>OIYX01000419.1_pt1 | contig 15303 bp, 15 predicted proteins | sample 1588431 | NCBI WGS metagenome assembly OIYX01 (sample SAMN03283241) | human gut metagenome | biome: human-associated habitat; material: feces | host: Homo sapiens | place: Peru | collected 2012
CGCGAGGTGCAGGCGCTCATCCGCTCGCTCGACCCTCGCCCGACCGTCGCGGCGAACTTCCGGCAGGAAAGGCCGGAGCTGAACGCGATTCCCGACGCGCTCGGCTTCAACCTCTATCCTGGCTGGTACAACGGAAAGTCGTCCGAACTGAACGAACGGGTCGAGGCCTGTCGCACGCTGAACGGACGCACGACCATTGCGGTGTCCGAATACGGCGGGGGCGGCTCGCTCGGGCAGCTGATGCCCACGCCCGGCTTCCGTCCCGAGGCGGGGGGCAAGTTCCATCCGGTCGACTACCAGCTGAAGCACCACGTCGCGAGCTGGGCGGCGATCAAGGCGAATCCGCGCATCTGGGGCGCGTTCGTCTGGCAGATGTTCGACTGCGGCAGCGACAACCGCCGCGAGGGCGCGCGCGACGGCCTCAACGACAAGGGGCTCGTCGCCTTCGACCACAAGACAGTGAAGCCCGCCTACGAGTTCTACAGGCGCGAATGGAATCGCCCGGCGGCCGCGCCGGCGCGGATGACGGTCGTGGCGACGAACGACTTCCAGGCGGCGATCGACGCGGTGGCGGCGGCGGGCGGCGGCACGGTGCGCGTCCCGCCGGGCGACCACGTGACGGGCGGCGTGTGGCTCAAGAGCCATGTCACGCTGGAGCTTGCCGAGGGCGCGCGGCTCGTCTCGAACGGCGACCTCGCGACCTATGCCAACCGCCGCGCGATGGTCTACGCCGAAAACGCCGAGGACGTCGCCCTCGTCGGCAGGGGCGAGGTCTGCGGTTCCGGCGAGAAGTTTCCCGCGCGCGACAACGCGCCGGACCGCCCGTTCGACGTCCTGTTCCGGACGTGCCGCGACTTCCGGATCGAGGGCGTGAGGCTCACGGATTCGGCGGCGTGGACGTGCAGCCTCAGGGACTGCGTGCGCGGCGTCGTGCGCGGCGTTCGGATCTTCAGCCACGCCAACCTCAACAACGACGGGCTGGACATTGAGGCGAGCGACCTGCTCGTCGAGGACTGCGACATCGACGCGGACGATGACGCGCTTGTCTTCAAGAGCAGCGACCCCCAGCGTGTCTGCCGGAATGTCCTCGTGCGGAACTGCCGTTTCGCCTCCAACTGCAACGCGATCAAGTTCGGCACGGAGTCGCGCGGGACGTGGCGTGACGTGATGATCAGCAACTGCACGATCCGTGCCTGCTCGATCTCGCGTTGGCGTGCGTGGCACGAGAAGCAGATTCCCGGCGGCGTGCCGGACGTCCCGCAGGGGCTCGCCGGACTCGCGTTCGAGGTCGTGGACGGGGGCGTGCTGGAGAACGTCACCGTGCGCGACATCACGATGACGGGCGTCCAGACGCCGTTATTCGTCCGCCTTGGCGCGCGGCGCGATCCGCCGGACGGGCGCGCGACGCGGCTTGCGAACATTCGCGTCGAGAACGTGACGGGCTCGTGCCTCAGTCGCATTGCCTCGTCGGTGACGGGCGTCCCCGGCGGGAAGTGTCCGCGCGGCATCACGCTGCGGAACGTCGATCTCACGATGCCGGGCGGCGCGACCGAAGCGATGGATTTCCGTCGTCGTGTGGCGGAGGTGGCGCGGGCCTACCCCGAGAACCGCATGTTCGGGCACATCCTGCCGGCGTGGGGGCTTTATCTGCGCCACGCGGATGACGTGCGCTTGGAGAACGTGCGGCTCCGCCTCGCGTCAGAGGACGCGCGCGCGGATGCGGTCGTCGCGTCGGACGTCACGGGGCTGTCGATGGAGCGCTGCGCCTTCCCCTAGGCGCGGCGGCGAAGCGCAAGGCCCGCAAGGCCGACGAGCAGAAGCAGACCCGACGTCGGCTCCGGAATGGCATTCGTGAAATTGCCTTCCGTCGCAAAGGTGAATGTCCCCAGGTAGGACTTGCCTTCGGAGAGGCCGGAGACGGTGAACCGGTCGGTCACGGGGTTGTCGGTCACCTGACCGAATTCGTCAACATAGTAGAGGTTGCGGTATTTCTCCGTGATGACGTCATAGACGAGCACGGTAAGGACATCGCCGTCTTTGATGGAACTCGGAAGCGTGGTCGAGAGACTACCACCCGACACCTTGCCTATGTCTGTAGTATAGCCCGAAGTCACAACGTTGCCATGGGTCAAGAGCTCGTAGCTTTCCGTGCCATCGGCAGCTGTCGTGACCAGACAAAGGTAGATTCCGCCCCCCGAAATCTCCTCGGCTTTCGTGTTGTTCTCCACATCCCACAGATAGCCTGCGGATTTCCAGTTGATGGACGCCGCCTGCGCGAACCCCGCCAACGCCATGACCGCCAGCGCGGCGAGCAGCTTCGTGTGCCAACACGAATTCTTGCGAGTCCAACGAGTGCCCCAATTACCTGCCATTACCATTGATGTTTCTCCGTTCTTTCCGCACCCACTTTGAAGAAGACCTCGCCGCCGGGCGCGGAAAAGGAACGGCGTGCCTTCACAATCCTCCTCTCGGCCCAGTGTGCGGCCAAGGATCAAAGGTTTCGCCGTCCGCAGAATTACAATAAATTCGAGATTAGACAAGACCTCTTTTCTCTATTTTATCGTAATTCGCCTTCGGCCGAAGGCGAGCGCCATTCCGCGCCCGCCGCTGTCAAAGAACAATGCGCGAAGTATATCATCTCGCGCCGAACCCTGTCAAATCGGCGAAGGTTTGCATGCTTGGGCGTTTGGGTGTTTGGAAGTTCAAAATTCTTTTTCCCCGAATTTCAGCTGCCCATGATTCGTGCGAATCCATGGACAAAGGCCGTTGCAGATACACCATGTCCACCAACTTTACGCCGCATGGGCCGCGCTCGGTCTGCCGAAGAATTGGGCCTTCAGGACTGTTCCTGCGTTCGTCCTCCGAAATCGTGACACAGCCCATGCCTTGTCGTTTTTCGCGGTAGTATTTCGCGATCTCGCGGTTAAGCGCCATGTCCTCGGCGTCTCGCGCGCGTCTGCGTCGGGCGGCGCGGCGATAGGTCATCCAGACGAGGAAGATGCAGAAGAGGAGAATCATCACGTCCATCACCACGGCAAAGGCGAACTCTGCCGAGACATTTTGCGGACGGATGGCAAACGTCACGACAACGGCGAGGGTCGCGAGACAGGTGAGGACAGCCTCAAGCACCCCATACTTGAGAGCTAACCGCCACCACGAGCCTCCGCCCTTTGGGAACGTCCCTTCGCGGGACGCATCGAAGACCCAGTCTATGCCGTCCGTCCCCATCAGTACGTCGCCATGAGTTTCAGGAAGAGATACGCATTGACGAGATAGCCACTCGCGGCCACGCAGACGGCGACCCAATAGAACGAACGGTGATTCAAGATTGCGCCGCTCAGAACCGACAAGACAACGATGCTCATGGCCATGCCGGCCAGTTGTCCGTCTGGGTACAGCTCCCAAAAGCCAAAGTCCCAGCCCGCCCGCCCTTGGATAAGCGGGCGTCCGGCAATCGCGCCCCAAAACGTCTCGTAAGGGCTCACACCCGCCCACCAGTGCCAGAGGCGGAAGCCGATGGACGCCAGAAGAAGCAGGCCAATCAAGCCGGCCACAATGCGCCCAATCTCGTGATCAATGTCTCTGTTGTCCATCATATGGGTTTGCGCCAAGAGGCGGAAAGGCTGAGGTCGGCAAGTGAGAAGTCAAGGCGTAACATAGACGGCTCCAATCGCGCCGTAGGCGCTCGTCAGTAGACCGTCCCGCGCCTCATACGCCCACCCTCACCTTGAAGCCCAGCGTCGTGACGACCTTCAGGAGCGTGTCGATCGTGACGTTCCCCTCACCCGTCTCCAGATTGGAGAGCGTATGCACGGACACGCCACTCACGCGAGCAAGCCGTGCCTGCGTGATGCGCAGCTCGTCTCGGCGCGCCACAAGGGCCAAACCGATCTCCTTCTTGTTCATCGCAACGAATATTATACCACTTTTCGGCCAAGAGAGAGGGCTGGAGATGGCAGAATATTCATTCTACTGAATATTCTGCCCCGTGCGCCGCGAGAAATCCACGATGCCCGATTCCCTGAAGCGGCGCTTGCGCACGACTTCCGTCGCCGCGTTCACGACGGCGTAGCGCGGACAGGTCTCCAGATGGTCGCTGTGCATAGGAAAGTCCGTCGCGTTAAAGTCGTCAAACGGACTGGCATTATACCAAAAACGCACTTGCAGGAACGGTTTCGCGCAGACCCAGTTCACGACGCCCGCTCTCAAGGAGCTCGCGCAGGGCTCCAGCAAGTGGTGAGGCATCGGACGGCTCCAGCACGCCTGCCGGAATCTCGTACGACACGCGTCCGATGCCGTGGCGGTACTGCCAGACGAGAACCATGCGCCCGTCTTCGGCGATTGCGATGACATTTACCCAGTCGGGGTACTCGAAGACATAGTACTCCGGGATGACATGGCCGTTTGGCAGCTCGACCTCATCGACCCGCACGGTCATCCACGGTCTGGTCAGGATGTGTTTGCTTGATAGGACTTTCCAGTTCATAGTCTGCGACGAGTATACCAAGATGTCCGCGCATCCGTTCGGCTCAAGAAGAAACGGCAGCTTCAGAGTGGGAACGCCTCCTGCTCGTACCAACAGTCGCGCGTGAGCAGGAGGGCGATCTCCTTGGCATGGGGCATCTGCGGGGACGTTTCGAGAACACGACGGGCACGCGCCGCCTGCGCCGCCGTAAGCGGGATGCCGGCGATTTCTCCGGGATTGCGGACGATCTCGGCCGCGACGACGCGGCGAAGCGGCAGTCGGCGCCCCACCATGTCGGCGATGCGGAAACCGTCAAGGTCGGCGTCGCCCGCATGCTCCGCTTCCACGCCGGCGTCCCCGAGCGTCCGCAGGAACCGCTGGACGGCGCCGTTCGGATAGCCCTCTGTGTAAAGCGCGGGCCGCCTCGCCGCCACCAGGCGCGCAAAGGGCGCGGCGTTCTCGCTCGTGACGAGGAACGGCTCGCCATCCCGCCATTCGACCGCCCGGACGTGCGCCACCGTCTCGCCCGAAAGCGTTGTCGCCTGTCCCGCCTTGAAGAGACGCATAGGGAAGTCGAGCGTCTCGCCCGCATCCGTCATCAGGACGAGCGGCGCGAAGAACGTGACGAAGCTCGTGTAGGGGTTCTCGATGATGCCGTACGTCCCGAAGAGCGTCTGCTCGTCGACGTCGCGGCCCTCCAGGCCCGACAGCATCAACGCGAGCTGTCGCCGCAGGGGGCCTGTCCGCAGGGCCTTGCTGTCGTTGAGCCAGTCGGAGCCGAGCTGCGAAAGGGTCTTCTCCCCGCCGACACCCGCGCGCACATGCTTGAACACGCCCAGAAGCAAACGCTTCCACGAGTCGCGGTGGGCAGGATTCCGCACGAACCGCATCACCTCCGGCATCGTCTGCAAGACGCCAATCAACGTCCGCGCCTCCGGCGCACGCCAGGCGAGGCGCGTCAGGAACGTCTCGGTCGAGTCCGCCGCGTCTTCTCGTGCCAGCCCCAAGGCGGAGATGACCGTTTGCCAGGCCGATGGTTCACGCCAACGCGGCGGAAGCGTCCCCGTGACCGTGCCGTCCGCCTTCCGCGCCAAGGGCGCCCCCAAGAGGCCTTCCAGCGCACCCTGCGCCGCATAGTCCAGACCGCGCACCGTAAAACGCGCGGGCAAGGGCTGCCCCTGCAACGCCCGCTTCGCCATCCGGCTCAGGAACGGACGGAGCAATGCATTCATTTGAAGCATTCCCTTCTGCTTCTTTTCACCTGTCCACCCAGCGTCGCCTCTTCGAGAGCCACTTGCTCTCGGCGTATCTCGGCAAGGAGCTGTTCTTCGGTGGGCAAGACAAGCTTGTACTTCGCGGCAAAGATCCGCTTCTCGTTAAGCGGCAACGTGTAGCGGACGAGATCCGAACCCTTGTCTGTGCAGAGGACAATGCCAATGGGCGGATTGTCGCCGGGATTCGTCAGCTCGCGCTCGTAGTAGTTCACGTACATCTGCATCTGCCCGAGATCGGCGTGGGTGAGACGATCCGTCTTGAGATCGACGAGGACGAAGCACTTCAAGATGTAGTTGTAGAAAACGAGATCGACATGGTAATGCTCGCCATCCAGCGTCAGCCGCTTTTGCCGTTCGACGAACGAGAAGCCGCGTCCGAGCTCCAACAGGAATTTCTGAAGGTGCGTAATGAGCAGCCGCTCCAAGTCCTTCTCCAGAAACGCCACGTTCTCGCTCAACCCCAAGAACTCCAAGACGAGCGGATCGCGCAACACCTGTTCGGGAGCCGTCTCTTTCTTCGGCACAAGCGCATGGGCAGGCGTCTTCTTGCCGCGTTTCGCGCGATTTTCAAGAAGCCGCTCGAAGTAGAACGAGTCGATCTGCCGCTGGAGCTCGCGCACGCTCCACAGCGACTTGCGGCATTCTTCGGCGTAATACTGCCGAGCCTCCTCGTCTTCGACCGTGATAAGCAACCGATAGTGGCTCCAGCTCAATTGGTCACACAGTGTGTGGCCAATCGGAAAGCATCGGTAGAACTTGCGCATGGTCTTTAAATTAGACAATGTAAAGCCACTTCCAAATTCCATCGTCAATCTCTCCGACAAGCCACGAACAAGTTGATCTCCATATTGAGCCCGTTCATCGCCGCCCTGTTTCTCGACAATCATCTTGCCGACGAGCCAATACGCCTTGACCATCGCGGCATTCGCCGTCTTGTGCACATACCGTCGCGCTTCAACAATAACTTCGCGCACTTGCGCATAGAAAGCCGATTCGTTCCGCGCCAGACTTGATCCTTTGTTTTTTCTCATCACCCTATTGCCTCCTTATAAATCAATTTGTCTCCGCCAACACCTTCATGCCAACGCCCGAATCTGTCGGCGTACCGAAGAAATCGCCTTGCGTGTTTACGTTTCGCCAGACAATCGGACTCAGATGAACGTCAAGATTCTCGTCCTTGATGACGATGAGCGAGACCGAATGGCTGATCTCGCGCTTGACGCCATCCTGATCGGGCGAGGAGACGAACAATTGGAGCCCAAGGTCGTCGGCAAACGCGAGCAGCTGATCTCGTCGCGCCGCATCAATGCCATAGAACGCCTCGTCAAAGAGCAGTGGCGCACATTTCGGAGGGTCATTGCGCTCACCGCCATGATACAGGAATTCCGCCACCGTCAGGATAAGCAGATAGTTCGGAACCGCCTGTTCGCCACCCGAACCGAGGCTCTTGACCTTTCGGTCGATGATGCGTCCCTCCTCGTTCTCCGTCAGCACCTTGAGCTGGAAGCGGAACCACCGCCGATAGTCGAGGATCTCTGGAATCTGGTCGATTTCGGCGTTCAGGATTTCGTCTCGGTGTTCTGCTAACGTCTCGCGCAGTTCATCCTTGTCCTCCCCTGAACCTACATTCACGTTGCGTATCTGCCTGACGAACCGCTCGTATGCGGGAACGGGCGTCAACTCGAATGTGTAGCGGTTCGACCCAAAGCGGCGCCCCGCCAGTTTCTGCTGAATCCGCCGTGCCAAGTTCTCAATCTGCAGAAGATCACGATAGAGCCGATTCATCACCTCGCCCATGAAGATGCGCTCGAAGACTTCGCGGCTCTTCTGGTTGATGGCACCCTTCAATTCAGCGAGCCTTCGCGTCTCATCCGCCAGAACCTCGTCCAGTTCGCTTCCGCGCCGATCTGCAAGCCGATTCGCCTCGGCATCGAAGGAAAACGAAAACGTCTCGCCCTTCTGCTCGCGAATCATTCGCCGTATTTCCGTCTCGGCCACACGCGCATCGCCAATGCACTGCTCACGCAAGGCCGAAAAATCCGTCGCCTGCACACAGGCGGGGCAGAGCCGCGCGGCACCATCCGCGATGGACTCGCCCTCTTGCAGGCCATTCGCAAACGCCTCAGCCGACGCCGCCGCGCGTGCCTGTGCGGACGCCGCTTCGGCTTCCTGTGCTTGACGCATCTTCGTCAGGGTCTCCAGCCGTCCGCGCATCACACCGATTTGCTGCTGGATTCTTTGCGCAGCCTCATCCTTTTGGTGCAGGGTCTTTGTCGCCGCCGCAATCCGTTTCTCCAGCGATGCGTCGACGCCCTCGGCCCGCATCTTGAGCCGAAGGTCATCCAATTCTTCCTGGACGTCCGCCACCTCCCGCGCACGCTCCTCGGCGACGGTCTGCGTCCGCGCCCGCAACGTCTCCTGCGTCGCCTCCTGTTCCCGTGCGCGGCGTACGTTCTCGACGGCTTCGCGAATCTCGTTCCGCACCGTCTCAATGGCAGATTCCAGTTGCCGCACGGCACGTTCGGACGCTTCTGCGGCCTGCAAATTCCTTTCCGCCGCCTTCTGCGCACGCCGGGCAACCGCCAAGTTCTCCTCGGCTTCGCGCTGCTGCCGCGCCAGTTCTGCCGCGCGCGCCTTGCGTCCGATGAGCCGGGGCCGCCCGTTCGGCAACGGGGCCGCACGGTCGCGGAACGCCCATGTCTTGATAGACAAGAACGTTCCGTCCTGCGGTGCGCCACTGGACGCCAATTGCCGCGCCAGCAACCTGACGGCCACAGGATCGGACTCTTCAAACGAGATGAAGTTTCCAAGCCACGGCGTGAGCGCCGTGACATCCCCGCTCACTTCTTCACACACGGCGACAGCAACAGAAGTTTCCTCCTGCCACGCGAGCTGACGGACGCGATCCGCCTCCTTCTCGTCCGTCACAAGCGTCGCCAAAAATGCCTCACCCACCAGTTGCTCCAGCAGCGCAAGATGCCGCGCGTCACAGCCGGACGCCGGTTCCAGAAGCTCATACACGCTCCGTACCGAGAGCATATTCTGCCGAAGTGTCGCCTGAAGATCCGTAAAGCCGGGAATCGCAGGAACATTCTCCTTGCGCGTCCGCAGTTGCGCACAGACCTTCTCGGCCTCCTCCGTTGCCGTCGCCGCATCCGTGGCGCGTTGTCGCGCCTCGTAGCTTCGCGTCATCCGCTCGTCACGAGCCTGACCGAGCGTCGGGCCAAGGGCCGCAAACGCCTGCGCACACGCGGCCGTCTTGTGCAGGGGATCTGCCGCGAAAAGCGCGTCCGTGAGTTCACCGCACGCAAAATCCGCTTCGCGGCTCGTTTTCTGAATCGTCTCGCCCGCGCGCCGCAAGGTGTCCGCACACAGGGACACGGCCTGTACACGGGCCTTAGCCGCCATTCGCACACGGGCCGTCTCGTCGGAAAGGCGCGCCGCCTCCTCGTCGGCACGACGTCGGCATTCATTCAGACGCGCCACGACGGACTTCTCACGCCCGAGAAGCCCCGTCGCATCCTTCTGCCGGAGATCGTCCAGCCGTTCGCGCGCGCGTTCCGTCTCGACCCGCGCCGCCTGAGCGGACGATTCGAGCTCCTTCACTTCCGATTGGCCCGCCCTCTCGGCAGCCCCAAGCCTTTCGGCTTCCGTTGCCGCACGGACACGCGCCGCTTCCGCTTCGGCCCACGCGATGACGGACGTCTGAAGCCGTGCATTCGCAAGCTGGTCTCGCCGACGTCTGAGATCCGTCAAGTAACGGGCTCGCTCGTCAATCTGGTCGAGCCGCCCCTTGCTTTCCTCCAGTTCGCGCAAGCCCGTGAGAAGCGGCTCGAACGTCTCGCGCGCCGGATCTTCCAAAAGTTGCCGAAAGAGTTCATCGTAGTTCGTTGCGCGCGCGGCGATCTCCCGATAGGCCTTGCCCGTCCGCAAGAGCTTGCAGACATCCGCATACTTGGATTCGCCGCCGAAGAGACGCTTGGCAACCGCCTCGCGATAATCGCCGATGTGGCCAAAGTATTTGCCGCCCACAAAGTTTCCGCCCGTCAACGCACGCTTGAACTCGGCCTGTGTCGCGGCGCGGAGGCGACCTTCTTCCGCAACCGTGAGCGGCAAGACTCGAACTGGGACAGACGCCACGCCGCCCCAGCTCTGGTAGGCGATATCCATCCCTTCCGCCGAAAATCCAACCGCAAGCGAGACGACCTTGTTCGCATCCGTCATCGACCGCAGTTCAACGGCCGCGTAGGTGATGCCCGTCTCGCGCGCTGCGCGGCCCGTCACGGCGTTGTAGCGGAGGACGATGCCTTGGATTGTGCGTCCACCGGCATCCTTCGCCCCCGCGACACGTGCGGCGGAATTGAATTCCATGTCGCGTCCGGCGGAGAGGACAAGATGAATCGCATCGAGAAGCGTCGTCTTGCCGGATCCGTTGTCGCCCAGCAAAAAGAGATGCCCGCCCTCGGGAATGTCAACGGTCGTGGTGCCAAGATTGTGAAACTCCACAAGGCGAACGGCCGTGATGCGGTAGTTTTCCGAAACTTTCATTCGGCGACCTCCTGTTCCGTTTTCGCCGCTTCCACTGAGCCCGAGATCGGCTCGGCGAGCTGCGCCGCCTGATAGTGCCAAAGGGCCGGCAGGCACTCCCAAATCGTCTCCGCCTCGCTGACCGATTCGTCGGCGGACGGCTTCATCTTGCGTAGGAAGCGATAGCGTTCCAACGCCGGCATCAGGCCACGCAGGATCTGCCGCACCTTCTCGTCCGTATACAGCGCGCGCTTCTCCGGCAGCAGTTCGCGGAACCGCGCCGCCGCGTATTCAAGCCAGTCGCCGAAGCGAATGCGCAAGTTGTCGCGATCATCCGCCGCCACGCCCTGTTCGCGAGCCTCCCTCTCAAAGAACTCCAGCAGCAGAAAGCCAAGACATTCATCGCGGCGCGTGAAGCCGAACATGTCTCGATTCGGCGGCGTGATCGCCTCGTTGTACCATTTCGGCTTGTAGAGACGTGCGCATTTCGCGTCCATCACGAGCGTCCATCCAAAGCACTTGTCGAAGAACGCCGCGAACGCCTGGCGATACCGCTGCAGCACGAGAAAGGTGCGTTCGTCGTCCGTCTTGTAGAAATACGGCGACTCCATCAGGATGTTCAGGGCCGTTTGCACGAGGACGGATGTCTGGTCACCTCGGTCGAGCAGTTCTTCAATCTTCATGTTCGGATTCCTTTTGCGCTTTCGCGAGGACCAGATCGTTGCAGGTCAACGTGCACCCGACACCATCCAACGTCGCCGCTTCGGACAGTTCTCGCGCGGTGACATCAAGATAGCGGCGGCCTTTCTCGCCACGGCCAAGGCGCGAGTATTCAATCAACTGGACAACATTCGGAAAATCGTCGAACGTCTGCGGAACGAGGGACGAGAGTCTCGTTGTCGATTCTTCGGGATAAAGGGCGCATGTTTTGAGCCAGTCTTTCAGTCGCGCACCACGCACCCGGGAAATGGAGGCGATATCCGCCTTTTCGCCGACCGTTCGCGGCGTAATCCATGTGACGGTCTTTCTCGCCTTGACCTTCGCAGAGGCTTTCGGAAGCGGGTGAACCGACTTTGAGCCATCAGATTGTATTTGCGCATCGCCCCGCATCGCCGCCGTCTCCAGCAACCGGCGAAACCAGCCGTAGGGAACGACATCCTCATCCATTTTCGCAAGTTCGGCAATCCGCACGCCAAGGTCTTCAAGACGATGGTTGCGGCGTTCAAGTTCACGCAGTTTTGCGTTGAGCTTGCCCCAGACCTTGCGTGCCGAATCGACGATGCGTTGCATCAAATCGACAAGTGCGCCGTCGGGTGCATAGAATCGGGCGGCATCGGAAAGAATCGCGGCCGCATCGGGAATGCGCATGGACGCGATGTGGCGGAATTTCGACGCCTCGGCGCGAAGGACGTCCGCACACGTTGCCCAACGCGCCGCCTGATTCGGACGCCGCAGTTCCGTGAGATCCTGGACGATCTCCTCGCGCAAGACACCGAAGCGCCGCCCGAATCGGTCCAGAAAGAGCGCGAGTTCATCGACAACGGGCTTGGCCTCGTCCGCCGAAAACGACTCCGCGCCGAACGAGAGAAGCCGCAGGTTCAGCGCCTGCAATGTCCGCGCCGTCGCGTCGACATAGACACGTAGCTGCTCGACGCGGTAGAGGACGTCGCCGGCGGTGTCGGCGTCCGTCCCCGTCGGCGCAGCCGCGCGGAGCTTGCGCCGCAGCTCGTGCAGCAGCGAGCACTGGAGGTCCAGGAGATTGCCGGTGACGTCGCCGCCGCCCGCATCCAGCGGACGGTTCCGCCGTTCGTCCAGCCACGCGACGAACTGGGCGGCCTCCTCGCAAAGCCGATAGCGGAACTTCGTGCGGCGATTGTCGCGATAGCCGCGCAGCCGCTCCTTCTCGATTCGCTCGGTGACGAGCCCCCAGTCCTTCAGCTGGCGGAGGTCGCTCTTGAGCGTCAGCTCGGCAAACGGGTCGGACGTGTCGCCGCAGACGGCGCGGGCGATGTCCTCGTGGAGCGGCTCGGGCTCATGGCTGCGGCGGAAACCGGCGAAGGCCCGCAGCACGGCCACGTATTCGACGGCCCGTTCGGCGGCGAGGAGGCTGCCGAGCTCCTTCGCCTTGCCGCCTAGCCAATCCGCCGTCTCGGCGACCAGCGGCGAATCAATCAGCCGGACGGGCCCGGGCGCCGCCAGCCCAGGCCCGTGCACAGCATCCGGTCGCGTACCCGACGTTGCAAACAGGTCGTCGGCCTCATCTGTCTTCAATTTCCTCACAACGCGCATTATATCAAATTCCGTCCGCGTCCCCGTCCAGAAGCAAACGCACTCTTGTCTCTGCGGCAGGCTATCCGATTACTCTCTGGGCGTTGTGCCGTAGTGGGATGTGAACGCCTTGTAGAAGTTGCGCGCATTGCCATCCGCTTCCAGACGACGGACCGTCTGCCAAATGCCCAAAAGCACCGCCCGCGTTCAATCAGGCATCGCGAACATGGTATAATGTGCACCGAGCAGATTCGATGGAGAAATGAGACATGGACACCAACTTGAGTTTTAGAAGCGCCGAGCGGAGGAACGTTCCCCACATCCTTGTCACGGGGGACACGCTTCTGAATCTCGCGAAGGCATGACGCTCGACGAGGCATTGGATCGACTGGGGCGCTCGAAGTTCCGAAGCCGTTTCAGGTTGACGGCGTCGGACAGGGCCTACATGGACCGCGTGGGCTTGGAGACGATCGAGCGCCACGCGGCTGACTTCGTCCGGGAAAGGCTTGCGGCCGCCGTTCCTCCGAATGACGGACGGCAAACGCCGATGCACGGGCATCCGGCCTTCAAGGCCATGCACGCCACCGCCACCTGCTGCCGAGGCTGCATGGCTAAATGGTGGAAGGTTCCCCAGGGGCGTCCGCTCTCGCCTTCTCTGCAGACGAAAGCCGTCCGGTTGATCATGGCTTGGATTATCCGAAACCAGACCTGTCCGTATCACCGGCAAACGCGTCCACGAAGCGTAAGACCCGTGGCTTGACCACCGCGCTATCCTTCTCCCCTCCTCACGAACCACCGCATTTATATAAATGCGGTGGTTCGGAAGGGGGCTTGACCACCGCGCGACGATGCGCTTCAGCGAACTGCAGCGGGCGATTTCGCAGGCGACGCCGAAGATGCTCGTCCAGCAGCTTCGCGAGATGGAGGCGGACGAGCTGGTGTCACGCAGTGATGTCCGCGAAGTCGCCTTTACGGGCGTTGCAGATCACGAATGCAGACTGCAGAAGCGCAGTATAGCATAAACGCCAAATCAATGGTTACGCCGGTCCGCTGGTGTTATGGTATAATGCATACCGCTGGCGGAGAGGATTCCGGCGCGGAAAGGTCGACGAACGAGCCTTTATGTGACGCCTCGGCGGTTTCGGCTGCGATATTTTCGGTTTTCGCGCTTATAAGAACCGAATGGCGGGTGCAGACAGAACGTTTGTCATGTTGCTGACGAAGGCTCAGTTCGACCTGAAGCTGTACATCGCGGCCTTGACGAAAGACCTGCAGGATGTCGAGGACATCCTGCAGGAGACGAATGCCGACATCTGGAGCAAGGCCGACACATACGACCCGTCGCGCCCGTTTCTGCCGTGGGCGAAGACGTTGGCGAAGTTCCAGGTCTTGCGCTGGCGGAAAGACCGGGAGCGGGATCGGCTTGTCCTGGACGATTCGGCCTTTGACCTGATGGCGTCCGATGAGCTGGAGGGCCTTGATTCAGACTTGCAGATGTGGGCGTTGCGGCGGAGCCTTCGCCGCCTTCAGGATGACGAGTTCGCGCTGATTCAGGCGAAATATGCGGGGCGCAAGAGCATCCCCGATCTGGCGCGCGCGTTTCGGCTCACGGAAAAGGCCGTCGTTTCGCGTCTCTATCGCATACGCAAGTTCTTGTACGCGTCGATCTTGTCAATGGTCAAACAGGATTCCCAGAATGGACGGTAAACGAGACGATTTGTGGACAGGTGCGGACACGTTGCGGCAGTTGCGCATCCATTTCCTGCTGGAGGAGCACTTCCGGCTGTCGCGTGCGGTGCGTCCGCGCCGGGTGCGCGGGCTGAAGGCGGCGGCGGCGCTTCTGCTAGCTGTCGGCGTCGCGGTCGTCGTGGGGCGTTTCGCGCTTCGTCCGGCGGCGTCCTGCCTGCGCGTCGAACCTGTCGAGGCGGTGACCTTGACGCAGGAGGAGCTGGAGCTGTGCCGGGCGCGCTATTCCGCCAACCGTTCCTTTGCGCATGCCGTGAGGCCGGAAATCATGAAATACGAGCCGGGGACAATTGCGAACCCCGGTGCGGCCATCGAGGTCTTGGAGGCTTCGTCCGCCGCTTCGGGGCATCATCTGCATGCGGGCGACCGCGTCTGGCGGCAGGAACTCGTCCTGCCGTCGGGGCGCCTTCGGTTCTCGGTCGGCGACGGTTGCGTCGTGACGGCGGTCGGCCCGGCGAAGGTGCGGCTGCCCGACGCCGCGACGGTCGAGGTCGTCGCCGGCAACGTGTTTGTGGACGCGCACCAGCGCATCAACATCCAGGTCGCAGGACAGAGCCTCGCCGTGGCGGAGGCGTCGGTTGGCGTCGTGGTTCGATCGGACGGGCGTTCGGCCGACCTGCTCGTGACGGACGGGCTCGTGCTGCTGGATCGCGACATCTGCCTGAAGCCGTGCGACGGCGTGCGGCTGGACGCGGACGGTTCACGGCGGCGCTATCGGAGCCTCATGGACGGTGGCTCCCTGCGGGAGACGCTGCTGGCCGGCGTGTCGGAAGTCCGAATTTCAGAAAGGAAACAGCATGCGTTGTGACAGAAGGACGTGGATGCGGTATGGCATCGTCCTGGGCTTGGCCTGGGGTGGCCTGTCGGTGGCGGGGGCCGGGGGGTTGCCGGATGAAGACTGCGACGTCGTGATCGTGGGCGGCGGCACGGCCGGCGTGGCGGCCGCCTTGCAGAGTGCGCGGTCGGGTGCGCGGACCGTCGTCGTCGAGCAGGGCTTCCAGGTCGGCGGCACGATGACGAGCG
>OIYX01000421.1_pt1 | contig 15287 bp, 10 predicted proteins | sample 1588431 | NCBI WGS metagenome assembly OIYX01 (sample SAMN03283241) | human gut metagenome | biome: human-associated habitat; material: feces | host: Homo sapiens | place: Peru | collected 2012
ATTTCCATATTTCGTGTGTTTCGTGTATTTCGTGGTTATGACTGTTTTGTCATTTTAGTGTCCATTCGTGTCCATTCGTGGTTCTATTTTTCCTCTTTCTTTGTCCGCAGTGCATTATCGAGCCAATCCAGTGCTTCCGTCCGGTTTGCGAAGGGGTGTTCCAGTTCATAGTCTGCGCAGAATGCGAGGAATGCTCCCAGGTCGGCATTGGGCTTGAAGCCTCGTTCAATAAGGTCCCTTCCGTTAATCGAGGGTTTTGGCGGATGCGGGCGTGCCTGTTCCTCCTTCCAGAGTCCGACCACCTGCCTATGGAGGTCGAGGATTCCGAAGGATGCGCTGGTGTCCAGCCTTAGGAGTTCAATCAGGAGCGGATACAGGGGGTCCTGGAAGTGCCGTCGTTGTTTTGAGAGACGTGCCTTCGTTATCTGGGTGATTTCCATGTGCTGCCGCACGAGCGCCTTTGCGTTTGTGACCACCTCGGAGGGGAGTTTCAGGCGTTGCATCACAACTTCCGCAAGTGTAGCGCCCTGGACATCGTGTCCGTTGAAGTGTATTCTGTCCTCTCCTTCCACGTATGTGAGTGGTTTTCCGATGTCGTGCAGGAGTGCGCCCCAGCAGAGCCACCGCCATTCTGCGTGTGTTGCGGCCGCGAGCCGTCCCTCGCTGTCAAAGCGTTCATTGGCGGCGGGCGTCTCGCCGCAGAATCTGATTCGTGTGAACGCCTCGTCCAGAAAACCCATCAGCTTGAGTTCATGTTGCCAGACATCCCCCTCGGGATGGTATTGCGGAGGCTGTGCGACGCCGCGTCCTGCCGCCACTTCGGGCAGGATTGCGTCAAGCAGGCCGGATTGCTCCATCAGAATCAGGCCCCGCGCCGAGACCCCGCAGAGGAGCATCTTCTCGATTTCATCGCGGATGCGTTCCGAGGAGACGCAGGGAGTGACCTGCGGCGCCATTGCGCAGACCGCGCGCCATGTCTCCTCCTCGACATGGAAGCCCAGGACTGCCGCGAATCTGACTGCCCGCATTACGCGGAGCCGGTCTTCCTCGAATCGCCTGGCGGGATCTCCGACCGTCCGCAGTATCCGCGCCTTCAAATCCTTCTGCCCGTCGACAAAGTCCAGGAGCCTGTGCGCCATCGGGTCGTAGAGGAGTGCGTTGACTGTGAAGTCGCGTCTCATCACATCCTCCCGCATCCCGACGAACCGGATTTCGTCCGGATGCCTCCCGTCGCTGTACTTTCCTTCGCCCCGAAAGGTTGTGACTTCGTAGTTTTCTCCGTCGCTTCCGGGGATGACGGTAGTTCCGAAGGCCCGTCCGACCGAGAAGCATTTTGGGAAGATTCCGGAGACCTGGTCTGGCGTTGCGCTTGTCGCGATATCCCAGTCGTGGGGAGTCTTTCCCAACAGTGCGTCGCGGACGCACCCCCCCGCCAGGACGGCGTCGAATCCGGCGTCCTGCAGTCGCCGGACAATGTCGATAGCATCGTGCGATGGGGTGATTTCCATATTCCTAGGGGGCGGGGGATTGTGCCGGGGATTCCTGTCCCTTGTCTTCACTGCGCAGCCTTTCCAGAAATTCCCTGACTGCCTTTTCGTATTCCTGGGGGACTTCCACTGTCACCTTGTCCTTTGGCGTGTCCTTCATGACCTCTTCGTAGAAATCAACCACCTCCTGGTCAAGGATGAGGTCTTCCTCGAGGACAGGCCTCTCGATTCGGAGTCCCGCCAGGGTTCTGCATCGCGAGATTGCGGTGTAGAGCTGCCCGTGGGCGAAGCACCCGCGCCCAAGCTTCAGGTCCACATTGTCGAGTGTGACTCCCTGGGACTTGTGGATTGTAATCGCGTATGCGAGCTTGATTGGGATTTGGTGGAAGGTGCCGATTTCACGCTGGCGAATCGCTGTCCTCCCGGTAACACGGTCACGTTCGATGACATAGTCATAGTTGGACCACTTGTTCATTCCGAGGACGACCTCCTTGCCCTTGTCAAGGCGCACTGTGACCCTGGCGTCCTGTTCGGAAATGTCCGTGATTTCACCCATGTCGCCGTTGGCGTATTCGAAGTCTCCGTTGGGAAGATGCTTGTTGCAGAGAACCATCACCCTGAGACCGACCTTCAACTCCAGGGTCGCCTCGGTGGGATAGTCCGCCTCACGAAAACGCCCGGAGACCGACGCCACGAATAGGACAGGCTCGCTTTCCAGACGCTCCTTCATCCTCGTGTTGATGGCGACGGCTTCGCGGTTGGTCGTGCAGAGGACGACGGGGGTCACCCCCTCGAAGCTCTTGTGGAGACAACACCTGTTCAACGCCTCGATGGCGTCCAGACGCTCCCCGCCGATTTCAATGTCCTCGTCAAGGAGACGGCCACGCCGGATGTTGTTCAGCAGGTGGATGAAGGTGGCGTCGTCCTTCTGGCGGTGGATGGTATTCAGGCAGATGCACTGGAATTTCGCATCCCTCCAAAGCTCTGTCTGGAAGGCGTATGCGCCTCCAAGCCTGTCGTTGATATAGGTGTTTTCCGCGACGCTCTTCACGACGGGTGGCAGCTGGAAGAAGTCTCCCACTAGAATTATCTGCTTGCCGCCAAAGGGCTTGCGTCGGTCCGCCCCACGCGCGAGGGTGCGAAGCCGGTGGTCAATCGCCGCAAATACATCGCTACGCACCATGGAGACTTCGTCGATGACGATGGTCTTGGTGGCGCGTATCAGGCTCTCGTGCTTCCGGCTGCCTATGTCCTCAATCATGTCGGGCATCAGAAGCCCGGGCTTCAGCAAAAGAAAGCTGTGTATCGTGGTCCCCTGGGCGTTGATGGCGGCGATTCCAGTGGGCGCCAGGAAGACGCATCCCTTGCCGCACCTCTTCCTGAATTCGCGGAGGATGGTGGTCTTGCCCGTGCCCGCATTGCCAGTCAGGAAGATGTTCCTTCCCGACATCATCGCCTGCAAGGCATTTTGCTGTTCCTGGTTGAGATCCACTCCCTGCTCCTCCCGCCATGCCCGTCTCAAGGAGGGACGTCTGGGCGGGGCATTTCGCTAGTCGCCCAGATGCGCGTGCCCCTTGAGGTATGCGACATATTCCCTGGCGGCCTCCTCCAGGGTCATGAGGGGAGCCGTGTAGCCGGCCTTGCGGATCTTCGAAATGTCCAGGCAGGTGTAATACTGGTATCTCTCCCTGAGCTCCTCGGGCATCTCGATGTACCGGATGTCCACGGGCTTGTCCATGGCGGCGAACATTGCCTTCGCCAGGTCGTTCCAGGAACGCGTCGCCCCAAAGCCGATGTTGTAGAGCCCCGTGCAGGATGCCCCCTCGTTCATGAAGAAAATCGTCATGCGGGCGGCGTCACGGACGTAGAGGAAGTCCCGCACCTGCTCGCCGTCTGCGTATTCGGGACGGTAGCTCTTGAAGAGTGAAACATGCCCCGACTGGGTAATCTGCTCAAAGCAGCGCAGGAGCATGCTGCGCATCTTGCCCTTGTGGTATTCGTTGGGACCGAAGACATTCGAGTATTTGACGCCGACGAAGGAGGCCAGCCCTGGGCGCTGCGGAGCCAGAAGCCCCCGCCTGAGGAGATACTGGTCGAAGATCTGCTTCGAATAGCCGTATTTGTTGAGGGGGCGGAGCTGGTCGATGGAGTCTTCATCGTCCTTGAATCCAGCCTCGCCGTCGCCGTATGTCGCGGCGGAGGATGCGTAGATCATCCGGATGTTTCGCCTCTGGCAGTATTCCGCCAGTAGCTTGCCGCTGTCGAAGTTGTTGTCGACGAGGTATGATGCGTCAGGCTCGGTGGTGTCGGAGCAGTTTCCCAGGTGGAAGACTGTCTGGAAGGGGTATTCGGCGTCGTGGATTCCCGCGTAGAGGTCGCCGTAGAAGTCCGAGTCCTTCTCAAAGTAGTCCGCAAACTTGAGCGCACGCAGATTCTGCCACTTCTCACCCTCGCCAAGATGGTCGACGATGACAATCTTCTCGTATCCCATCTGGTTGAGCTCGTAGACAATCGCGCTGCCAATGAGCCCTGCGCCGCCCGTCACCAGAATCCAACTGTTCTTGTCCATGGAAATTGACTCCTTGCTATTGTGGTAATCGGTTATCTGTCCAAATTGTCTGTCGGTGAGAAGATTCTGGGATTCATTTCACCCCCGTTTTTCCCTTGCCATTGGGCGAGTGCCATTTCGAATCCGGGGGAGGGGGCGGCCGCTATCAGAAACATGGGGCACTGGAACTCCCTGGCTAGGCGACTGAAAAAATCCCCGATGGTCTCCCCGTCCAGCGTCCCCTTGTGGAACATGAAGAAGAGTTCGCCTTTGTTTCCCATGGCGGAGATTGCGCCGTCGCATTCGTCCAGCCATAGGATGGTGGCTCCGTACTTCTTCGCCTCGCTTCTGATGGAGGGATACTCCCGGTCTGGCCACTCCGCCGCCGCTGCAAAACGCCCGCGGGAACCCCCCATGGGATAATGCTTCCCAAGGCCAAGACGATTAATGTAGCGGCGGGCAGTCCGGCGGCAGATGTGGACCCCGAAGGCCACGCCCACAAACTCCACAATGGCCTCGGAATTCCATAGCGATGAGGCAAGACCCAACTGGTCGGGTAGCCCGCCCCACAACGCACGGGCCAGGCTGGATTGCTGCGCAGGGGAAAGCTTCGCGCCTTGGGCCGGAGCCGGACCACGTCGACGCTCCGTCAGAAGCTGGCCGCCATTCGCGCGCATCCCCGCAAACCAATTGGAGATGGTCTGGGTGGAAATGCAAAGCTTCTTCGCAGTCTCGTAGGCAGTCGCGCCAGACAAAAACTCAACAAGGGCCAGATGACGGTGATGGTCGCGAACCTGAAAGGACGCAATCTTCAGGTTGATGGTGGCTTGCTTCTTCATGACGGGATCATACACCCAAAACAAAGGTAACAGCCTTAATCTAGCATCCCAATTAACTATGTCCAAAACAATACGGCGGACTATTGACCCCAAGGTGCTCAAAGGGCATCCGCCCCTGAATATGTCCCCCAGGGCGATAATGGAACCACGTATGGACACGAATGGGTGGGAGGGAACCACGAAACACACGAAAGGGACGAAAGGACAATTCAGAACCACGAATGGACACGAATGGACACGAAAGGGAAATTCAGAACCACGAATGGACACGAATGGGCACGAATGGGTGGGAGGAAACCACGAAACACACGAAACACACGAAAGAGAAATTCAGAACCACGAATGGACACGAATGGGTGGGAGGTAACCACTTTAGCCACTCTCAAGTCAATTTGTCTCTTTTTAGGAGACAGATTGAAAAGAAGCAGTCCGGAATAACGCAAAATCCGATTTGCAAATGCGGATCTCCAGGCATGCTGACCACATAGGTCGCGAATGCTCTTCAGGGGAAAAGTCACGAGAAAACTGTTTTTCACGGGGAAAACGCCAAAAGGGACAATAGCTAACCAAGCGGGCCGTCTCCGCAGAACTTCTTTCGTCCGCAGGTTGCACAGTATGCGCCACGCCAGACGGCGTCGAAATGCTCGGATAACGGGACGACTAATGACGGCTCATCCGTCAGGATCCCGTTCTCGAAGTTTCTGCGATTGTCACTCTTGGCTCCCAGGCCGGCTCCCGTCAGATTGGCGCTGCCGAAATAGGCTCTAGTGCAATCGGCGATGATGCACTTGAAATGGACGCGGGGGCAGAGCACCCTCTCCATCTGCGTCCACAACCGCGGAAAGCGGTCGAAGTCCTGGCGGAATTTGGGCCCGGGCTCCTTGGCATGGATCAGGCGAATGGCCACGCCACGCCCAAGTAGGGAATCCAGCACCTGTAGGAACGGAACCATCTCTGCATGGCCTGGCATGGCGACATACATGTCCTTGATATCCGCCGTGGCGATCCACAGCCGATTCCGTGTCCTGGGGACAATGTCGCAGATGACCTTGCCATAGATTTCCTTGTCCGATAAGAAGCTTATCATGGTATTGTGACCTCCGATGATTCCCGGCAGCAACTCCAATGCCAGGGGGAAAGACAGGGAAATGGAATCATTGTAAAAACGCCCGGGCCATTCAGAAAATGACCAGAATGGTCAGAAATAGAACAGTGTATATGTCGATTGTCTTTACTTTCCAGGCCTGTCTGTATTCTCTCCTGCTGATGCCTTCAGCAATCCTGCCGCAATTCTCGTGGTAAGTGTATTATTCAAGGTGAATGTTTGTCTATTCCATGGAGTCTATCCTTGGCACATGGATTGCTAAAATCCTTCAGTCTCTGGTCCGTCCTGTTGACTTGTGACAGCCAAAACCGTAGGAGAAAACCATGATTAAATTTGAATGCACTTCTGATCATACTTCTGATCATACTTTTCAGACTGGAAAGACATTGTTTGTGATACCTTCGTATCAGCGCGGTTATCGTTGGAACAAAGAAGATGCACAAAAACTGCTCCGGGATCTCCAGACCTATTCTGGGACGGATTATTGCCTGCAGCCGTTGGAATTCCAGATTACTGAACGGCCAACGTCCTACCGGGGAAAAGACTATGACAATTACATCCGTGTCGTGGATGGCCAGCAGCGTCTGACCACTCTCGGAATTATGGCGAAGTGCCTCGGCATTCCTCAGCTGCAGTGGGATATCTTTTACTTGGTCGAGGGGAAAATGCTCTCCGAACTCTTGATGGACGATGCCAAGGAGTCGACCATCAATGCTCATTTCCGGCACGAAGTTGCAGAGGTGATTGATGCCTTCGAGCATAAGGAGCTGTTGCAAAACTATTTCTGTGGTCTGGAGAAGAGCATTGTGTTTCCTGTTCATTTCCTGGAGAAGGAAACTTCAGAGGCAGATGAACAGGATCAGGGGCAGAACGCCTTCAATCGTCTGAACGCAGGCAAAACTCCTTTGACCTCCTCCGAACTCATTCGTGCGCTTTACATGGTGAATGACAGTGGACTTGACGAACAGCAACGCATGGAAATATCAAAGGAATGGGAACTGATTGAAGGCACATTGGGAAGCGAGCAGTTCTGGCTGATGTTCAATGCGGGCGGACTGGAAAAGACGCCCACCCGAATCGACTTGCTCTTTGCGCTGGTTCTTGGCATCGACCTAGGTAAGACGCATAACAATCCGCGCTTGGTCTACGAAACGCTGGAAGCTGGCGTCTATAGGCGTAAGTACAACCTGACGAAGGTCTGGGGTGAAGTCCTGCGCTGCTTCTGGTGGATGCAGTCCTGCTACGAGGATGTGGAATGCTGTAACGCCCTCGGATGGATTGCCCGATGCACCGACATACAAGCCAGCACTCTGTACAAGGACTACAGGAATTATTCGGCGATGCCCGTCTTCAAGAAGGTTCTTGCGAAGAAAATACAGGAAAGCATTAGCGGCATCGGACGTCAGTATGGGGATCCGCGGCTCAAGGATTTGCTGCTTCTCTGCAATGTCCTTGCGTGCAATGACAGGAAGGAACGCCTGCACTTCGACCTGCTTGGCAAAATCGACATTGAGCATATCGATTCCCAGACGCCGAACGATCTGTCAAATCAGGAAGATCGTAAGGCATGGCTGGAGTCTGTGTTCGGTGAATACGGTGACCAGGGCACGGGGCATACAAGAGAAGATTTCATTGCTCTGTCCGCCGAGGAAACACAAACCATCATCGACAAGATAGCCGCAACCACCAGCGTCGATGACGCGATAGAGGACGGAAATGGGCTGGGTAATCTGGTACTGCTGGATGCCGGCATCAACCGTTCCTACAGGAATGCCGTCTTCCCCCGTAAGCGAAAAGAGATAATTGCTGCCATCGCCAAAGGGCAACATTATCTCCTGCCCTGCACGGAAAGGGCATTCATGAAGTTCTATACGACAAGCGCATCGGCTATCGACAGGTGGAATCAGGCGGATTACAATTGCTACGAGAGAGCCATGGAAGGCCTGCTGGATAGTTTTTTTGCATCCATTGGCGATCTGCCAAAGCTCAACGAGACGCATATCGACCTTGCCCCAAGTGGTGAACAGGTAGTTCAGGTGCAGGAAGTCACTCCCCAAGGAGCTCCCATGGACTGTTGTTTTTCCGGTGATTTCAAGTTTGAGGAGTTGATGTCAACCTATCGGATCCGTGTGCCGAAAATCCAGCGCACCTACGTGCAGGGACGCCAGGACACATACGGCAAGAAATGTCTGAAGGGCTTCGCGTCCGTCCTTGTGGACAGTGTCTGCAACAGCATGCCATGCCCGCTGGACATGGTCTATGGCATTGCCACCGCCGATAAGGCATTCTACCCTCTGGATGGTCAGCAACGTTTGACGACACTGCTGTTGCTTGCCTGGCTTTGCGGAAGGACGCAGCATGGCAAGTGGAGTCTCGACTACGAATCTCGCCGGGCCTCCGAACTCTTCATCAGGAATCTGCTGGGGACACCAGCCCCGTCACTGCCGAAGGATATTGAAGTTCCCAAAGACAGGGAATATCCCCCGTGCTGCACCTCCTATGTCATGGCACAGCCTTGGTTCCTTCCCGTATGGAAGGACGACCCTGGCATTGCGGGAATGCTGGAAATGCTGGATTCGCTCGCATACAGGCTTGCTAAACAGCACTCCTCCGATAAGACCTTTGACTTTGACGGTATCACCCTCAATGTGAATTGCCTGGATGTGACGGCAAAGGCGTATGACCACATCTTCTTGAAGATGAACTCCCGGGGACGCCAGTTGACGACCTGGGAAAATGTCAAGGCGGTCATTGACAAATATGTCCCAGAGCAGTCCCAGGAATGGAAGCGGAACATCGACTTGGAATGGCCTGAGGCAATCTGGCCGAAGGTGGAGAAGGACATAAATCGCCTGGATTCCAACATGCTCGCCGTCATCAGCGAGGCTCTGAAGTATGCAGGCTACAAGGAGAAGGCCGAGGATACCTTCGAACTGGACAATTGGATGAAGGATAATCCGCCTAATGTCGAACAGTTCTTTGCTTGCGCAGACACACTGTTGTCGGCAACTGGAGTTGACGAAGGTTTGAACAAGGCGCTGACTCCATCTTGGTCAGGAAACCCGCTCCTTCCTGACCTCGGGACCGTTGGCTCCGAATGTCGAAAGCGTCTGGCTGCCTACTATGCATCACGGAAGAGTGCAAACGAAGAATGGATGCGTGTCGTCTGGAATATCGTGGAAAACTCCGATGCCGGCGGCAATCTGCCAGCCGCCCTGCATTTGATTGACGAATTGGCACCCTATTGCGACGACATCCTCGGCTTCCTCGCCAGAGATGGGAAAGTTGAGTCTGGGTTTGCAAGGGAACAAATGAAAGAAGAACGGGAGAAGGCGAGGCAGGTTTTGTCGCAAGGGAAGTTAGACGAAGCCTGGCATGAGGCAATTAAGGAAGCCGAAGGTTATTCATATCTTAAAGGCTGCATCTCTGCACTGTTCCCGACGGACGAATGCAAAGGTGGGGATGTGGAGGATTTTAGGCAGCGTTTATTGCTTTTGAAGAGTTTGATAGATGATAAAAATGATAGGTACCATTTTGTAAAGGTCTTGATATCGAATCTTTCTGATGATTTTCAGTTTAATAAGCCAATATCGTTGAAAAGAAGCGAGGCGGATTGGAAAAACATTGTGGTCAAATACTTCAAAGAGGCATTTAGAAGAACAGCTGATGCCAAAGTGCCGGATGTAACGGGCAAACCCCTGTGGATTCGTCTTCTTGCAAAGACACAACTACTAAACAACAGCCGTCAGGATGATAAAATCATTGGGAAATATAGCGATAAAATCGTTTTGTATGGGACACAAGGACACACATGGAAGGCCTGCGGAAATGTTGTCCTTGATAAGCACCACTACCTGCCAGGATTATCTGAATTGATAGAAAAGAATGAGGTTTCGGATTGTAGGCCAGTGCCGGGAACAAGTGTTTTCAGCGAATGGGATGTGTTTTTTAGTGTGGATGGAAATGAGTTCCTTATCTCTTCAGGTGGCAACTTGAAAAAAAAGCATGAAAACGGACAATGGGTAGAAATTGGCAAAGGTATTGCCATTTCTGAACAAACTTCCGCTGAGGAATTGCGTGCCCTACTTTAACGCCGCCTTTCTGTTGCGATCGCATTGTAGGGCGATGTCCGCATCACCGCGCCATTCGCAGAGATGTCCGCAGGCAGCGGGAAGGCATTTGTGTTTTTGCCAGCGGTGTCTAGCGAGGAAGGGAGGCCATACGGACATCGTCCTGCAATAGGGTCGGATTTCGGAATGCGGGCTCTTGTTTCTTTATAGGAATGAGGTGGCAAGCAATATGCCAGGACTTGCTTGAGTTGACTTCAAGCATATTTCACCACAAGGTTGGTCTTTGCGTGGTAAGTGATTGACCATCCCTGGTCATTATCCGATGGATGCCGTTGTATCCATCGAATCAATTATAGTCAGGAACTCTTTGGCATGGCAATTGCTTTTCTTGAGGACAGAATACAAGTTGACAAGGAAGCAGCAGATTAACGAAAAACCGGAAACAGGAGACGAATAACATGACACCGAAAAACAACCAAATGGGATTGAAAGTGTTGCAGGAACGCAAGCCTTACGTTTTGCCCTGTCCAAATGCCAGCGGACTCTTTTCCTCGGAGGAGTGGCGCAATACCCGGATGGGTATTCCAGTCATGCTTGGGAAGGCAGCTGACGGAACCGTGCGAATGATGGACCTGGCGGAGGCTCCGCATCTTCTGGGGGCTGGTGCAACGGGAAGTGGCAAGGCCGCCTTCACTCGTCAGCTTTTCCAGTCACTGCTTCTGCGCTTCTCGCCCGATGAACTCAAGCTCCTGCTGATTGATCCGTATGCAAGGAATTTTGCGCCGTACGAGAAAGTGCCGCATCTCGTTGCGCCCGTCTTGACCGATCCGGAAAAAGTTACGGCGGCATTCCAGTGGGCGGCCTGCAAGGAAATGAATAGACGCTTTCAGTGGCTCGCTGCCGCTGCTGTCCGGGATATCCACTGTTATAACAATAGAACTCCTTCCGTTGAAGCAAGATGTGATAGAGAAGGAAACCCCATTCCCGATCGGATGCCGTACCTTGTCATCGTTATTGGCGAATTTGCAGACCTCCCCATTGACACTATCGAAGGGGTGTTTTGTCAATTGGCAGCGAAATCACGCGCCGTCGGCATCCACATCGTGGCCCTGACGGAATGCATGTCTGAAGATATCCTTCCCGGAGTCCTCAAGTACTGTTTCCCGCTGCGCTTCGCCCTCCGGGGCGCAGACAAAGGGGACTCCCTCGCTACTCTGGAACAGGAGTGTGTGGAACTCCTTCGTGGGAAAGGAGATAGGCTTTATTCAACAGGGGCGAATATATGTGGGCGTATCCAATGCGGATATGCCTCAAGTGATGAGATCGCCCTTGTCGTTAACGCATGCGCAATCCAGCGTGAAGCGGAGTTTGATGAGGCCCTCATGAAGATGCTCAATGCTGGTATGCAGGAAAAAAGCAAAGAGCAGGAATCGCCAGATTGCTCACAACTATCCGAAGAGGAACTTATTCAGCGCGCTCTTGCTGTCATCGCAACCACGAAACGCCCCACAATCTCGTGCCTGCAACGTCGGCTTCATATCGCATTTAATCAATCGGACGCACTCTTGGAGAAACTTGAGGAACTGGGCTACGTCGGCCCTCAAGGCATAGAACGCCCCCGGGAAATCCATTGGGATAAATTTCCCCACGACATCGTTTCAATGTGAACTCCTGGTTTGTTTGCCACTGAAACGAAATATCGGCATTCTTTTTTGGCGGGGACACCTGGGGCGCTGCCCCCAGACCCCTGGAGTTTTCGAGGCATTGCGCAGACCGGCATAGACCGTGATGCGGAACGACCTCCGGTTTCACCCGCCGGCACGGCCAACGCCGCCCACTGCCTCGTCATGAGGGGCGGATAGCCTTCGAAAGGCAGTTCCCGGTTGCTGAAGGTTCCACCGGCTCCAGGACCAGCGAAACCTGCGGCAAGACCATCCGCGTCATCGCCACGTTCATCAGGCACCAGCTCGACATCTGCGAGGCATTCGGCTTCGCCCCGCCAAAAGGATGCGGGAAGGACTATGTCTCCGGGAAGGTCGCGGAAGACTGGGGGCTCGGGTGTCCGCGCAAGGCGGCTGTGGTCGCCGATTTATAGTGGAATTCGTCAAAAAACCCACAGGAAGTGCCATCGGCAATGGGAGGCATGAAGCCGCCAGAATGGCAATCATTGGTATTTGTCAATATTTTACCAGTTGTGCTTTAAAAATTGCCAGTCAAATAACTCTCGTTAATCATATTCCAGCACAGAACAGGCATTGTACGATAGTTGGCATGATGATTGCTTTATGACCACTTGTTGAAACCTTTTTAACCAAAAATCAACAAGGAGCAATGCAATGGACTGTTTTATTTGCCACAGAAGCAACTGGATGCAGGAGAAGTGCCTGGGATTTCTGCGCAACCTGCTGGAGAATTACAAGGACATGATCGAGGATGCGGATGTGTTCCTTCCCCTTGAATGCCCCGGGGCGGACGAACTGCTTGGTGCGCGAGGAAATTCCGCAGGATGTGATTGAAAGAATGTCCGAGCGCAGCAGGAGGGGCTTTCTTCTTGAACTGGATGATGATCCCGTTCATACCACACTGGGGGGGCTGTGGAATGCTGCCGACACCCGTTCCAAGGTCAGAAACATCCTTCCTGCGCTGTTCGGCCATGCGCTGGCATCGCCCTGGGGGGAGAAGGCAGAAAAGGACATCTTCCACGACAGGATGATGGAATTGCAGCGCACCTTGAAACTGTCCGACAGGGAAATCGACATCATGCTTGTTTCCATTGCCATCCAGGAACGCATCATCTGGGATCCAAAAAAACGACAGAAAGCGCGGGAACTCCTCACGCAATCTGTTCATGATGGCGAAATGTCTGAATGACAGTGAGGGCGGCATTCTGGACTACGCCTCTCCGCAGAAGCCGCTTCGCCGCTTTGATTGCATTGACGACGACCTGGACATCAATTCAGGGCTTTTCCGATTTCTCTGCGGATTGACCGACGAGCCGCTTGCCAACAGCTATTTCTCCAAGGACACGGAGGAGACACTGCCCTGGGGCGATTTCGCAGACCTGGCGAAGAAACACGGAAACATTCTGAAGCGGATGCTGACCTCCGGCGGCAAGCCAGTGAACATTTTGTTCTATGGCGCACCTGGAACGGGAAAGACCAGCTTTGCAAGAGCCCTGGCAAAGGAAATAGGACGCACCTGCTACAGCATCTCCCAAAGCATCACCGACAAAGGATGCAGAACAAGCAGCTCCCCTGACTTCCGATTCGGTGCGCTCCAGGTATGCGACGGGGATATTGTCCCCGACGAGAGCCTGATCATCGTGGACGAGGCCGACGAGATGCTTCGTGGGCTCCTTGGCGGCTTTGGAGGACTTTTCATGCTCTTCGGCGGCGATGCCTCTTCGCATACGGGAGACAAGGGACTCCTCAATACGGTGCTGGACACGATGAAGACCTCCACCATCTGGATTACCAACACGCCCGCAAGGGCGCTGGACGAGTCGTCCCGTCGCCGCTTCGACTATTCCGTCTGCTTCGAGCCGCTGAACTGCGAACAGAGAAAGCGCATCTGGAAGAACAATATACAGCGCCTGAACATGGGGCGTCTCCTCAGCGGAAGGCAGCTGGAGGAGTTCTCCGCATTGTATCCCGTCAGCGCGGGCGGCATCTCCCAAACACTTGAGAATCTGGAGAGAATGCATCCCCGCAAGGCGGAGGTTCCGCGTCTTGTGGAACAGTTGATGAAGCCGCACTGCGAGCTGCTGGGAGTCAAGTTGGCGGATGACAAACTGCTGCCGTCGAAGGACTATTCGCTGGAGGGGCTGAATATCCAAGGCGACGTGAAGCTGGAGCGCATCGTGGAGGCAATCCGCGCCTTCCAGCACCAGAAGGGCGAGACAGACCCCGACCGTCCGCGCATGACCCTGCTGCTGTCGGGCGCGCCTGGCACGGGCAAGACCGAGTTCGTCAAATACCTTGGGAACGTGTTGAATACCAAGGTCAATGTGAAGATGGGAAGCGACCTGCTGTCGATGCTGGTCGGCGGCACGGAACAGAACATCGCCGCAGCCTTCCGCGAGGCGGAGGCGGAGCACGCCATCCTCTTCCTGGATGAACTCGACGGCCTTGTCCAGAGCCGCACCAACGCCCAGCGCTCCTGGGAGGTGACGCAGGTCAACGAGCTGCTCCATCAGATGGAGGACTTCAACGGCGTGATGATCGGCGCGACCAATTTCATCAAGAACCTGGACCAGGCCGTCATGCGCCGATTCACATTCAAGCTGCAGTTCAATTTCCTGGACGAAAAGGGCAAGCGGCTCTTCTTCGAGCGGCTGTTCAAGAGCACGCTGACGGATGACGAACTGGAACGCCTGGAGGCAATCCCGAATCTTGCGCCAGGCGACTTCCGCACCGTCCGCCAGAGCCTCTTCTACTACGGCGGTGAAATCACCAACGGCCAGCGTCTGGACGCCCTGGAGCGCGAAGCCGCCGCCAAGGAGGGCGGTGCCTTCGCAGTGCGCGGAAAAATGGGATTCTGCTGATTGTTGGCATTTCAATCTTGTCAGTATTTTACCAGTAATGCTTTGAAAGATGTCAACCAGAAGTCCTCCAGCCAAGTTCTTCAGCACCAATAATCCAGTTGTGGAAACCTTTTTTACAAAAGAGGCGAATGCCAGACAAATAACGTTTCAGGAGAACAAAACAATGAGCACAAGCATCCAAGCATCCATCCCATTCACCCAACTCTTCAGTTCGAGGCAAAGCACGCTATGCGCCTTCTCGACAATCTCCTTCAATCATCCACGTCTATGGAATTGACATGTCTCTTGTCGAGCAGGAAGTCCGAAGGATCACAGCCGAGGACAAAAAGGTCGATGAAATAATGGCTATAATGGCCAAAGCATATAACAACAATCACAAAAGGGGAGTAACACCATGAGCATGGACAAGAAGAAAAAGGCCACGCAATCATTTCCATTTGAGTTTTACTGCATTGCCATCGGTCTCCGTGGTGGGACTGATGAGTTCTCAGGCCATTCCAATGCTTCCCGATTGGGGAACATATGTGAAAATCGAATCGGATTTGGAGACTGCCGGCCTCTTTGACGATGAGGGGCGGCCATGCTTTGAGGACATTCACACAGCTCTGGAATCTCTGCGTGAATACCTTGCCAATGCACCTGATGACAGATTCGACGACTTAGACGATTTCACCCAACGGTGGTTGCGGTGGTGC
>OIYX01000426.1_pt1 | contig 15213 bp, 19 predicted proteins | sample 1588431 | NCBI WGS metagenome assembly OIYX01 (sample SAMN03283241) | human gut metagenome | biome: human-associated habitat; material: feces | host: Homo sapiens | place: Peru | collected 2012
CAAGCCACTCTTTATTGTGTTAGAATTATTTTTATTCTTTAAGGAGAGGAAAAATAAACATGAAACATTCCACACGTTTCCTTGCAGTGCTGCTGGCTCTGGCGCTGCTGGCGGCCCTCCTGCCGGTCGCGGGCGCGGCCTATGACGGCGACCGCATGGATCAGGCCGAGCTGCGCGAGCTGCTCAACAGCGTTGAGCTGCATCCGCAGAAAACCAACTATCCCGTTGTGGACGCCCTGCTGGAGAACCTGACGGCGCAGTTCACGGGCGACAACTACGACCGTCTCAAGGCCGCTTATGACTGGGCGACCATGAACATCACCTATAGCTGGTGGCCCTATACGCAGGATTTTGCCCCCGCCTACGACTGCTTCTGGCCGCAGATGGACATGCCCTACGGGATGGAGGGCTTGCAGGAGACGATGCCGCGCGAGCTGGTCAACCGCGCCTATTTCGCCATGACCGAGCAGCTCGGTGTGTGCTATGACTACGCCGCCGTGTTCACCGTTTTGGCGCGTTACATGGGCTTTGAGTGCTTCCTGCACACCGGCATCTTCATTTTTGAGGCCATGCCGGGGCAGGGACATCACGGCTGGGCCGCCCTGCTGGTCGACGGTCATTATTACATCTTTGACCCACAGCGCGACTATCGTCTCTGCGGCAACGCCACCCGTCCGGACAACTACTATTATTTTGGTATTGACGAAGCGCACGCATGGCGCTACAATGATGAGGAAGCAAGCGCTGCGCGGGATGCGCAGTTTATGCCTGTGACGCAGACGCCGGTTCTGGAATATGTCGCGGTGCACACCGTCAACAGCGGCAGCGGCTGGTGGATCAGCGGCGAGGGCCGCTATGACGTCGGCCAGACCGTCACCGTCAGCACCGGCAGCAGTGCCGTTTTCCTCGGCTGGTACGATGAAAACGGTGCGCTCCTGACGAAGGAGCACAGCTTCTCCTTTGAAGCCACCGTGCCGACCACGCTCTACGCCGTCTATTACGGCCAGTTTTACCGCGATGTGCCGAAGGGCAGTTGGTTCTCCTACGACGTGAACGAAGCCTTCAGCCGCGGGATCGCAACGGCAACCGCGCCGTTCACCTTCGCCCCCGACGACCTGCTCAGCCGCGCGATGGCTCTGACCTTCCTCGCCCGCGCCGTTCAGACCGAGCCGGCCGCCGAGGCCGCGCCCTTTGAGGATCTGCAAGCGAATGCGTGGTATGAAGACTCGGTCAACTGGGCCTATGCGGAGGGGATCGTCAACGGTGTCTCCGAGACCGTCTTTGCGCCGGACGCCGCCGTCACGCGTCAGGAATTTCTGACCATGCTGATGCGCTATCTGCGCGCGGAGGGCTACGAGCTGAAGGAGGGCGCGCTCTCCTACGCCGACGCCGGTCTGATCGATGCCTATGCGCTTCAGAGCCTCGCCGAGGCCGATGCGCTCGGGCTGCTGCGCGGCTATGAGGACGGCACGGTTCGCCCGCAGTCGACGCTGACCCGCGCCGAGGGTGTGACGCTGGTGATGCGTCTGGTATATCTGCTGGAGACCAATGCGCTTGTGAAAAAATAACTCCGGAGGAGCTTTTTTCAGATGAGAAAGATGAGATCGATCTTGGCGCTGCTGCTGGCCGCCGTGCTGCTGGCCGCCGCGCTTCCCTTTGTCTCGGCGGCAAAGCCGGACTGCATGGATGACGACGAGCTGCGCGCTCTGCTCGACAGCGTGGAGCTGCATCCGCAAAAGACCGGCTACGCGCGGATGGACGCCCTGCTCGAGCGCCTGACCGAGCCCTATGACACGCTGGACAACTATGACCGGCTGCGCGCAGCCTATGACTGGGTGGTCATGAACGTGGAATACAGCTGGGAGCCGTATTCGCAGGACTGGGCGCCGGCCTATGACTGCTTCGACGTCGACTGCGGTCTGGAGCTGGACGCGGGCGCCGCAGAGACCATGCCCTACGAGGTCGTCAACCGCGCCTACTACGCGCTGACCGAGCGCAAGGGCGTCTGCTACGACTACGCCGCGCTGATGGCGGTCATCGCCCGCTACATCGGCTTTGAATCCTTCGTGCGCACCGGCGAATTTATTTTTGAGACCATGTTCGGCACCGGCCATCACGGCTGGACGACGATCCGCATCGACGGCAAGGAATATGTGTTCGACCCTCAGCGCGACTACCGCATCTGCTTTGACGCGACCCAGCCGAACAAGTTTTTCTACTTCGGCGTGGACGAGGAGCACGCGTGGCGCTATCACCCCGAGGACTGCAACGACGCGCGGGACGCCGGCTTTGTAAAGCCCGGCACGGACTTCGCACTGAGCGAGCTGGTGCAGCGGATGCTGCCGCTGGTGCAAGCCGTCCCGACGCAGCAGCATCCGGTTCCGGTCGGTGGCTGATATGCTGCCGCAGGCGTGGCAGGAGCGTGCCGCGCTTGCGCCCGGGACGCTCGAGGCGCTTCTGGAGCGCACGAGGCAGTCGCGCCGCGCCGCGCCGGTCTATCCGCCGGAGGGCAGCCTCTTCCGCGCGTTGGAGCTGACGCCGCCGGAGCGCGTCCGCGCGGTCATTCTCGGGCAGGATCCCTATCACGGGCCGGGGCAGGCCATGGGGCTTGCCTTCTCCGTGCCGGCGGGCGTTCCTCTGCCGCCGTCTTTGCGGAATATTTTCCGCGAGCTGACGAGCGACACGGGCGCGCCGATGCCGCGTTCCGGTGACCTGACCCCGTGGGCCGAGCGCGGCGTGCTTCTGCTCAACCCGGTTTTGACCGTGGAGGGCGGCAAGGCAAATTCGCATGCCGCTTGGGGCTGGCAGACCGTGACCGACGCGATTCTGGCGGCACTTTCCGCCCTGCCGCAGCCGATCGCCTGCGTGCTCTGGGGCGCGCACGCGCAGAAAAAAGCGCCGCTGCTGCAAAGCGCCGCGCCGCGGCTTCTTCTGAAGGCGCCGCACCCCAGTCCGCTCTCGTCCTATCGCGGCTTCTTCGGCAGCCGCCCGTTCTCGCAGATCAACGCCTTCCTGACCGCTCACGGCGAGCCGCCGATCGATTGGACGCTGTAATGCCAAAAAACGCGAACTTCTTCCCGTTTCGAGAAGAAATTCGCGTTTTTTGTGTGTTTATCGCTGCATCGGCGGGACAACGTCCATGTCCGTGCGCAGATTGGAATCGGAGATCAGATGGCGCGGGCAGACCGCCGCGCACTGTCCGCAGGAGACGCACTTGGAGTAGTCGATCACCGCAAGATGATCCACGACGTGGATCGCGTCGTATTCGCACAGGTGCTCGCAAAGATGACAGCCGACGCAGCCGATCCGGCAGACCCGGCGCGTGTAGGCGCCGCGCTCCCGGTTTGAGCAGGCAACGACGATGTCGTCGTTTTTCGACACCGGGACGATCACGCCGCGCGGGCAGACCTCGACGCACTGCATACATCCGGTACACTTGTCCGCGTCGACCCGCGCCACGCCGTTGACGACGTGGATGGCGTCGAATTTACAGACCGTGGTGCACGTGCCGAAGCCGAGGCAGCCGTTCGGGCAGGCCGACGGGCCGTCTCCGGCGACGAACATCGCGCTGCGGCAGTCCGAAAGTCCCTCATAATCGCCCTTTTGCAGGTGGTTTTCCCCGCGGCATTTCACCATGGCGACCTTGCGCTCCACCTTGACGGCGGCGACGCCCAGGATCTGCGACATTTTTTCGGCCGAGGCTGCCCCGCCCGCAGCGCACTGTCCGACGGAGGCTCTGCCGTCGAGAACGGCCTGCGCATAGGCCTGACAGCCCGCAAAGCCGCAGCCGCCGCAGTTTGCGCCGGGCAGGGCGTCGACGAGCTTGGGCAGGCGCTCGTCGGTCTTCACGGCGAACACCCGCGAGGCAACAGCAAGGATGCCGCCGAATGCGGCGCCCATCACGCCCAAAACGGCAATGGCACTCAGTATTTCCTTCATAGCCGACCCTCCTCAGACGATTTTCAGGCCGGAAAAGCCCATAAACGCCAGCGCCAGCAGGCCGGCAGCGATCAGCGCGATCGGGAAGCCCTTGAAGACCTCCGGGCAGTCGCAATCCTCCAGCCGCTCGCGCACGGACGAGAAGAGCACAATGGCGACCGTGAAGCCGACGCCGCCCATCACGCCGTAAACCAGCGACTCAATAAAGCTGTAGCCGTTCTGCACGTTCAGCAGAGCGACGCCCAGCACCGCGCAGTTCGTGGTGATAAGCGGCAGGTAGATGCCCAGCGCCTGATAGAGCGCGGGAAGCGCCTTCTGCAAAAACATCTCAACGAACTGCACCAGCGTTGCAATGACGAGGATGAACACGACGGTCTGCATATATTCCAGCCCGAGCGGGAGCAGCAGAAGCGTGTTGACCGCCCATGTCGCGGCGGAGGCCAGCCCCATAACGAAGATGACGGCCAGACCCATGCCGAGCGCGGTGTCCATTTTTTTCGACACGCCCATAAACGGGCAGATGCCCAAAAATTTGACGAGAATGAAATTTTCGGCAAGGATCGCCGCAAGGGAGATGGAAAACAGCGAAGCAAACAAACTCACGGCTTCTCCTCCTTTCGAGCCTTCAGGCGGCGGTTGAGCCACTGAGACAGCGCGATCAGGCCGCCGAGCGTCAGGAAGCCGCCGACCGGCAGGATCATGATGAGCGCCGGATATTGCGCGCCCAGCACGCGGATGCCGTCTGCGCCGAAGACGCCCTTGCCGAAGGTGCCGCTGCCGAGCAGCTCACGGATGACACACATCGCCACGAGGGCGGCGGTGTAGCCGATCCCCTGCGTCAGGCCGTCAACAGCCGAGGCCAAAACCGTATTTTTCGAGGCGAAGGCCTCCGCTCTGCCGAGGATGATGCAGTTGACGACGATCAGCGGGATAAACACGCCGAGGCTGTCAGACAGCGACGGCAGGAAGGCCTTGAGCAGCAGATCGACCATCGTCACGAAGCCGGCGATGATGACGATATAGGCCGCAATGCGGATCTTATCCGGGATGACCCGGCGCAGCAGCGAGATGACGACGTTCGAGCAGATCAGGATCAGCGTCACCGAGACGCCCATGCCGAGGCCGTTGAAGAGCGTGGTCGTGATGGCCATGGTCGAGCACATGCCGAGCAATTGCGCCAGCACGGGGTTGTTGGTCAGAAGCCCCTCGCGGAGCTGTTTTTTGAAATTCATTCGCCCTGCACCTCCCGAACGAAGTTGAGCGCGGCATTCACGCCGTCGGTCACCGCGCGGGACGTCACGGTCGCGCCGGTCAGCGCCTCGATCGTGCCGCCGTCCTTGCTCACGGCAAGCGTGCCGCTCTGCCCGACGAACTGCCCGCGGAAGTCCTCACGCGTACAGTTGGCGCCGAGAGACGCCGTCTCCGTATGCGCGATCACGGACACGCCGCTGACTGTTCCGTCGGCTCTCACGCCGACCATCATGTCGATCGCGCCGCCGAAGCCGTTGGGCGCGACGCGCACGACGTAGCCTGCATCGCCCGCGCGATAGGCCGCCGTCACGCCCTGCGGGAGCGCGGCGTCGAGCGGCGTATAATCCTGTGCCGGGAGCACCTCCTGCATGGCCTGCTCGGCCTTCTGCCGCGTCAGCTCGTCGATCCTTCCGGCAGTCAGCTCGTTGACAAAGGCCAGCAGGCCTGCAACGACCGCCGTAATGAGCAGCAGCGTGAGCGTCAGACGCAAAATATATTTCATAACGCGTCACCACCCTTCTTGACACGCTGCAGACCGAAGCGCTTGGGCAGTCCCAGCTTGTCGAAGAAGCCGACGCAGCAGTTCATCACGAGAATGGCGAAGCTCACGCCCTCAACATAGGAGCCGAAATAACGGATGAGGATCGTCACCGCGCCGCAGCCGATGCCGAAGGCGATCTGCCCGCCGTGGGTCACGGGCGAGGTGGTGTAATCCGTGGCCATAAAGACCGCGCCGAGCAGCAGGCCGCCGGAGCAGAGCTGCCACGCAGTCCAGACGAGGCGGTCGTTCCCGCGCGGGAAGACGAACGCGAGCACTGCGACCGTCGCCAGATAGGCCAGCGGGATGCGCAGCGTGATGACCCGGCGCACGACGAGGTACGCCCCGCCGAGCAGCAGCATCAAAACGGAGATCTCGCCGATGCAGCCGCCGACTCTGCCCAGAAATGCGTCGAGCAGCGACACGTCGGCCGGAAGCCCGGAGCCGTGCAGCGCCTGCATCGGCGTTGCCGCGCTCATCGCGTCGGGCAGACCGTAGACCGCGCCGCTCATGCGCGTCGGCCAGCCAAACATCAGGAAGGCGCGCGCAGCCAGCGCGGGGTTGACGATATTCATGCCGATGCCGCCGAAGAGCTGCTTGACCAGCACAACGGCGAAGGCGTCGCCCGCCAGAAGCATCCAGTAGGGGATGTCCGCAGGGCAGACAAAGGCCAGCAGAACGCCCGTCACGACGGCCGACCAGTCGCCGATCGTGCAGTCCTTTTTCATCGCGCGGCGGTATGCCCACTCCAGCACGACGCAGGCCACCGCGGAAAACACCGTGGTTCGCAGGCAGCGCCAGCCAAATTGCACGATCGCCCAGACAAGAGCCGGAACCAGCGCGATGCAGACGTCGCGCATCAGGACGGCAGTGGAGCTTCGGCTATGGACATGGGGCGACGGGGAGAGCGTCAAGCTCAGCTTCATTTCGCCGCCTCCTTTCTCTGTGCGTCGCGGACGAGCTTTTTGGCGGTGCGGAAGCTCTGCACCAGCTCCAGCCCTGCCGGGCAGGTGTAGGCGCAGCTTCCGCACTCGATGCAGTCGAGCACGTTGCCCCGCTCAAGCGCCTCGATGCTCCCGCGCTGCTGGGCGCGGAAGAGGAAGAGCGGCGTCAGGTGCATGGGGCATGCGTCGATGCATTTGCCGCAGCGAATGCAGTGCGGCTCGGGCTTTTTGCGGCGCTCGGATCCTCCGAAGCAGGTCAGCGCGTTGTTGCCCTTGATGGTCGCCGCATCGAGCGTGTGCTGGGCGATGCCCATCATCGGCCCGCCGACGAATATTTTATAAGGTGTCTCAGAAAAGCCCCCGCACGCCTCGATCAGCTCGGAAAACGGCGTGCCGATCGGCGCGAGCAGGTTCGACGGCCTTGCGACCGCTCGCCCGGTCACAGTCACGGCGCGGCGCACCAGCGGCATTCCGTCATAGACCGCGTCATAAATCGCCGCGCAGGTCGCCACGTTGAACACGGCGCAGCCGACCGCCGCAGGCAGCCCGCCCGGCGGCACCTGCCGCCCCGTTGCGGCCTGAATGAGCTGCTTTTCCGCGCCCTGCGGGTATCGCACGCGCAGGGCAAGCACCTCGGCCTCCTCCCCTGCCGCCGCGCGCATAGCCTCGATGGCCTCGGGCTTGTTGCGCTCGATGCCGATCACGATGCGCGCGGGGCTGAGGATCCTCCGGATGACCCGCAGGCCGCCGACCACGCGCTCGGGTGACTGACGCATCAGGCGGTCGTCGGACGTGATGTAGGGCTCGCATTCCGCGCCGTTGATGAGCACGGTGTCGACCTTGCCGAGGCCGGACGAGAGCTTCACGCTCGTCGGAAAGCCCGCGCCGCCCATGCCGGTGATCCCGGCCTCGCGGATGATCCCGATCAGCTCCTGCGGCGAAAGCTCCTGCGCGGACTCGCGCCTGCAGATTGACGGACAGAGCGTGTCCTTCCCGTCGTTTTCGATCACGACGGCAGGGATGCTCGTCCCGCCCGGGTGCGGACGCGGCTCGATGGCGACCACCGTGCCGGAGACCGACGCATGGACGGGAACGCAGAGGCCGGCGTTATCGCCGATCTTCTGCCCGAGCGTCACGCGGTCGCCGACGCGAACCAGCGGCTTACAGGGCGCACCGATGTGCTGTGACATGGAGATCACAACGATTTTCGGCCGCACCGGAACAATGGCGGCGTCGCGGCTCAGCTCCTTTTCTCCCCTCGGATGGACGCCGCCGAAAAATGCACGTGCCATAGCGCTCACCTCACCTCATCTCTTCTTTTATTTCTTGTGCGCATTCTTTCATAGCTCCACTATACCATATTCATAGACAAATTGCCACACTTTTTTCGTTGGCTTTTCGGTGAAATTAGATAAATCAGCGCCTGCTCCCGTCGACCGGGAGGCAGGCGTCGTTTTTTTCCGATTCAACGATCCCGTCATTTTTTCAGGGCAGCAAAAGATACAGCATAAGCGTCAGAACGGCCAGCTCGGCCTCATGCGTCTGCCCGGACGAGAGCAGCAGGAGCAGCGCCAGCGGCAGACGGTCGCACGGCCGCTGCAGCTCCGGCGGCCGCGGAGGCGGCGCGGGCTTCGGCGGCTTCGGCGGCTTAGGCGGCTTAGGCGGCTTAGGCGGCATGGGTGGCTCCGGCGGCACCGGCGGCATGGGTGGCTTCGGCGGCTTGGGCGGCTTTTCCGGCTTCGGCGGCTCGTCGACCGTCTGTCTGCGGAAGCCTCCGTAGCCGTCGGGCTGGTAGCGGTGATACATCGTCAATCGCCCTCCCTTCGCTCCGGCGGCGAGATGCCCTGCATCCGCTCCATCAGCCGCATCAGGCGCGCAAGCTCCGCCGCGCGGTCGAGCCGACGGCAGCCGTCGGGCGGAAGATACGCCTTGAGCGCGGCCAGCAGCGCCTCGAGCCGCTTGTCGACGCGGTTCAGCTCGCCGAGCGTCCCCATGAGCGCCGAGAGCATCGCCGCATCCGGGAAGGAGGCGTCGGCAAGGGCGCGCTCCGGCGCGGGCGGTTGGGGCGGCGGCTCGGACGCCGCCCCGTTCAGGCCAAGCGAGTCGGCCAGCGCGGAAAGCTGCGCCATTTTCTCCGGGTCGTTCAGGATCTTTCCGATCAGATCGTCGCTCATCGTCCCAAAAGCTCCCTCTGCACCTGCGCAAGCTGCTCCGGCGTGAGCACCTGCGCGAGCAGCCGCAGCGCCTCCTCGCCGCTGCCGCTTTGCAGCGCCCGCGCAGCCTGCCGCGTCGCCTCGCCGTGCGCCGCGAGCGCCGCAAGCGTCTCCTGACCCTCCTTTGTGGCAAGATACGCGGAAAGACGCGCATTTTTTGCGGGATTTTGCGTCATTATCGTTGCCTCCCCCCTCACAATCTGATATAATATATGCACGAAACCGGAAAGGATGAACCGATGAAGCTTTTGATTCTCTCTGACTCGCACGGTCTGGCCGAGCGCGTGTGCGCCATTGCGCGGCGTGAGCGCCCAGACCTCGTGCTCCACCTCGGCGACGGCTCGCGCGACACGCTGGAGCTGGGCTTTCCCCCGGCGCTGCTGCAGGTGCGCGGCAACTGCGACGGTCCGTTTCCCGACGTGCCGGAGCGCATCACGACCAATCTGGAGGGCGTGAAGCTTCTGGCCGTTCACGGCCACCGAAACGGCGTGCGGCAGGGGCTGCTGTCCCTGCGCCTTCTGGCGCAGGAGCTGGGCGCCACGCTCGTCTGCTTCGGCCACACGCACAGCCCGACGCTCGTCACGGAGGACGGCGTCACCTTTCTCAACCCCGGCGCGTGCAGCAGCCCGAAGCCGACCTATGCCGTCGTTGAGCTGGCCGACGGGAAGATCCTGCGAATGGAACACAAAACCGCGGAGGTATAAACACCATGATCCTTGCAATCGACATCGGCAACACCAACATCGTGCTCGGGGGCATCGAGCGCGAGCGCATCCGCTTTGAGGCGCGGATGGCCACGGACTGCGTCAAAACGTCCGACCAATACTGCGCCGAGCTGAAGGGCATCCTCGCCCTGTTCGAGGCCGCGCCGGAGCAGATCGACGGCTGCATCATCAGCTCGGTCGTTCCGCCCGTAATGAACTCCATCCGCACGGCCATCCGCAAGCTGACCGGCCTGACGCCGCTGGTCGTCGGCCCGGGCATCCGAACCGGCCTGAACATCCGCATGGAGCACCCGGCGGAGGTCGGCAGCGACCTGATCGTCGCGGCCGTCGCGGCCGTCGCGGAGTACGGCGCGCCGCTACTGCTCATCGACATGGGCACGGCCACCACGATCACGGCGATCGACGCCGACGGCGCGTTCGTCGGCGGCTGCATCTGCCCGGGCGTGAAGATCTCCATGGACGCCCTGACCGGCCGGACGGCGCAGCTTCCGGGCATCTCGCTCGACGAGCCGCAGGTCGCCATCGGCAAAAACACGCGCGAGAGTATGCGCAGCGGCATCATGTTCGGCTCGGCTGCCATGCTCGACGGCCTGCTTGAGCGAATGGAGGCCGAGCTGGGCACGCCCGCGCGGGTCATCGCCACCGGCGGCATTGCGAGATTTGTCACGCCGCTGTGCAAGCGCGAGATCCTCTATGACCGCAGCCTGATGATCAAGGGGCTGCACCTGCTCTATCAGCGCAACACGGAGCACAAAAAAGCGGCGCAGAGTCGGAACGGAGGTCAGCCGACATGACGGAATTTGATTTTCCCTCTAAGGGCGCCGGGAGCGTCCACGCCTATCGCTGGGAGCCGGCGGGCAAGCCCGTCGCCGTGCTGCAGATCATCCACGGCATTGCAGAGCACGCGGCGCGCTACGACGAGATGGCGCGCTTCTTCACCGAGCGCGGCGTGCTCGTCACGGCCGAGGATCACATGGGGCACGGCAAGTCCTCCGGCACGGAGGCGCCGCTCTGCTTTTCCGGCGGCTGGACGGCCGCAGTCGACGACAGCTACGCCCTGCTCGAGCGCATGCACCGGGAATTCCCGGACGTGCCCTACCTGCTCTTCGGGCACAGCATGGGCTCGTTCCTGACGCGCACCCTGCTCTACCGCTATCCGAGCGCGCCGCTGCGCGCCGTCGTGATCTGCGGCACGGCATGGGAATCGCGCCTCAATCTGGCAGCCGGGCGAGTGCTCTGCGCGCTGGAGAAAAAGCGCCTCGGCGCGACCGGCTACAGTCCCCTGCTCAATTCGCTGATGTTCGGGCGCTACAACCGAAAATTCTCCGACACGCTGACCCCGGACGACTGGATCTGCACCAGCCGGGAGGTCGTCGACGCCTACGCCGCCGACCCGCTCTGCGGCGGCCGGGTCACCGTCGGCCTGAGCAGCGACGTGCTGTGCGGCGTCCGCATGAATCAGGATCGGCGCAATCTCGAGCGCATGCCCAAGACGCTCGCCGTGCATTTTATCGCCGGGAAAAGCGACCCCGTCGGCAGCATGGGCAAGGGCGTGCAGCGGGCTGCCGACGCCTTCCGCAGAGCCGGGATGCAGCATGTCACGCTGAAGCTCTATGACGGCCGCCACGAGATCCACAACGAGCCGGTCCGGCAGACTGTGTATGAGGATGTTTGGAATTTCTTCCAAGCCGCCCTGTAAAGCATCTATTTTGTAACATTTGTTCCCATTTTGTCAGTTCTTGCCTTGACGGAGCGCCGTGTTTTTGCTAAAATGAGGGCAGCACCGCCCCCGGCAGGAGCCGGGGAGCAGGTGTGACGGCGCGGTGCTTTCCTCGCCTGAGATCATTCGGGATGCTCCGCGCCGGAGACTCCCGCGATTGGAGATACCCATATGAAACAAAGAATCCTCAGCCTGCTGCTGACACTCCCGCTGCTGCTGGCTCTGGCGCGGCCGGTTTTTGCTGAAGAGCCGCAGGAGCCGCAGCCCGCCGGGTACGGCGAAACGGTCGAGCGCGACGAGCGCGCCGTTGCGGCTCTGTCGGTCAGCGAGCAGGGCAAGGCCATGATCCGCGAGCTGTCCGGCGGCTCGGTCGGCTCAGAGCAGCTCGCGGCGGCGGAAAAGGCGGTCAACGATTTTTCCGCGCGCTATGACCGCGCGCTGACACAAACGCAGTTCGACGCGCTGGCTGACTTCGTCGTGGCCTACGGCGCGAGCGTGCTCAGCTCCGGCTGGAAGGTCGAGAAGCTGGTCGGCTCGGGCAGCTATACCGACGCGCAGCTTGCCTCAGCCTTCTGCGCTTGGGTCAAAAACAGCGCCGGCTTTTCTCAGTCGATGCTCACGCGCCGTCTGCGCGAGAGCAAGCTCTTCCTTTACGGCAGCTATGACGGCGCCTGCGAGGCCGCCTTTCGCTATGTCGTGTTCTATGCCAACGGTGGCACACTGACGGACAACACCGTCCTGTGCTATCCGGTCGGCCAGCCCTACGGCTCGCTTCCGGACGCCGCGCACGACAGCAAGCTTTTTGCCGGCTGGTTCACGGCCTCGACCGGCGGCACGCAGATCGAGCCGACGGCGCTCGCCGACGAAAACCGCAGCCTCTACGCTCAGTTCCGCGACCCGAGCGGCGGCGACGCCTTCGAGGATCTGGAGCGGGCGGCGTGGTACTATTCCTATGTGGTCGAGGCCGTCTCGAGCGGCCTGTTCAACGGCGTCAGCGAAACGAAATTCGAGCCGGACGGCACGATGACGCGCGCAATGGCCGTGACCGTGCTCTGGCGCATGGCCGGCGAGCCGAGCTCGAAAAAGGCCGTCCCCTTCACCGACGCGCCCTCGGGGCAGTGGTTTTCCGAGGCAGTGAGCTGGGCGTATGAAAACAACGTGGTCAACGGCGTCAGCCCGACGAGCTTCGGCACGGACGAGCCGGTCACGCGCGAGCAGCTTGTCACGATCCTCTACCGCTACGCGCAGAGCTGCGGCAAGGACACCTCGAAGACCGACGCGCTCACGGCCTTCTCCGACCGGGACGACGTTCTGCTCTATGCGCAGGACGCCATGCGCTGGGCGGTCGGCTCCGGCCTGATCGGCGGCGCAGACGGCAGGCTTCTGCCCGCCTCGAACGCAACGCGCGCCGAATGCGCCAAGATCCTTCTGCTCTTCGGCAAGCTGGGGCAGGGCGAAAAGCCCGATGAGCCGGACGTCGTGCCCACGCTGCGCATGAGCGAGCGGGGCGTTCAGTTCATCAAGGATCACGAGGGCTTCACGCAGTATGCCATGTGGGACTACGCACAGTGGTCGATCGGCTACGGCACGCACTGCGAAAAGGATGAATATCCCGACGGCATCACGCGCGAGCAGGCGGACATTCTGCTGCGCAAGGAGATCGCCGTCAAGGAAACGGCAGTCGCCGCCTTTGAAAAGAAGATCGGCCGCACGCTCTCGGCGCAGCAGTTTGACGCGCTCGTGAGCTTCTCGTATAACGTCGGCTCGGGGTGGATGAGCAACCCTTCCTATAACGTCTATCGGCTCATTGCCTCCGGCTCGACCGACGAAATGGCGCTCGTCAACGCCCTCGGCAGCTGGATCCACGCGGGCGGCGAGGCGCTGAGCGGGCTTGCCTGCCGGCGCATGGACGAGGCGAATATTTACATCAACGGCGACTACACCGTCCGCAGCAATCGCTATCTTTATGTCAGCTTCAACGCCGCGCCCGGCACCTGCGCGGATAAATTCACCTATTTCAAGGCCGGCGGTAAGCTCAGCGGTCTGCCGACGCCGACGCGCGAGGGCTATACCTTCCTCGGCTGGTACGACAAGGCCGTCAGCGGCGGCACGCGCTATGCCGACGGCGGAGCCGTCCCGGCACTGCGCACGCTGACGCTCTATGCGCAATGGAAGGCGAATTGATATGCCGGTATACCGTCTGACTCTGAGCTACGACGGCACGAACCGTCCTGGCTGGCAGCGGCTCGCGCCGGGCGACCGGAGCATTCAGAGCCGCGTGGAGGCCGCGCTGACCGAGGCGCTCGGGCAGCCGGTCGAGGTGCACGGCAGCGGCCGCACCGACGCGGGCGTCCACGCCGCAGGGCAGGTCGCCTCCTTCACCGCGCCGAAATGCGAGCCGGAGGCGCTTTTGCGCCGTCTGCGCCATCTGCTCCCGGCGGACATCGGCGCGCTGGCGCTGCAGGAGGCGTCCCCGCGCTTTCACGCGCGGCTGAGCGCCGTCGGCAAGACCTATGTCTACCGCATCTGGAACAGTCCCGTGCCCGATGTTTTCGCCCGGCGCTTTCGCGTCTGCGTGCCGCAGCGGCTCGACGACGAAGCCATGCGCCGCGCCGCCGCCGACCTGATCGGCACGCACGATTTTTCGAGCTTCTGCGTGCGCGGCAAAAAATCCGCCGTGCGCACGCTCACGGAGCTTTCCGTCCGCCGGGAGGGCGACGCCCTGACCCTCACCTTCTCCGCAGACGGCTTTCTGCACCACATGGTGCGCATTTTGACCGGCACACTGCTGGAGGTCGGTCTGGGCAAGCGTCCTGCCGACTCTATGCCCGCGCTTCTGGCGGAAAAACGCCGCACCGCCGCCGGCCAGACCGCCCCGGCTGCCGGACTCTGTCTGATGGAGGTGCGCTATCAATGAGCGTGATCCAAATTTTCGGAAAAAGCAAGTGCTTCGACACCAAAAAGGCCGAGCGCTATTTTAAGGAACGCCGCATTGCCGTGCAGCGCATCGACCTGCCGCGCTTCGGCATGTCCGGCGGCGAGTTTGACAGCGTGCTTCGCGCCGTCGGCGGCGTGGACAATCTCATCAATTGGGAGCTGAAAAGCCCCGAGATCGACCTGCTGCGCTACACCGACGACCGGCTGGCCAAGGAGGACAAGCTCTTTGACCACCCGGAGCTGATGAAAACGCCCGTAGTTCGCTGCGGAAAAAAAGCCACCGTCGGTTATTGCCCCGACGTCTGGAAAAAATGGGAGGAGTCAACATGAATCCGCGTATTGTCAAAATGATGCAATTCGGGCTTTACGGACTGGCCTGCATTGCGGGAGTCGTCTCGCTTCTGTCCGAGACGGGCACAGCGGTGAAGACCGTCGTGCTCATCGCAGGCATCGCCGCACTGGTGATCGGTGTGGTCATCGGGGCGGTCTTCTACCGCTGCCCACATTGCGGGGCACATCTGCCGCCCAAGGGGCCTGCGCCGGACGTCTGTCCGTCCTGCGGCAAGCGGCTGTGAATGCCCGGATCCCCATCCCGCCGACGGTCGCGGCGGGCTTTGCCGCTTTTGCCGTGGGCGGATGCGTGCGCGACAGTCTGCTCGGCGAGCAGCCGAAGGACTGGGACGTTTGCACCTCCGCCCTGCCGGAGCAAACGGCCGCCTGCTTCTCCGACTGCCGCACCCTGCTCACCGGCGCGGCCTACGGCACCGTCACCGTGCTCTGGGGCGAAGGTCGCGTCCCCTTTGAGATCACGACCTTCCGCGCCGAGCGCGGCTATTCCGACCGGCGGCATCCCGACCGCGTTGAATTTCTCTCCGACCTGCGCGGTGACCTTGCGCGGCGGGATTTCACCGTCAACGCCATGGCCTGGTCGCCGGTACGGGGGTAT
>OIYX01000427.1_pt1 | contig 15197 bp, 14 predicted proteins | sample 1588431 | NCBI WGS metagenome assembly OIYX01 (sample SAMN03283241) | human gut metagenome | biome: human-associated habitat; material: feces | host: Homo sapiens | place: Peru | collected 2012
ATGAATATCCGGATCAAACGCATCGCCTGCAACACCGTAAGAAACAAGATTGTACTTGTTCTCAAGCATACTGATGAGGCTCTTGTTTATCATTGTAACGCCATCAGCAATAGACTTTGGATCTGTGGCAGTAGCCGCGGCTTCGACAGTGCGGTCAAAGTTATCAAGGCTTTCAAGAAGATCCTTTAGCAAATTTGTGTTTGCAAAATCAAAGGCTTCCTGCTTTTCCTGAATCGCTCTTTTTCTGTAGTTGTCAAAATCAGCAGCACGGCGCAAAACCTGATCTTTTAAGTCAGCATTTTCCTTTTTCAGTCCGTCAATCTGCTTTTCAAGCTCTGAAATTTTTTCTTCTGCGGAAAGAGTTTTTTCTTTCTGAACTTCCGCATTTTCTTTTTTTTCATTCTCCTGAGCTACGGCATTCTGAACTTTTTCATGCTCTTCGTGCTTGTGTTCCTCGTGGTGATGATGTTTTTCTTTGCTCATTTCATTTTCCTATCTGATGAAAAAGATAATAAAATTTATATCGAGTTGTCAACAAATTTTTGAATTTTGTCATCAGTAATGTATTTTTTATTTACGTTTTTCCATTGGAACATACTCACGCTCTTCTGCGACATTTTTATATGCCGGGCGGTAAATGCGTTTTCCTGCGACAATCTCTTCAATTCTATGCGCGCTCCAGCCGGCAATTCTCGCAATGGCAAACAAAGGAGTGTAAAGCTCACGCGGAATTCCAAGCATTGAATAAACAAAGCCTGAATAAAAGTCAACATTTGTGCAGATGCGCTTTTTTTGTCCGTGAAGCTCATAAAGAATTTCCGGAGCAAGCCGTTCTATTGAAGTGTAAAGATTGAATTCTTCCTCGCAGCCCTTTTCCTTTGCAAGTTCTGCAGCCTTGTTTCTTAGAAGAATTGCACGCGGATCGCTGATTGTATAGACGGCGTGCCCCTGTCCGTAGATAAGTCCTGTGCGGTCGAATGCTTCTTTTTTCCCGATTTTATAAAGATAGTCCTCTATTTCCTTTTCGTTGCTCCAGTCTCTTACATTTTCTTTGATATTGTCCATCATTTCTATAACGCGGATATTCGCTCCACCATGGCGGCGGCCTTTTAAAGAGCCAACCGCGGCGGCAACAGCGGAATAAGTATCTGTGTCCGCAGATGAAACTACGTGGATTGTAAGAGAAGAGTTGTTTCCACCACCGTGCTCGGCATGAAGAATAAGCGCAAGGTCAAGAATTTCAGCTTCAAGACGAGTATAGCTCTTATCGTTTCTTGTAAGGCGCAGGAAATTTTCAGAAGTGCTAAGCTCTGGAAGCGGATTATGGATGTACATACTTTTTCCATCATAATAACGGCGTTTTGCCTGATAGCCATAAGCAGCCAATGTGGAAAAGCGGGAAATAAGCTCTATGCACTGGCGAAGAATATTTGCAACATCGCGGTTTTCAGGATCTGGATCATAAGAATATGAGGCAAGAACTCCGCGCGCTATTTTATTCATAATATCGCTTGAAGGCGCTTTCATTATCATGTCTTCTGTAAAATATTCAGGAAGAGACCTTAGGCTTCCCAAGAAACTTGAAAATTCATCCAGCTGCGACTGAGTAGGAAGCTGTCCGAACAAAAGAAGATAAACGCACTGCTCAAATCCAAACTGATGATGAAGCTCCGCGTCTTCTACAATATCCTCAACATTATATCCACGGTAAATCAGTTTTCCAGGAATGGCGACTTTGTTTCCAGACTCATCGATATAATATCCTACAACATCTCCGATTTTTGTAAGTCCGACCAAAACTCCGCGTCCGTCCGCATATCTAAGTCCGCGCTTGACATTGAATTTTTCATAAAGGGCTGGATCTATGGGATCGTTGTCCACAGTAAGTTTTGAAAGTTTGTCGATAAAATTTGAGTTCTGACTGTTTTCGTTCATAGACGAGCCTCCATTTTTGTATAAATATGCACTTTTTTTTTGTAAAACAACATCAGTATACAAAAAACTAAGTATTTATTCAATAAGAGAGAATAATTGAGACAGGGCAAGCGCATTATAAATAATTTAAGTAAAGTTTGCGCGAAGAAACGGTTTCGTGGGCAAAAACACTCTGATTGTTGCGCCCGCGTGAGCGGGCAATTCTATAGTTACTTTGCAACAATCAGCGTGTAGCGCATTATTGCGCGATTTTGAACCACGAAACCGTGTCTGGGAGAGCAGTTTTATGCTGAATACATTTATAATGCGTTTGCCCTGATAATTGAGAAAATGCAGTTTTATTAAAATTCAAAAATCCGCCCGCATAAATTTTTAGGCAGGCAGAATTTTTTTATAGACCTTACATTCTTTCCAAGTAAGGAACAAGAACAAGATCCATTCCGCTTTTTAAAACAGACAAAGTGCATTGCGCAAGAGCAAGGCGGGCTTTTGCAAGACGCTCATTTTCAGAAGCAGTTCCGACAATCGGACAGTCACGGTAAAACGCACTGAAACTTTTGCTTACATCGTAAAGGTAAGAAGCCATTCCGCTTGGATCTAAGGTTTCCGCAGATTTTTGAACAATAGAAGGAAATCTTTCCAAATCCTTTATCAAAGCCCATTCGCTTTCCGCAGTCAAAAGTGAAAAATCTTCTACCGAACTAGACGGCTCAAGCCCCTGCTCTTTTGCCTTGCGTAAAATCGAAGCGATGCGCGCTCCCATGTACTGAAGATAAGGTCCTGTGTTTCCGTTGAAGCTAAGTGATTCTTCCGGGTTAAAAAGCATATCTTTTACCGGCGCAACATTCAAAAGGTAATAATCCAAGGCAGCCAGCGCGACTTTTTCAGCAACTTCATCAGGATTCCCAACTGAATTGTCCCTGCCCCGCTCTTCAATCGCCTTTAAAGCCTGAGCATGGAGGCTATCAATCAAGTCATCAGCGTCAACAACGGTTCCCTCACGGCTTTTCATTCTTCCGCTCGGAAGGTTTACAAGTCCATAGCTCAAATGGAACAGTTTTTCAGTCCAGCTGAATCCAAGTTTTTTCAAGATATGGAAAAGAATCTTAAAATGATAGTTCTGCTCGCTTGCAACAACGTAAACAAGCTGATTAAAAGGCCAGTCATTGTGGCGGCTGATTGCAGTTCCAATGTCCTGGGTTATGTAAACAGAAGTTCCGTCTTTTCTAAGAAGAACTTTTTCGTGGCTGTCTTCATCCTTGCCTTTTCCAACAACATCGGTAACATCAATTCTCACAGAACCATCGGGAGCTTTAAAGAATACACCCTTTTCAAGTCCTTTTAAGATTTCATCTTTTCCTTTTAGATAAGTGTCGCTTTCAAAGTAGAATTTGTCAAAGACAATTCCAGTTCTCTTATAAGTTTCCTTTAGTCCGTCCAAAGTCCAGCTGTTCATTTTCTGCCAAAGCCCGCGGACTTCTTTGTCTCCCTGCTCCCATTTTACAAGCATTTCTTCCGCCTGCTGAACGGCTTCCGGGTGCTCCTTGGAATACTTGTCAAACTCAACATAGCACTGGCCTACAAAATGATCTCCTTTCATTCCAAGAGATTCCGGGGTTTCATTTTTTGCCTCATGGAAAAGCTTGTACGCCAACATGGATTTGCAGATATGGATTCCGCGGTTGTTAATAAGGTCAACTTTGAAAACTTCCGCACCCGCTTTTTTTAGAATCCGGCTCACGCTTTCACCAAGGGCGTCATTGCGAAGATGTCCAAGATGAAGCGGCTTGTTTGTGTTCGGCGAAGAGAATTCAACCATAATCCGCTGACCTTCAAGAGGCTTTTTTCCTGCGGAATCAAAAGAGCCGTAGTTTTCCCCCTGAGAAACAATCGAAGCCAGAATTCCTGAAGCAGAAGCAGCCTTATTTAACTTTATATTCACATAAGGACCGGCAGCGTCAAATTCACCAAGAGAAGCAAGAGACGCATCGTTTTCCGCGGATTTTTTAAGCGACTGGGCAACGGAGGCGGCAATTGCAGGAGGAGCCATTCTGAACATTTTGGCGAACGGAAACATCGGGCTTCCCAAGTCTCCCATTTCAGGGCGCGGCGGATTTTCCACACGCACAAGCTTTTCGTCAATTTCAGGGCAATCTATTTTATTTTCAATTTTAAACTGATTCACAGCATTCAACACAGCGGATTTAAACAAATCTTTTTGACTTAACATAGTTTTTCCTTAAAAATTTTCTTTGTCCAAAAATCAAGTGGACAGAAATTTATTTTCAGAAAGTATAACAAAATAAGAACAAAGTGAAAAGCACGGGAATTTTCCAGAAAAAAAACATTTCCGCATGAACAAAAAGAATGTTCCTACTCAAACAAAAGAAGCATTCCTATTAGAAGAGGAAGAGGTTTCCGCTTAAAAGAAAAACAACGTTCCTGTTCTAACAGGAAGCACGTTCCGCTTATAACCGGAAGCGAAAAAAACACACAGGATTAGTGCTCTTCCATTGGATGGTCTTGAAGATGTCCTGTTCTTCTAAGATTTACAGAATGATTCAGATAATGGAATGTGATAAAAACAAGCTCAACTATAGCCAAAAACAGGCAAAGCTCGGCAGTCGCAACTCTTACAGTAAGCTTGTATGAAATCAAAACTGAAAAGCAGATAAGAACCTGAAGGCACAAAAGGAATGCAATTGTCGCGCATCGTGAAAATCCAACGTTAAGCATTTTGTGGTGAATATGGGATCTGTCCGCACTGAAAATAGAACGGTGATCGCGGAGTCTTCTCCAAGTGGCGGCAATAACATCTGTAAGAGGAATAGACGCAATAAGAAGCATTATGAGCATCTTGTTATACTCAAAACTTGGAGATTCTTTGTAAATAAGCGGAAAAACTGCAACAGCAAAACCCAAAGTCTGGCTTCCTGAATCTCCAAGGAATATTCTTGCCGGCGGTCTATTGAAAACCATAAATCCTGCAATTGCGCCCGCAAGAATAAAATAAAGCGAAAATGAGTATGTTCTAAAAATCAAGCTTAAAACGCCAAACGTTATAATAGAAAGAAATGAAATTCCAGAGCAAAGCCAGTCAATTCCGTCAATCAAATTGAAAGCATTTACACAGACCAAAATCCAAAAAAAAGTAAAAATCTTTCCCAAAACAGGATTCAAGTTTACAAAGAATATTTTGTTGATTCCAACAGGACTCAGCGCAACCAAAAGAGCCGCGGCAATCTGAATTAAAAACTTAAACCGTGCGTGCAAATCAACAAGGTCGTCAATAAATCCAAAGGCAAATATCAAAAGCAGTCCTAAAAATGCTTGCCAGGCAAAATCAAATGCTCCCTTCTGAAAAAGGCAGACGTAGATTCCTGCGCAGACAAAAAAAGACACAAAGACTGCGACACCTCCCAAACGAGGAATGTTTCCGCTATGAATCTTGCGAGGATCTATTTCATCATAAATTTCGTATTTTTTACAAATCTTTATTATAAGCCAAGTCAGCAAAAGGCTCAAAACAAAAGTCAGTAACGAAGCATAAAATATCAACAAGCACCTTCCCCCCACTAAAAAGTTTATTTTACCACATTTTACTGAGAGTGAATTATAGATTAACATTTTTTTATATTTTCTTCAATATATTCACTGTGCATAACGCATATTATCATTGCATACACGGCAAACGCATTATAAATATTTTAACTAAAGTTTGCGCGAAGGAACGGTTCCCGGGGCAAAAACACTCTGATTGTTGCGACCGCGTGAGCGCTCAATTCTATGGTTACTTTGCAACAATCAGCTTGTAGCGCATCATTGTGCGATTTTGAACCAGGAAACCGTGACTGAAAGCCAGTTTTATGCTGAATACATTTATAATGCGCTTGCCCTGTCATTGCATAAGTCTTTTATTGTATTTTTGAGGAAATTTGATTATATTCATTGCAAACTAAATACAAAAAAATAGAGGTGAAAAATGGCTTGTGGTGGAAACTGCTCCAGCTGCGGAGACAAATGTGAAAAAAAACCTTTAAAGGAAAATCTTCATTCAGGCTCTTCTGTAAAAAAAGTTATTGGAATTGTTTCTGGCAAAGGCGGAGTCGGAAAATCGCTTGTAACAAGTCTTTTAGCCTGCAAAGTAAATAAAGACGGATTCAGGACAGCAATTCTTGACGCTGACATTACAGGACCTTCCATTCCAACTTCATTCGGGCTTGGAAATGTGCGCGCTGAAAGTGTTTCAGAAAAAAACAGCGATGGAAGCGAAGGCGGATACTTAAAATCAGTCAAGTCAAAGTCAGGCATTCAGCTTATGTCGATGAATTTCCTTCTGCAGAACGAAACTGATCCTGTTGTTTGGCGTGGTCCAGTTATTTCCGGGGCAGTGCGCCAGTTCTGGACAGATGTTCTTTGGGAAGACGTTGATTTTATGTTCGTTGACTGTCCGCCGGGAACTGGAGATGTTCCGCTCACAGTTTTCCAGTCGCTTCCAATAGACGGAATTATAATTGTTTCTTCGCCGCAGCAGCTTGTGCGCGTAATCGTTGAAAAAGCCGTAAACATGGCAAACATGATGAATGTTCCGGTTTTGGGCCTTGTAGAAAACATGAGCTACGTAAAATGCCCGGACTGCGGAAAAGAAATAAAAGTCTTCGGTGAAAGCAACATCGGAAAAATCGCGGAAGAATTCAATCTAAAAGTTCTTGCCCGCATTCCAATCGAACAGAATATGTCTGCTGCTGTTGACAAAGGCGAAATTGAATCTCTTGACGCTCCTTTTATTGAAGAAGCCGCAAAATCTATAGAGGTGCTATGATTTCCCCGGAAGAAGCAAAAAAACGCGCAAAGGAAAATTTTCTAAGCGGCTTCAATTGCGCCCAGTCAGTTCTTGAAGTTTTCTGTGGGGAACTTGGAATTGACCGGGAGCTTGCATTAAAATCTGCCCAGGCATTTGGCGGCGGAACTTGCAGGCTGCGTGAAATGTGCGGTGCGGTAAACGGAATGCTGCTTGCATTGAGCATAAAAAACGGCAGTTCAGACCCAAAGGACAAAGAAGCCAAGGATTCAGTTTACAAAGACGGACAATTTTTGTGCGAAAAGTTCAAGAAAAAGAACGGCTCATTTATCTGCCGGGAACTTCTTGGACTTTCTCCGCTCGGACAATCCCAAAACTACCTGCGAAAAAATTCCGTGGAAGGAAAAGCAGATTCTCCAGTTTCAGAAAAAAGAACAGAAGAATACTACAAAAAACGCCCTTGCCCGGAACTCTGCGCTGATGCCGCTGAACTTTTTGCGGAATACTTGAATTCAAAATGAAACTTATCTGCGCGCCAATGGCAACCTTGAGCCATGAAGCATTCAGGATTTCTGTGGAAGAATTCGGAGGCTGCGATGAATATTTCACCGAAATGATAAACGCCTCTTCGCTTTTGAATATGGGACCGTTTGAAAAATATTATCTTATGAACGGACCCTGCCCGGAAAAAATCGTGTGGCAGCTCACGGGAACTTCCGCGGAATCGTTGGCAAAGGCAGCTGAAATTGTGTGCGAGAAAGGCGGAATCGGAATCGACTTGAACATGGGCTGCTCTGCCCCGCAAATCTACAAGACCGGAGCCGGAATCGCCTGGATGCTAAAGCCGCTAAAAGAAACCGCAGAAGCAGTCTCAAAAGTGAAAAAATCGCTGGATTTAATAGAAGAAAAAACACAAAACCATTTCAGATTTAGCGTAAAATGCAGGCTTGGAAACGAAAATTTCACGGAGCAAACTTTTTTCAACTTTACAGATATGCTTGTAGAAAACGGAGTTGAGCTTATAACGCTTCATGCGCGCACAATCAAGGAAAAATACCGCGGACTTCCAAGGTACGAGTTTTCGAAAAAACTTTCACAGCGGTATGAAAAAAAAATCAAAGTCTATGTAAATGGCTGCATAAAGGACACCGCCAGCGCAAAGTTTGCCATTCAACAAGCCCCGGAAGCAGACGGAATCATGATTGCAAGAGCCGCCGCCGAACGTCCCTGGATTTTCGCGCAAATAAAAAACGGCCTTGAAGATTCCGCGGAAAAAATTACAGTTGACAGGATGCAAACTGCGTTGAACTTTATAGACAATGTTGAAAAATTCCAGCCAAAGGAATTCCACAAGACGCGGATTCAGAGATTTTTTTCGTACTACTGCGCGCAGTTCGAATTCGGACATTATTTCCAGACAAAAATGCTTAATTACAAGTCAAATGAAGAAAGCCGCAAAGAAATTCGTGATTATTTTCAAAAACAGCCTCATGAACGCTTCATTCAAGTGTGAATTTTCAGTTTTAAGGAGTTTTCTTCAAAAACAAGAGATATTCTTGTATTTTTATATATACTCTTGAAGATTTTTGTATATTCCTGAGTTCTTTGTATAAATATTCAAGGATATAAGTTATTCTTCGCAAATATTGAATTTTCCAAAAGAATATTAAATATTCCTCATAAATTTTGAGGATTCAAGCCGAATTCTTCCTTGGGCTGATGCAAATCGGAATTTTTCGGCTCAACATGAATCACAATGTCGTAAATTTCAGGAATTTCCCTGCGGATTGCACTTTCAACCTGCTCGCTAAGCTCGTGCGCCTCGTAAACGGAAAGCGACGGGTCAACTTCAATGTCCAAGTCAATGTCAAAGCTTGAAGCCATTCTGCGGATTCTTGCCTTATGCGGATTTTGGACACCAGAAACTGTCGCAACCGCATCGAACAGTTTTTTATAAAGCGAGCTGTCGGCGTTTCCATCCATAAGCTCAAGGTTCATCCTCGCAAAAAGGGAGGCGGCATTTTTTATAACCCAAAGCCCCACAAGCAGCGCAATTGCCGGGTCAAGGAAAGGAAGCTTAAAAAATTCGGAGCATAAAAGGCCTGCAAGAACTGCCGCGGAAAGCATTATGTCGCTTTTCATGTTCTGGGCGTTTGCCTTTACAATTTCGCTTTCGGCGATTTTTCCGTAGTGAAACTGAATCAAAGCAAGAAGAGATTTTCCCACAATCGAAACAACGGCCGCATAAACCGCCACAAGTGAAGTTTCAGCCTGAAAATCATGCAGGATAATTTTTTTTGCTGCGGAAAGTACAATCTGCGCGCCCGCAAAGAAAATTATAAAAGCCAAGGCCATTGTCGCAGTAGTTTCGGCTCTTGCGTGCCCCCAAGGATGCTCCTTGTCGCCCGGCTGCTGAATTATGCGGCTTACAAACAAAGTTACAAGCGCAATCAGAACATCGGTGGAACTGTCAATTGCATCACCTGCAACCGCAAGAGAACCTGAAAGATATGCGAACAAAAACTTCACAGCGGCAAGAACTGCATTTCCAACAAGAGCCACAACTCCTGCCACTTTGATGTAATGGGCTTTTAAGCTTGTCGAGTTCATTTACTTTGCCACGATGTTTACAAGCTTGTCTTTTACAACAATGACTTTTGCAATTGTCTTTCCGTCTGTGAACTTTTTATAGCCTTCTGTCTGGGAAGCAAGATTCTTGAGCGTTTCATCGTCTGTTCCGGGAGCAGCTTCAAATTTGTCGCGGAGTTTTCCGTTTATCATTACGACAATCTGAATGCTGTCTTCCTTGCAGAATTCCTCGCTGAACGAAGGCCATTTTTCGTAAGCCACAGTTTTTGTTCCGCCGAGTTTCTGCCAAAGCTCTTCGCCAAGGTGAGGAGCATAAGGGCTAAGAATAAGAACAAAATCCTTCCACATTTCTTTTGGAAGAGAATTGAACTTTGAAGCTTCGTTTATAAAAATCATCATCTGGCTGATTGCGGTGTTGAAGCTGAGAGAAGAAGTGTCTTCCGTAACTTTTTTGATTGTCTGGGCGAAAGTTTTTCTAAGCGCAACAAGAGCTTTGTCTTCAAGCTTGCCTTTTATGTCGATTTCGTCCATTGGCTTTTCGCTTATGTTCCAGACTTTTTCAAGGAAGCGGTTTATTCCTACGAGTCCCTGCGTGTTCCATGGCTTGGAAACAGTGAGCGGTCCCATGAACATTTCGTACATACGCACAGAATCGGCTCCGTACTTCTGAATCATTTCATCAGGATTTACAACATTCTTGAGCGACTTTGACATCTTGGCGATAATCTGCTCAACCTGCCCGCCTGTCGCCTTTTCAAAATATTTTCCGTCCTTTTCTTCAACTTCGTCAGTTGGAACAAGAGTTTTGTTTTTGCGCTGGAATGCAAACGAAGTTATAAGTCCCTGGTTTATAAGGCGATGGAACGGCTCTTTTGTTGAAACTGCTCCTATGTCGTAAAGAACTTTGTGCCAGAATCTTGCATACAAAAGGTGAAGAACCGCGTGCTCAGCTCCGCCTACATAAAGGTCAACCGGCATCCAGTATTTCTCTTTTTCTTTTGAGCAGAACTCTGAATTGTTTTTTGGATCAAGGTAGCGAAGATAATACCAGCATGAGCCGCCCCACTGAGGCATTGTGTTTGTTTCGCGCTTTGCCTTTCCACCGCATTTAGGGCAAGTCGTGTTAACCCAGGATTCGATTGCGGCAAGAGGACTTTCGCCAGTTCCTGTTGGCTGATAGGATTTTACATCAGGAAGCTTTACAGGCAAGTCTTTTTCCGGCACTGGAACGCATCCGCATTTTTCGCAGTGAACAAGAGGAATTGGCTCTCCCCAGTAACGCTGACGGCTGAAAATCCAGTCGCGGAGCTTATAGTTTACAGTTGCCTTTCCGCATTTTTTTTCTTCAAGGAATTTTATCATTTCCTGAATCGCGTCTTTTGTGCTTTTTCCTGTAATGAATTCCGAGTTGATTGAATATCCGTCCTTTGCGGAAGTGCATTCGTTTGCCACGCAGAAAATTTCCGGGTGGGCATCAACAAGCTTTTTGTATTCCTCTGGATTTTTTGAAGCGGCCTGTAAAAGTTCCGCGCCTTTCTTTTCATCTCCACCGCCAAGAGAAACAATGTCTTCTTTTGTAGCAATTACTTTTATAATCGGCAGATTGAATTTCTTTGCAAAATCCCAGTCGCGCTCATCGTGCGCAGGAACAGCCATAATCGCGCCAGTTCCGTAAGAAGTCAAAACGTAATCAGAAATCCAGATTGGAACCTTCGCTCCGTTTACAGGATCAATTCCGTAGCTTCCTGTAAAGACTCCTGTTTTGTTCTTGTTCAAGTCAGTGCGCTCAAGGTCGGATTTTTTTGCGGCCTCTTCAACATAAGCTTCTACTGCCGCTTTCTGCTCTGGAGTTGTGAGTTCCTTAAGCATTTTGTGTTCCGGCGACATTACCATGTAAGTGCAGCCAAAAAGCGTGTCGGCTCTTGTTGTGTATACTTTCAAATATTTTCCGCTTCCGTTTCCGTCTTTGCCAGCGACTTCAAATTCAACTTCCGCACCGCAAGATTTTCCAATCCAGTTTTTCTGCATGAGCTTTACACTTTCAGGCCAGTCAAGCAAATCAAGATCTTCAAGGAGACGTTCTGCGTAATCGGTGATTTTTAAAATCCACTGGCGGATTGTCTTGCGTGTTACAACTGCACCGCATCTTTCGCACCTGCCTTCTTTTACTTCCTCGTTTGCAAGACCTGTAAGGCAGGAAGGACACCAGTTGATTGGAGTTGCAGCCTCGTAAGCCAAGCCTTTTTTGTAAAGCTGAAGGAAAATCCACTGAGTCCATTTATAATATTCAGGATCACAAGTTGAAACGCATCTGTCCCAGTCATAACTGAATCCAAGAGCTTTTATCTGGCGTGTAAAATTCGCAATGTTAGCGTTTGTTGTGATTGAAGGATGGGTTCCAGTTTTTATCGCATAGTTTTCAGCAGGAAGCCCGAATGAATCATATCCCATCGGATGCAAAACATTGTAGCCGTTCATGCGCAAGTAGCGGCTGTAAATATCTGTGGCAGTGTAGCCTTCAGGATGTCCTACATGAAGCCCCGCACCACTCGGATACGGAAACATATCAAGAATATATCTGCGTTTTTCTTTTGAAAATGATTTGTCTTCTTCTACGCGGAAAGTTTTGTTTTCTTCCCAGTACTTCTGCCATTTTACTTCGATATTTTGAAAAGGATAGTTAGACATAAAAAGCCTCTGTAAAAAATGATGTGGCAGTATTATAGAACAAACTGAAAATATTTTCTATGGGATTTGAAAAGCAAAAAAAATGACTTGAATTTATTTTTCAAATTCCGCACGCCAAATTTCCGCAAGTTTTTCAAGGGAAAATGAAGCGTTGGCAGGACTTGTGGACGGAAGCGTTTTTAGCATGGAGCACAAATTTTCATCCTGATATTTTAGAAAATATTTTGCGGCAGTTTTTCCATTGGCAAGAATTTTTTTGACCTTGGAATTTTCAACAATCGATTTTATGTCGGAAGGAACAACGCTTCGAATTGAACTGTCAGATGAGCCGCAAATTGTGCATTCCTTGATTGAATCGTAAACTGCGATTTTATTCCGCCTCAAAAAATTTTTCTTTTCTTCTGTAGACTTCGGAATCTCCTCGCAAAAAACAAGGGCAAGCATTTTCCAAAAACGGTTCTGCGGATGTCCGTAGTAAAATCCATTTTTCCGCGACTTTACAGACGGAAGGCTGCCCACAATAAGAACACATGAATCTTCGCAAAAAAACGGACTGAATGGATGCACAATATGCTCTGGAACAAAAATATTTTTCTGCATAAAATTTATTTTCTCGTTTTCAATTTTGATTAATGATAAAACAAATGCAGACCTGTTGTCATCAAGTCAATTAAAAAATTTTGCAAAGGTTGAGGAACTGATTTTTTCATTCTATAATTTCTGCGCTTGAAAAAAAAAACGACGAACGAACTTTTAGAAAATCCAGAAAAACTGCACGATCACAGTGAACGCCTGCAGTTACACGTTGATTACAGCGCATGAGGAGAAATCGCATACGAACAATGAGCATTACTGTAACGCAAGGTGAAATCATGTGCAGCCGATGAAAATCACTATGATTATTTATAAAAACAAATGTTTTCAATAAAAATAAACATGATTATTCTAAAAAATATTTATTTTACGTGAAAATCTCCACGATTATTGGCAAGAATATTTATTCTAAACTAAAATCATCGTGATTATCTATAAAAACACTTATTTTTAATGAAAATCATCGTAATTATATGCAAAAATATTTATTTTCAATAAAAATTACATAATTTCAGCAATTATTAAAAACAAAATAAACTTTTCCCGCCGAATCAGGGCTTACCGCATCATTTCTGAAAGCCTTGAACCTGCAGTTTTCAAAAACAACCGTTTTTCTTCTATATCGATCCATTCCGAGCGTAACAAAATCGTGGCTGGAAAAATCAAAATTGCGGACAGCCGTGCGGTCGGGAAGCTCCCTGATTTTGTAAGAGGAAAAATTGAACTTGTCCGTGTCCGTGCGGAAAGTTACCGTAACGCCGGGCGCAATCTCCGTGTTGCCGTTTGCCACCGTAAAATCCGCCGACTCATCCGCGCCGCAATTCCGGCTGTCAGGAATATTCGCATAATCCCATGAATTCTGGCGGATCCGGTCAGGATCATCGTCATCCTCATCAAAAATATGGCACGAAATAAGCAAGGCTGAAAATAAAAATACAGTTGAAAAAAGAATAAAAAATTTCTTCACATTGCAATTCTATATTTTTACAGAAGAAGAATCTATACTATTTAAAATAAATAAACCTGCCAGAAACAAATGCTCTATGCTCCAGCAGGCAAAAAAAATAACACTAAAATTATAAGTTGTTATTCAATATTATTTTTGATTTAATTTAGAACGTCTGGTTTCGTGTCCGCACTATAATCTGATGGTTCCTTATCATCAATAAAATTAACTTTAACCTGAAGATAATCGTCATCATCTTGTAAGATAGCTTCAACTGGTGATGAATATCCATCCCAAGTTATATCCAATCTTTTCATATAATATTCATATTTAGCAGCAGTGCATGTAAAACTCTTTTTATACAAAGCTGTAAAATTATCATTGTAATACCAAATAGTTCCTGATGTAGCTGACTCAAAATAAATACAAGACTTTAACTTCTCACCATAGTACATTGTATAATATTTTCCAACATGACCATTGAGATTGGTTGTGCTTCCTCCGTCATTAGAGGTTACGTCATTAGTCCCCCCCCCCGCTACTACTTGAACTGCCGCCATCAGAGCAGGCGATAAAGTTTGTCATTGCAAGCACCGCAGCAAGTTTCAGCATTTTTTTCATAATTACCTCCGAAAAAATGATTTCTTAAAATATTTTAGCACTCTTTTTAAATAAAGCAAATGAAAAATACATAAGTTTTTTGTTAGTTTTTTATGACAACTTGAAAAAATTCCCCAAATTAAAGTATTCGCTTTAGAAATACTTTGTCAAAAAAAAATCAACTCATCTTAACAAGTAACCGCTTGGTAACTAAAATACATTCATAAGTAAACGAACGGTTACTTAATATCAAAATTCAAAACGGAGATAAAATGTCCTGCGAAACAAAAGAGCAAATTATAAAAACTGCACTTGAACTTTTTTCACAAAACGGATTTTTAGGAACTTCCATGAGCGACATTGCGTCTCAACTAAAAATCACAAAGGGCGCACTTTACAAACATTACGAAAACAAACAACAAATTCTTGAGCAGATTATTGAACGCATGGCAAAGCTTGACTTGGAGCGCGCAAAAAAATACGAAATGCCAGAAACTGAACAAAAAAAATTCGCGGAAGCATACATTCATATTCCAACTGAAAAAATCCGCGAGTACAGCATTGCGCAATTCAAGCATTGGACGGAAGAAAATTTTTCCGCAAAGTTCCGCAAAATGCTTACGCTGGAACAGTTCCGCAGCAAGGAAATGTCTGACCTTTATCAGAATTATCTTGGAACCGAACCGCTTGAATACATGACAAAAATTTTCAAAAAGATGACAAAATCAAAGCAGTCTGCGCAGTCGGCATGGAACGAACTGGAACACGCACAGAACAAATCCGCGAAAAAACTTCTGTTCCAGTTGCAATTCCTCTTTTCACATTGCAGGGAAATTTCGATGTGAAAAAACTGCGCGGAATCTACCGCCTTATGATGAACCTGATGGTAAAAATGATAACAAAAAAACTTGGAGCAAAAACAGACCGCACACAGCAGGAAAATGAAATGCTTGAAATTATGCTTCACGGCGGAGAAAAAGTTTGCGCGGAAAATCTAGGCGACGTTATCAACTGGTACAAAAAAGTTCAGTAAAAATTAAAATC
>OIYX01000432.1_pt1 | contig 15094 bp, 8 predicted proteins | sample 1588431 | NCBI WGS metagenome assembly OIYX01 (sample SAMN03283241) | human gut metagenome | biome: human-associated habitat; material: feces | host: Homo sapiens | place: Peru | collected 2012
CGGCCGCACCGCCGGGAGCCTCCAGCTCATGCACGACGTCGTCGGCGTCGAGAAGACGAATGCCAAGTTCCCGGAGGAACTTGGCAAGCGTGGACTTCCCGCAGGCGATGCCGCCTGTGAGGGCGATTCTCATGACCGCTACTTCGCTTCCGGCGCGGGCGTGGCCTTCACGTCCTTGTCGGAGGCGGCGGCCGTCGTGTCGGAATCCTGGTTCTGGATGATCTGGCGTCCGTTCGGGTCGACGAGGCGCGCCGAGACGAAGATCAGGAGGTTGCGCTTGTTGGACCACTCGCTGCGGCTGCGGAAGAGGCGGCCGATGAAGGGAATGTCCCCGAGGAAGGGAATCTTGTCCTCCATCGACTTGCGCTCCTCGGTGATGAGGCCGCCCATCACGATCGTCGAGCCGTTGTAGAGCGTGACGTGGGTGTTGATCGAGCGCTCCTTGAAGAAGGGCTGCTCCATCGGCACGGAGAACCAGTTCATGCTCTCGTCGCCGCTCGCGAGCGCGAGGGTCTGCGCCGCCGAAGACATCACGGCGGACATCGGCACCTTCATGCCGTAGTCCTTCCACGTCGGCTCGGAGATGACCTTGGGCTCCAGCGCGAGGTTGATGAGGCCTTCCGGCGAGAGTTCGGGCGTCACCGTGAGGATCACGCCGACTTCCTGCGTCTCGAAGTTCTGCGGCTCGACCATCGGGAGGATCTTGCCGTCGCTGCCGCCCGTTGTGCCGCCGCTCACCGACGTCCCCGAACCCGAGGAGGTGGACTGGATCGTCACGTCGTAGTCCTGCGGGTAGCGGTAGATCGTGACGACCTTGATGACGGCCTCGTTGCCGCTCTTCGTGACGACCTTCGGCGCGGAGAGGAGGTCCGTGTCGCTGCGCTGCGAGAGCATGTGCAGGATCATCGAGAGGTCGGCGTTCCCGAGGAAGGCGTTGATCTTCATGAACTTGTCGTTCACGCTCGCGCCCTGCCCGGAGATGTGGTTGCCCTCCGTGCTGAGGTAGCGCATGCCCGTCTGGTAGGTGGAGCCGTCAATCGCGTTGATGCCGACGTTCTTGCCTGTCTTCGCGAGCTGGAAGATGTTGTTGTTCGCATCGACCCTCCCGGGGCCCGTGTACGTGGGATTTTCGGCCGTCGGCGTGAAGACGCCCGTCTTGACCCAGTTACCGTGCGTGATGTCGTTCCAGCGCGACCAGCCGCCGCCCTTGCCCGTGGTGGTCGTGGTCGTCGTGCCCGGCCGAACGCCGACCAGGTTCCCGTTGGCATCGTAGTCAAGCGTGTTGCCGCCGGTCGTCGTGGTGGTCGACGTCACATCGTAGTTGTTGATGTCCTTGAGGTTGAGCGCCTTCGCGAGCTTGCCGCCGACGTTGAAGGAGTAGTCGCTGTTGAGCAGCCACTCGAAGCCGAGGGAGTTGAGGTCTTCCTGGGCGACCTCGACGAAGCGCGTCTCGATCTCGATCATCGACGGCGTGACGTTCAGTTCGTTGAGGGCGTCCTCCAAGATGGCGAGCTGGTCTTCCGTGTTCGTGACGCGCAGCTTGCCGACGGCCTTGATGTACTTGATGCGGGAGTTCTGCGGCCAGGTGACGCCGAGGTCCTCGAAGTAGGCCTTCCACTGGTTCTCGGGGCTTTCGCCGCCGTCGTCATCGCCGCCGCCGCTGAAGTCGCCCGCCTTGCTGTCCTTAAGCGAGTTGGAGGCGTCGTTCATACGGTCGACGAAGGACTCGACGACGGAGTAGGTGCGCGTGACGAGTTCGTCCGTCGTCATCGTCTTCGGCATCACCATCACGACCGAACCCTGCACCTTGAACTTGAAGGCGGGGTTGCACACCTGGCAGACGAGCTTCAGGGCCTCGTAGAGGGAGATGTTCGACGCCGTCACGTTCGGGATGACGGGGACGTCGCCCGCCGCGGCATTGCCCTCGTCGCCCGCATCGGACGAGAACGCATTGTCGTTGCCGCCCTTCGCCGCACCGGCATCCGCCGCGCCGCTGTTCTTCAGCGCCGTGCCGAGCTGGAGGACGAAGTTGAAGCCGCGCTGGTCGACGGGAATCTCGGGACGGTCGTAGTCCTTCGACGCCTGGCGGAAGTAGTCCACCGCGTCGATGATCGTCGCCGGCGGACGGAAGGAAATCGCCGGGAGCATCATCTCCTTCATGCGCTTCTCGATCGACTGCTCGACCGAACGCTCACCGTCGCCGCCGAGCGGGGACTTCGCCGTACCGCCCGAAACCGTCTTCAGGTCGGCCGAGTTCACCGCGTACACCGGACGCCACGCGGCGCCCACGTCGGCGATCATGCCCTTGCGCGTCGCCTCGCGCTCCTTGTCGATGATCAGGTCGCGCTTGCGCTGGATGCGGTCGCGGAGCGCAATCGCCTCCTCGTTGTAGGGATCGCCACGCAGCACGAGGTCGACCTGGTCGAGGGCGTTCGCGAGGTCCGCCACGGCGAGGTACTGGGCGGAGAGGCGGATGCGCTTGCGGATCAGGTCGCGGTCCTGCTTGTAGTCCGCGTCGTTCCGACGGTGCTTGATTTCGGAAACGTCCGTCTCGGCCTCCTGCACGGATTCAGCCTTGAGCGAATCCAGGAACGCGGCGGCGTGCGGGTGGCGTTCGGCCAGCGCCTCCTTCGCGTAGATCTCGGCACGCTCGCGGTCACCGTCCTTGAGCGCCTGCTTCGCCGCACGGTACTTCGCCTCGGCCATGCCCTCGCGGCACTCCCTGCGCCACTGCGCCGCATCCTCGCGGTCGCTCAGGTGCGCAAGGGCGAAGCGGTACTGCGTGAACGCCGTCTCCCAGTCGCGCGCCTCCATCGCGGCCCGCGCCACGCCGAGTTCCTTGTTGGCCTGGGCGTCGAGCGCCTGACGGCGCAGCGTCTCCGTCGCGACGAGATCGCTGATGAGCGCGGCATCCGGATTGACGGGGCCGGCCACCGGCTCGATCTTGTTCTGGACGGGCTTCGCCTCGGCGACCGGCTTGGCCTCGGCGACGGCGGGCTTCTCCTCCACCGGCTTCGCCTCTTCGGCGGGCTTCGCCTCTTCCTTCTTCTCCGCTTCCGGCTTCGGAGCCTCCTCCGCCGGCTTCTCGGCCTCGGCGGGCTTCTCCTCCGCCGGCTTCGCCTCTTCGGCGGGCTTCGCCTCTTCCGCAGGTTTCTCGGCCTCGGCAGGCTTCGCCTCTTCCTTCTTCTCCGCTTCCGGCTTCGGAGCCTCTTCCGCAGGCTTCGCCTCTTCGGCGGGCTTCGCCTCTTCGGCGGGCTTCGCGGCCTCCTTCTTCTCCTCCACCGCAGGCTTCGGGGCCTCGGCAGCGGGCTTCGCGGCCTCGGCAGCGGGCTTCGCGGCCTCCTTCTTCGTTGGCGCGGTGTCGAGGTCACTGAGAAGATCGTCCAGATCGTTCTGCGCGACAGCGCTCGTTGCAAGGACAAGCGAAACACAGGCGGCGCCCAAAGCGGCAAACGTATTTTTGGCTCTCATCGAGGATGCTCCTTAAAGGTCTCTAAATGATACCCCATTCTGGGGGGGAGAATCAAGTCTCAACGCACGGTTTTTTCTTTTTTTGTCTGGAGGTCGCGAATCGTCACTTCGCAGCCGCCGTTCACGCCCTTGAGCTTCGTCACGCGGTAGGCGCGCTCGTTCACCTTGAACTCGGTACCTTCCGAGACGACGATGTCGCGCCCTTCGCCGCGGTTGTAGCGCAGCTGCACCTGGGATTCCACCGCAATCGTGCGTTCGTTGATGCGGATTTTGAGCGTCTTGCCGTCGCTCTTGCGCCGCACATCGACCGTGGAGACGTCGGTGGGGACCTTCATCTTGGTGCCGGGGCGCAGACGAAGCTCCTGCTTCGGCTCGTAGGCCTCGACGGTCCAGCCGGACGCCCAGGCGTTCTTGCCCTCGCCGCGAATCTCCTCGTGCAGCTTCACGAAGACCTTGGCGTCGTAGCCCGTCACGCCGTGGCGCTGGAAGGTGAAGCGGTGACCGCCCGGAATCGGCGTGACGGCGTTGAAGTAGAACGGCAGCGTCGTCTGGCGGATGCCGCCGGAGACCGTGACCGAATCGAGGTAGTCGGGGTGGGACTTCGGGTCGCGCGGATCCGTCCCCGCCTGGTACTCCTCCAGGTTCGTGAAGCCGTCCCCGTCGGCGTCCTTCGCCGCGTCCGAGGGATCGTTCGGGTTGAAGCCGTACTTCTTCTCCCAGTCGTTCGGCATGCCGTCGTGGTCGGTATCGACCTCGACCTTCACGATGGCCTGGTGGGCGCCGCAGAAGGGGCAGACCTCGCAGTCGGCGGGAATCGGCTTCCCGCACGCCTTCTTCTTCGAGGACGAATCGCCCTGGCGGCACAGCACGCGACGCTCGCTCGCGAGGAAGTTCGCCTTCCTGGGATCGACCGCCGCGAGCTGGGGCGGCTTCTCCGCGCCGCGGAGGGCCTTCCGCAGCACGTCGAGGTCGACCGGCGCCACGCCCTCGTGCGCGGGCCGCATGGCGTTCAGCGACTGGGCGTAGGCGTCGGCGCTCTCCGTGTCGCCCATCTTCAGCGCGAACAGCGCACCCGCCGCGACAAGCGCCAGCACGCCGAGAAGCGTGACGAGCCAGTCCCAATGCGCCGCAAGGAAACTCTGCCTGGAGACGCTCATTTTCCATCCCCCTTCTTCTCCGCCGTCGGCTTCGCGGCCTCGGGCTCGGGCTTTGCCTCGGTCGCCGCGTCCTCGGCGGACGGCGCCGCCGCCCCCCGGCCGAAGTCGCGGACCTCAAGCGTGAAATTCACCTGGATCGGCGCGTCCAGTTCCGGATCGACCACCAGCGGGTTGACCGCCGCCTCCGCGTCGCCCTGCGCGGCGCTCTCCGCCGCCGCAGCCGCGCTCCGGCGGCCGCGCCGGCCGGCGGCACCCCGCCTGGACGCCTTCTGGTTCTTTACGTTCTCCACGGCGTTCAGGTGTTCCACGATCACGTCGGCCGTCTCGCGGAAGGAGAGGTTCTTCACCGTCATGAAGCGCGGGCACGACGTGAGCCGGTTCAGCACGGCCACGAGTGCCGCCGGACGGGCCGTGAACTCGAACGCATAGGCGAGGCAGGTCTCCTGCGGGGCGTCGGCCTCCTTGCCGGCGCCCTTCTTCGCCTTGGCCGGACGGCGCGCCCCGTCGTCCTCCTCCTCGGAGGCGGCCTTCTTCTCGATGCGCCGGATGGCCTTGACCTCCAGCACGCCCACCTCCGCGAACATGTCGACGACCTGGGTAATCGTGTCGAGCTGCACCGTGAGGCGCGGCACGTCCTGCTCCTGGGGCAGCACGCCCCCCTCGCCCAGATACTGCTCGAAGCCGAAGAGGAAGGCCGGGGCCGCGATCTTCCCCTCCACGCCGCCCGCGAGCGCGGCCATGCGGCGCACCTCCCGCTGGAGGCGCTGCTTGAAGATCGGCGGCAACTCGACGGGGAATTTCCTGTCGCCCCGCGCGGCGAGCGCAAGCGCCGACTCGTGCCAGTCCGTGTAGCTCACCTTGTTCGACACGACGGAGTCGAGCGAGCGCTTCGACGGGAACACCGCCGCCTCGTAGTGGCTCCGGAAACCGCCTACGGCGGCCTCCAGCTCCTCCTCGGCCTCGCACCGGCCGCTCCAGGCCAGGTACGCGCCAAAGCCCAGGCCGCCCGCGCACAGTACGAACACGCCCGCGCCGATCACGCCCAGCTTCTGCTGCTTCGAAAGACTCATTTCCCCTTACCCGCCTTTCCCTTGCGTCCGGCGGCCTTCCCCGCAGGCGCAGCCGACGGAGCCGACGCCAGGTCCATCTGGATCGAGAACTCCGAAAGGCATTCCTTGACTTCCTTCTGCGCGACGATCTTCACGGAATCCGGCACGAACGCCGCGCTCTTCTTCAATGCGTCCTCCACGATCTTCGACGCGGTCGTCGCCTCGCCGCCGTGTTTGGCGGACCAGTCCTTCTCGACCTTGCCCATCGCGTCGCGCCAGCCGCGCACGGTCACGCGCACGCCCTCGCGTCCCTCCGGGTTGTCCTTCGGGGCGGGGATGGCCGTCCATTCCGTGATCCACATGCCGGGCACCAGGCTCCCGCGCACGGCGCGCACGCGCTGGAGCGCGGCCGAGCGCTCCCACAGGAGGCGCTGGAACGCCTCGCACGTCCCGCGTTCGTCGGCGACGGCCTGCTGCTCCTTCGCGATCCGCTGCTTGAACTCGTTCAGCCTCTTGCCGGACATGAGCTGGTTGACGCGCTCCACCTTCTCCTGCACGACGGCCTCGCCGTGGCGTTCCGCCAGCCACAGGCAGCCGAGCGCGGCCAGGAACGCGACGCCGCCCGCGGCGAGGAACGGCACGCGCTTCAGCGCGCGCGCCTCCTCCACGAGTTCCGGCGGCATCAGGTTGATCGAGATCCACGCGGCGTCCGTGCCGCGCAGCGCAAGGCCCACGCTCTCGGTGAGCGAGAACGCATCGCCCTCCAGCGCGGCGCGGTTGACCTTCGGCCCGAAGCCGACCTTCCCGAACGGATTCAGGAACGCGACCTCGACCTGCAGGGACTCCATGAAGAACTGGTCCAGCTGCGGAAGGCGCGCGCAGCCGCCGGTGAGGAAGAGGCGGCTCGGGGCGCTGCCGCCCTGCTGCGAGCGGTAGAAGTTGATCGAGCGCGAGATCTCGGCGTGGAGGCGCGTGAGGACCGTGCGGATCACCTTCGAGACGCGGTCGGAGACCTCGTCCTCGTCCTCCGTCACGCCGCCGAGCGAGACGTAGCCGCGCTCGAGCTTGAGCTGTTCGGCCTCCTCGAAGGAACAGCCGAACGTCTGCGCGATGTCCTTCGTGATGAGGTTGCCGGCGACGGGGATCGAGCGGTTGTAGATCGTCTCGTCCTCGAGGATGATCAGGTTCGTCGTCTTCGAGCCGATGTCGAGGATGACCGAGCAGCCCGTCAGGCCGGGGTGGGCGAACTTGAGCGCGTTGCAGATCGCCATCGGCGAAACGTCGACGACCAGGGGCTTGAGGCCCGCGCCGCGCACGGCGTCCGTGACGGCGCGCACGGCCTCCAGCTTCGCCGCGACGATGATCGCCGCCTTCTCGCCGTCCGCCGTCGTGCCGAGGAACTGGTGGTCGCTCACGATCTCGTCGATCGGGAACGGCACGTTCTGCTCGATCTCGTAGCGCACGAGCTGTTCGAGCTTCGCCGCGTCGCCGATGGCCGGGAACTTCGCGAAGCGCGGGAACACCGTCTGCCCGCCCAGCGACACGATGAGCGGAGCGGGGCGGATGCCCGTCTCGCGCATGATCTGGTGGAGGACGGACGGCAGGGCCGCCGCGATCGAGCCGGGGTCGTTGACGTCGACGGCCTGGAGTTCGCCGCTGCCGTAGGCGGTGAGCGTCAGGCTCCGCTTTCCGCCCAGCGTGTACTCGGCGAGCAGCGCCTTGGACGCCCCGATGTTGAGAGTGAGGATCTTTGCCATGTTGGACCTTCCACTAGGCTGCGAGGAGGCGACTTACTGGACGAGTTCGTAGTCCGCGTTGTTCACGAGCCAGAACGGCGTCTTGGAGCGATCGACGAGGCCCTGGCGGCGTTCGAGCATGGGCTTCATCTCGCCCTTGATCTTCTTCTGCCAGTTCATGAACTTGTCGTTCTCCCACCACTTCTCGCCGGCCTGGTTGACGTCGCCGCTCATGTTCTCGGTGTGGAACGCGAGCTCGTCGCCCTCCTTGTTCGTGATGATGAGGCTGATCGTGCAGGGTTCGCCGAAGCGCTCCAGGACGGACGGCGGCAGGCACACGCTCGCCATGTGGCTGCCCTTCTTGATGTCCACGTAGCGCACCTGCGTGTTGTAGTAGGAGTACTGCGCGGGGAGGTTCTTGGGATCCTTCTCCTTCGCCTTGGAGGCGTCGAGGAGGACGTGCCAGTTGAACGTGAGTTCGTCCTGCCACTTCGCCATCGTCGTGTACTTCGTCTCAAGGACGATCCACTGGCGCGGGCGCCCGCCGAGCGGCGGCATGAGCTTGCCGTTCGCGTTGAGGTTCGGCGCGCTCGCGAGGCACGTGCCGCCCGGGCGGGCGGGCGCGTCGATGGTGACGTAGGCGTCACGGCCCTTCGCGACGGCGGCGCCGCCGTCGGCGCCGACCGGTCCGCGCCGACGCGACTGGGCGGAAAGGGAACACGCGCACGCAACCGCGAGGGTGAAGCAAATCATTGTTTTGAACTGCATGTCTGGCCTCCTTGCTTTTATCGTTCGTCAACAGTGTATCACAAAACCTTCATCTTGGGCAAATCCTGAATGTCCACGACGCCCAGCAGCCGTCCGTCCGCCGCGCAGACGGGCAGATCGTCGATCTGCCGCGACTCGAAGACGCGCAGCAGATCGACGGCGTAGGCGTCGCCGCCGATCGTCAGCGGGTGGCGCGTCATGTGCCGCGAGACCGCGTCGCCCAGCACCTCGCGGCCTTCGCTCACGTGGCGGCGGAAGTCGCCGTCCGTGAAGATCCCCTCCAACTTCCCCTCCGCGTCGACGACGACCGCGCTGCCGGCCTGGGCCTTCGTCATCGCGAGCAGCGTGTCGAGCACCGTCGTCGCGGGCGCGACGGCCGCGACGCGCGCGCCCGTGCGCATGACGTCCGTCACCTTGAGGACGAGCGCGCGGCCGATCGCGCCGGCCGGGTGGTTGAGCGCGTAGCTCGCCTTGTCGAAGCGCCGCGCGTCGAGCATCACCATCGCGAGCGCGTCGCCCATCGCCATCGTCGCCGTGGTGGAGGTGGTGGGCGCCATGCCGAAGGGGCACGCCTCGGCGCCGCAGGGGATCTCCAGCACCACATCCGAAAGCCGCGCGAGCGTGGAGTCCGTCCGCCCCGTGAGCGCGACGACCTTCAGCCCGTGGCGGCGGATGGCGGGCACGAGGCGCACAAGCTCCTCGCTTTCGCCCGAAAAGCTCAGCGCGAGCAGCAGGTCCTTCGGACCCGTCATGCCGAGGTCGCCGTGCATCGCCTGCACGGGGTTGAGGACGACCGAGCAGGTGCCGGTGGAGGCGAGGATCGCGCTCGTCTTCTCCGCAACGTGGAGACTCTTCCCCACGCCCGTCACGACGACCTTGCCGCCCGCCTCCACGCACGCGAGCATCAGCGCGACCGTGCGCGTGAAGGCGTCGCCCAGCGCGGCGCGCGTGCGCCGCAGGCCCTCGATCTCGACGTCGAAGACCTCCTGCGCCCGGCGGATCTGTTCAGTTGGTGTCACGGGAGCCTACTTCTTCGCGGCGCTCTGGAGGAGCGTGACGCAGATCGTGCCGACGATGTCCTCGGCGCTGCAGCCGCGGCTCAGGTCGTTCATGGCCTTCGCGAGGCCCTGGAGGTTGGGTCCGATCGCCGCCGCGCCGCCGAGACGCTGCGCGATCTTGTAGCCGATGTTGCCGGCCTGGAGATCCGGGAAGATGAAGACGTTCGCGTTGCCCTGGATCGCGCCGCCGGGGTTCTTGAGCCGGCCGACCGCCGGGGCGATGGCCGCGTCGAACTGCAGCTCGCCGTCCATCGCGATGCCCTTCTCGGCGAAGACCGGCTTCGCGAGCGCAACGGCCTTCTGCACCTTCTCGACGAGGTCGCCGGCGGCGGACCCCTTGGTGGAGAAGCTGAGATACGCGACGCGCGGCTCGTTGCCCGTGAGGTCGCGGTAGGTCTGGGCCGTCGCAAGCCCGATGTCGACGAGCTGTTCCGCCGTGGGGTTGGGGATGACGGCGCAGTCGCCGAACGCAAGCACCGCGTCGCCGCTCGGCGTCGGCTCGCGCAGGTCGAGGATGAAGCAGCTGGACGCCGTCTTGACGCCCTTCTCGGTGCCGAGCGTGTGGAACGCCGCGCGCAGCATGTCGCCCGTCGAGGCGATCGAGCCGGCGACAAGGCCGTCCACCCGCCCGAGCTTCACCATCATGCCGCCGAAGTAGATGCGCTTCGTGCGGAGCGTCTTCTGCGCCCCGGCGAGGTCGATGATCTTCTGCTTCTCGGCCGGCTTGCGGCTTTCCTTCGCGTTCCACGCCTCCAGGTAGGCGGCCTCCAGCTCGGCGTCGCCCTGCGTGTAGTCAATCGTCCTGATGCCGCGCTCGGCGAGCGACAGCCCGGCCTTCGCCTCGGCGTCGGCGATCTCCTGCGGCGTGCCGAGCACGACGGGGGTGCAGATCTTGCGGTCCACGCAGCTGCACGCCGCCGTGATCACGCGCGCGTCCATGCCCTCCGGCAACACAATCGTCCCGTTGAGGGTGGAGGCTTTCTCGATGATTTTCTTGATGGCGTTCATGGAAGATTATGGGGGATTAAGTGGTTAAGTAGTTAAGTAGTTAAGTTCAAGCAGTTAAGTTTAAGTGGTTAAGTAGTTAAGTAGTTAAGTTTAGGTGGGTAAGCGGTTAAGTTTATCAGGGAAACCATCTTAAGAGAACAGACCTCTTGGAAGCGCGAAGCACAACTTAACTACTTAACCACTTAACCACTTAATCTTAACCACTTAATCACTTCTTCAGCACGGCGACGGTTTCGCGGGCGATCATCAGTTCCTCGTTCGTGGGGATGACGACGACGGGGATCTTGGAGTCCTTCGTGGAGATGACGCCCGACGCGCCGAAGCGCACCTTCCGGTTGGCCTTTTTGTCGAGCTTGACGCCGAGGGCGCCGAGGCGCTTGACGATCTGCTCGCGCAGTTCGGAGGCGTTCTCGCCGATGCCGCCGGCCATGACGATCGCGTCCGCGCCGCCCACGAGCGTGTTGTAGCCGCCCACGTAGAGCGCCGTGCGGTGGCCGAACGCCTCAAGGGCCTCCAGCGCGTCGAGGTCGCCCGCCTCGGCCTTCGCGACGACATCGCGCGAGTCGCCGCCCTTCACGCCGGCAAGGCCCTGGAAGCCCGACTCCTTGTTGAGGAGCGTGTCGATCTCGTCGATCGTGTAGCCGTGCTTCGCGAGGAAGAAGATGACGCCCGGGTCGACGCGCCCGCAGCGCGTGCCCATGATGAGACCGTCGAGCGGCGTGAGCCCCATCGTCGTGTCGAGGCATTCGCCGTTCTTCACGGCCGCGAGCGAGGAGCCGTTGCCGAGGTGGCAGGTGACGAGGTTGACCTTCTTCAGAGGCTTCTTCAGCCACGCGGCGGCGGCCTGGGTGAGGAACTTGTGCGACGTGCCGTGGAAGCCGTACTTCCGCAGACCGTACTTCTTCGTGAGCGGACGCGGCAGCGCGTACTCGTAGGCGCAGCCCGGCATCGTCTGGTGGAAGGCCGTGTCGAAGACGCCGACGTTCGGGACGCCCTTCGCCGCCTTCTCGCACGCCTCGATGCCCTGGAGGTTCGCGGGGTTGTGGAGCGGCGCGAGGGGGATGCACTTCGCGATGAGCTTCTTCGCGGCGGCCGTGAGCTTCGCCGGCGCCGAGAACTTGTCGCCGCCGTGGACGACGCGGTGGCCGATCGCGTCCAGTTCGGAGAGGGAGGCGATGACGCCGACCTCCGCGTCGGTCAGGACGGCCATGACCTGGCCGATGGCCGCCACATGGTCCTTCATCGGCACCTCGCGCACGACCTTGTCGCACCCGGTCTTCGTGTAGACGAGACGCGAGCCGTCCAGGCCGATGCGCTCCACGAGCCCCTTGCAGAGCATCTTCTCGCCCTTCATGTCGAAGAGCTGGAACTTAAGCGACGACGAGCCGCAGTTGACGACGAGAACTTTCTGGATCTGTTTCATAAATGAACCTTCATTCTTCAGAAGTAAAGGACACAAAGACAATCGAAGTGCTTGCCCCCCGGCCGCGACACGCGCGGCCCTCCCGCTTTCCGATGTTTCTTAGCCGCAAAGAACGCAAAGCACGCAAAGAGCGTTGTCAACGCCGTTTACGCCTTTGTGTCCCTTTGCGTTCTTTGCGTCTTTATTCCTTTGCGCTCTTTGCGTTCCTTGCGGCTTTCCTTACCGAGCCTCCTTGACCAGGCGCACCTTGAAGAAGGCCTTGCCCTCCAGGCCGTTCATCGCGGCGGCGAGCGTCTCCGCGTCGATGACCACCGTCTCGGGCGCGTTCGCGTGGATGGTGAGCGACTTCACCGGCACGGTCTTCGCGTTCGCGAAGTCGGCCGCATCCGCCGCGACGAGATGCACGGCCACCGTCGCCGCGTCGCCCACGGTGATGAACGAGGAGCCGCCGGTCGTCACCTTGGAGGAGATGCCGAGCGTGATGCCGTCCGTCAGGGAGAAGCCGTCGATCGAGACGTAGATCTCCTCCTTCGCCGCCGGGGCGTCGCCGTTCGAGCCGCTCAGCAGGTTCGCCGCCGCGAGCGTCGCCTCCGTCGCCTCGCCCGAGGCGAACGAGAGCATCGTCACCATCGGGGCGGACGCCAGGTTGGCGCGCAGCAGGTTCGCGTACTCGTTGAGGCTCGTCTGGAGCTTCGGGTTGACGCGCGTGAAGTACGTCGCGCCAGAGGCCGGGCCGAGCGTCGTGAGGTTCTTCTTCGTGTCGTACTCGTAGGCGTCCGGGAAGCCGTCGTTGTCGGTGTCCATGTCCTCGATGTAGACCGTGACGAACGGACGCTCCGTGCTGCCGCGCACCACGGCGACGCCCTTCGGCGTGTAGGGCGTCTTCGACCCCGTGCCGACGCCGTTCGCGTAGCCCCAGCTCTCCCACGGGTCGAACGCGCCGTTCGCGTTCGAGTCGATGTAGGCGCGCACGTAGTACGTGCCGGTCGGCAGGCCCTTGAGGACGCAGTTCGCGCCCTCGTCCGTCGTGGACGTCAGCACCGTGCCGTCCGCCAGGAACGCCTCGGCGGCGGGCATGCCGCTGAAGTCGGGCGTCGCGAACGCCTGCACGCGGACGAGGCCCGCGAGCGCGGACGCCTTGAACGAGCATGCGGCCGGGCCGAAGTACTTGACGCACGCCTTGACGGAACCGTAGTCGCCCACCGCGCCGCCCGCACCCGCGCATTCGAGGCGGAAGTCGCTCTGCGTCTCGGACGTATTGGGCGTCGTGAACTTCGCGTCGAGCATCGAGACGGCCCACTTGTAGTTGTTCGTCGTCGCGAACACGACGCCCTCGGCGGTCGCCATGTCGGCGTAGAGCGGCGGCGTCCAGCTGTACACGCCGTTCTCGTCGCGCGCCGGGGCCTTCTGCACGCCGGAGTCGTAGACGAGCGTCGTGCCGTTCGCCTTCCACACGCGGAGGCGGAACGCCGGGTAGTCCTTGCCGATCGTGTTCGGATGCGTCCAGGAGAACGTCGGCTGCGCCGCGTAGACGACCGACTCCACGTTCGCGGGCACGCACCGCGACTGGCCGCCCAGCCCACCGAATTCGTAGCGGTTCACGAACATCGTCGCCAGGCTGTTGATGTTCGACGGGACGGAGGTATCCACCGTGCCGTCACCCAGCACCACGCGGTAGGTGGCGCTCGTCACATTCGCGATGTTGTAGCCAAGCCCGGTCGCCCGGGACGGGAGGAGCGTCGCCCCAAGATCCGTCACACCCGTCTGGAGCAGATCACGCTCGGACAGGAGCGGATTCGCCACCAGATCCTTCGTGACATCCAGCGCCACGCCGCCGACGACATAGGAGAACGACCCGACCGGAACGGATGCCGCCGTGCCGTTCACCTCGCTCAGCACAAGGCGGACTCGCGTGGACTTCTCCTTTTCACCTGGCATTTGCGTGCCAACCCGGTCACCGGAGAGTTCCTTGTTCGAGTTGAATGCAATCGAACTCCAAACACCGCGGTCGTTGAGTTCCTTCTGCGCCTGGAAGTCGTTCGCGGCGGCGGCGGCGCGCAGATCGATGCGGAACATCTGCGGCGCCGTGTCGGTCAGCTCGACCGAGAGGACCGCGCGGCTCCAGTTGACGTCCACGCCCGTCGCGACGCCGTAGGGCTCGCCGGCCGTCCAGGCACCGTCGCCGTTGAGGTCGAGGAACGCCTCGAACGTGTTCGCGCCGGAGCGGAGGTGGCCCGTGTCGGCCTTCGCGAGGTTGAAGCTCCAGCACTTGTCGGAGGAGACCACCTGGCCGCGCCATTCGATCTTCACGAACGAACGCACGATCGCCAGGCGCTCGTAGGCCTTGCCGGTCGGCGTCGACCAGCTGTAGAGGTAGGCGCTCTGCTGCCCGGCGGCGGACGACTGGATGATCCTGTAGAGGTAGTCGCCCAGCTTCGTGAAGTCAATCGTGACGTCGCCCGTCTCGTGGTTGACGGAACCGACGACGGTGCTGTCGCTCGACCCCAGCACGAGGTTCGCCGTCTTGGTCTCGACGCCCGTGAAGGCCTCGCGCAGACCCCCGCACCAGCTCGTGCCGTCGGCCGCCAGCCAGACGCCGCTCTTTCCGTCCTCCGCCATCTGGAAGGCGTTGAGATCGCGGAAGGAGACCTGCACCGTGCCCGGCACGACGGCGCCGCTGCCGAGGTTGTAGGTCATCTTCGCACCCGGGTTCATGCCGAGCTGGCGCGAGTAGGCGATGCCCACGGCGTCGTCCGCCGTCGTCGTGGACGACGAAGAGGATCCGCCCCCCGACGCGGTCTGCCCGCCAAGGGCCACCGTCCACGTGGCGTCGGGCGCACCCGCCTCGGCGGTGGACTGGTAGGCCTTCACGACGAGGTTGCCGCCCACCGTCTGGCTGCCGTTGTAGCGGGCGTTCACCTCCACGGTCGGGATCGGATACTCCACGAAGTCACCCGACACGAAGGAGACCGACTTCTCGCGCGTCGGGTCCGTCCCGGCGCGGCATTCCGCGTAGTTGCTCCAGCCGTCGCCGTCGTAGTCGGCCCAGAGGTCGCTCACGAAGCGCGAGGCGAAGAGGCGCTCGGTCGCGCTGTTGACGCGCGTCGCGTAGAGGTCTTCCCAGTCGTCCTCGCAGAAGTCGTGGTCGGAGAACATCTCGCCCAGGTAGAGGCTGCCCACCCGGAGGAAGTAGTCCGGCACGATCGTGCCGTCGGCGGCGAACGAGTACGCCGTGAGCGGCGAGATCTTCATGCCCTTGAAGACGTCGCTCTTCGCGGCGAAGACCTCGGAAATGAGGTACTCGGCCATGTTGGAGAGCCCGTCGTGGTCGCTGTCCGCGCGGCCGTCCTCGCCGAGGATGCCGTAGAGGGTTTCCCACCAGTCGGGCAGACCGTCGCCGTCGCGGTCGACGAGCGCCTTGAAG
>OIYX01000435.1_pt1 | contig 15041 bp, 9 predicted proteins | sample 1588431 | NCBI WGS metagenome assembly OIYX01 (sample SAMN03283241) | human gut metagenome | biome: human-associated habitat; material: feces | host: Homo sapiens | place: Peru | collected 2012
GTGGGAAGGTGGGAGGGTGGAAAGGTGGGAAAGTTGGAGGGTGGTTGGAAAGTTCTGTTTGGAAGTTTGGGCGGTTGGAGGTTTGGGCGTTTTCTTCTAAAATCTGAAATTTGAGATGAAATCTGAGATTTGAGATTTAAAAATCTGGGCGCTTCTTTCAAAGGGGAATGCTGGGCAATTCTAGGGGCGAGGGAGACGAGAGGGGCCTGAGGGGCGAGAGACCTCGTGGTCACTCATTGTCTCTTTCTTGGCTCTCGCCGCTCTTGCCTCTCTCGTCCCTCTTGTCATTTAGCCCTCTTTCTTCATCATCTCGCAGAATTCTCCGAAGAGATACTGCGAATCATGCGGGCCGGGGCAGCTTTCGGGATGGTACTGCACCGAGAACGCCGGCAGCGTCTTGTGCCGCACGCCCTCGATCGAGCCGTCGTTCAAGTTGACGTGCGTGACCGCGAGGCAGTCCGGAACCGACTCGGGCAGCACGGCGAAGTTGTGGTTCTGGCTCGTGATCTCGACCTTCCCCGTCGCGAGGTTCTTCACCGGATGGTTGCAGCCGTGATGCCCGAACTTGAGCCGCCCCGTCTTCGCCCCGCACGCGAGCGAGAGAAGCTGGTGGCCGAGGCAGATGCCGAAGAGCGGCACCTTCCCCAACAGCTCCCGGATGTTCGCGATCGCGTAGCCGACCGCCGCCGGATCGGCCGGGCCGTTCGAGAGGAAGACGCCATCCGGCTTCTGCGCGAGCACGTCCGCCGCCGGCGTCTGCGCCGGAACGACCGTCACCCGCGCAAACGCCGCCAGACTCCGCAGGATGTTCGTCTTCACGCCAAAGTCGTAGCAGATGACGTGAGGAGAAATAATCGAATGGTCGAATGGTCGAATAATCGAATGATCAAAGGGTCGAATGGTCGAATGAGAACGGTCGAATGACGAATCGGAAGGGCGGTCAAAAGACGGCGCTTGGCCTAGGCCAAACTCGTAGGACTCCTTGCAGGAGACGCGCGAGGCATAGTCCTGCCCATCCAGCCCTTCCCAACGCTTCGCAGCCTCAATCCCCTCCCGTTCCTCGTCCATTCGATTATTCGACCATTCGATTATCCGACCATTTCCCAGCCATGCCTTCTGATTGCCGTGTTCGCGCAGATGGATCGTCAGCGCGCGCGTATCGACGCCGTAGATGCCGGGGACGCCGTTCGCCTTCAGGTAGGCGTCGAGCGACTGCGTCGCGCGGTAGTTCGACGGCTCCGTCAAGTCGCCGATCACCAGCCCCGAAAGAAAAAGGCCCCGCGACTCGACGTCCTCGGGGTTCACACCGTAGTTGCCGACCTCGGCAGTGGTGAGGGTGACGAACTGCCCCGCGTAGGACGGATCCGTCAAGATCTCCTGGTAGCCGCACATGCCGGTGTTGAAGACAACCTCCCCGCACCGGTCAACCCGCGCGCCAAACGCCACGCCGGGGAAAACCGCCCCGTCCGCGAGCGCCAGAAACGCCTTCCGCTCACGCTCCGCCCGCCATTTCGCCGCATATTCGCTCGTCGTCATCCTCTCGCTCCTCTCATTCTCGTGAAGCCTTGCAAACCCCATGCCAACGGCACAAGCGCAGCCGCATGCCGTCCTGCCCCTCTCGACCGCGTCCCTGCCCGACAGCACGTGTAAAAGCGCCCGAAAACGGATTACACGCCGTGGAAACTCCGCGCCCGAAAACAAGAACCGCCGAGTCCCGGACAGGGCTCGGCGGCGATTGGCGTCATGCGCACGCTTACCACTCGACGAGCGCGAAGGAATTGGGCTGCAGGTCCAGCGCCGCCGTGCCATCGGCGCGGACGATGAGCGGCGTCTCCGTGTAGGTACGCACGGCGTCCGTGAGGTGGCAACGCACCTGGGCAGGATCGACGCCCGCCGGAAGCGCCACATTGACCCGGCGCGTCTCGACGATGTTGTTGTCGTCCGAATAGCGCGCGAGGAAGAGCGCCCCGCGCCCGGCGGCGCCCTTCGCCGCGCAGGCGTAGAGCTGCGGCTTCTTGATGTCCGGCGTCGCGACGGCCGTCTGCACCTGCGTGCCGAGTTCGCACAGCCGCCGCCAGGCGAAAAACGGATAGTAGCCCTTCTTCGGCAAGAGCGTGAGCGTGTCGAACATGTTGTTCATGTTGGTGTTGACGCGCGCGTCGTAGAACATGAGCATATCGACCGGCGCGTCCTGGCAGGCGATCATCACGGCGGCGATGGACGCCGCGCCCTTCTGGGCGAAGCGACCGCTCTCGCACTCCAGCGAGTAGACCCACTCGTCGCCCCAGCCGCGCACGTAGTTCCATTCGTTGAGGTGGCTCTCCGTCTTCGTGAAGCCGTTCGCGTCGAGGAGCGCACGCACCCGACGGGCATCGACGGCGGGCGCGGCGGCGTCCGAATAGTAGCAGTGCCAGGAGTAGAAGTCGAGCGGCAGCTTCTCCTTCGCGCAGAACGGCAGAAACTCCTTCGTCCAGGCGCCCCACCAGCAGAAGGCCGGGCCGCCGATCTTGATCGTGTCGCCGAAGCAGGCCCGCAGATGGCGCGACGCCACCTTGTAGAGCTCGAGGAACTGCGCGTTCGTGCCCGTCCAGGTCGGCCCCTGCCGGCCGTCGGCGCGCGGCTTGTTGCCGTCCGGCTCGTTCCAGATCTCCCAGTACTTGATGTTCCACTTGAAGCCGTCCGCCCAGCCCTCGTTGTAGTGGCGCACGATGTGCTCGCAGATGCGCGCCCACTTCGCGTAGTCCTTCGGCGGATTGACGCCGTACTTCTTGAGCCCGTGCTCGATGGACTGGCCAAGGCGGAAGTAGGGCTCGGTGCCGGCGGCGCGGATGTTGGCGAGATACTCGTCCGTGTGGACGAAGTCGTAGCTTGCCGGGTTCTCGACGTCCGCGTCGAAGTCCGGGAAGACGGCCGTGATGTCCACCGTATGCGGCCCGCCGTAGGCCGAGCAGTGGTTCGCGTCGTGGACGCGCGCATAGGGGATCTTCAGCGCGGCGTAGGCGTCGAAGTTGCCCCGCGACTGGTCGCTGCGCGGCTTCGTCGGCCCGTTGTTGACCGCGTTCATCGCCTTGACCGGCCCGCGCACCGTCTGCACGTCAACCGTCACGGCCCACTCCGGCGCCGCCACGAGGCCCAGCCCCGCGCACGACGCCACCACCATCAGCATGCCCTTCTTCATCTCGTTGCCTTCCTTTCGGAGTTGTGCCGTTTCGTTCGGAATCCGCGCGCGCTCACTTGCCGGGCCGCTCAAGCCGCAGCGCCGAGCACGGGCGGACGGCGACCTCCCGCACGGCGCCGTCCTCGCGGATGACGAGGCGCGTGGCGTCCGTCGCGTTCACGAGGTAGACGTCCTCCCCCCGCGCGCGGTCGATGTCCGCGACCTGCCCCGCGTCGTAGACGGCGATGACCTGCTCGCCCTTCCCCTCGGCGTGGACGACCGGGTAGTTCAGGTCCGGGCGCATCGGGCGAAGCGTCCCCTTCACCAGCGTGTCGCGGTGCGCCATCCAGAAGTCCAGCATCTCCTTCAGCTTCGCTCGGTGCGACGCCGGGATCTCCGCCAGCCTGACCGAGATCTGCGGCACCGAGAAGAGGATGCTCCAGAACTGCTTGGACGCGCCCTCGGGCGTGTCGCCCGCGTCCCACTCCAGCATGTCGGCGTGGACGGCGACCTCGCCCGACGTGAGGCGCAGGTCAATCGTCCGGACGCGGTTCATCAGCGGGTCCATCGGGCAGTCGCAGGCGCGCAGCATGTTGCCGTACTTGCGGATGGCCGGGCCGATGTACGGCTGGCGGAACTCGACCAGCACGTCCTTCTTGATCGTCTGCAGCCGCGCGCGGACGTCCGTCATCAGGCGGTCCACGGCGAGCGGCAGCGACTTGATGTCGCGCCCGGCGTAGTCCTCCTTCACGGCGGGGTCCGGCCCCTGGAAGTGCATCGCGTCGATGAAGTCGAGCTTCAGCCCATCCAGCCCCCAGTCGCGCATCGCCGCCTCGTACTTGCCGATCAGGAACTCGCGTACCTCGGGGAAGCGCGGGTCGAGGACGCCCGCCTCGTGCTCGGCGTGGAACCAGAGGTACTTGCCCTTGAAGCGCGCGTAGTTCGCCGACTTCACGCCGACGTACGGCACGGAATACCAGATCATGTACTTCAGCCCCAGGGCCTGCACCCGCGCCACGTGGGCGGCGAAGTCCGGGAAGCGGTTCGTCGAGACGTTCCAGTCGCCGCAGAAGGCGTAGCCCCGGTTGTGGTCGTCCGTCTGCCACCCGTCGTCGAGGATGGCCACCTTCATGCCGAAGCGCGCGGCCTCGGCGCACTCCGCCTCGACGGGCGCGGCGAACACGTCCTGGTGGTACGAGTACCAGAACGAGTAGAGCGGGTCGAACGCCGCCGCCGGCACGTCACCGACCCGGTACGCCGGCATCTGCGCGTACCAGGCGAACGTGTCGCGGATCGCGTCGGCGTAGAACACGTCGCGGAAGTCGAGCAGGAACTCGGCCTCGTAGGACGCGAGCGGCGCCTCGGGCTCGGGGAACAGCACCGCGCGGTACTCGATCTCGGTCGTCTCCTCGACGACGCCCATGTAGTAGTGGACGCGGCGCAGCGCCTCGGAGCACGCCACGAGCCCGCGGTTGCGGTTCGAGTCGGAGAACACCGAGACGACCGGCGCCTGGTCCGCGAGAGACCCCGTCAGCCCGCACCCCCACACGGGCCGCAGGTTCTTGCCGAGCCCGGCGCCCGTGTGCCAGCGCCCGACCGCGTCGCGCAGCGGGAAGCGGAGCGTGAACGCCGTGCGCGGCGGCTGGCGCGCCTCGTCCGCCGTGAACCGGACGGCGACCTTCTCCCGCCCGTCCGGCAGCCGCTCCACCCGTGTCGCGAGCGTCCAGCCCGGCGTCTCGTCGTAGCGGATCTTACCGACCAGCGCGCTCTCGATCTCGCCCGCGCCGACAGTCCCGCAGAGGGCCGCGCAAATCGCCGCCGCGCCGAGGACTGTTCCCGTGTTTGTTCTGCTCATGCTCTCGTTTCCTTTCGGTTTCGTGTCGTTCGTCAGTTCGTGTTGTCGTTCGTCAGTCCTGTTTCGTCCGCCCGCCCTCGTCCGGCTCCGTCCCCAGCCCCAGGGCCCGCCGCTCGAACGCGCGCACCAGCCGCGACCAGCCGGCGCGGCCGTCGTCCCCGCACACGGCCAGCATCCAGGCGTCGTCGCCCGGCTCCCACGCCGCGCCCGGCGCCAGCGTGCACGTACCGGGCGCATTATACCAAATCGCCGTCGGCGCGCCCTTCGCCTCCTCCGTCGCGAACGTGCGCACACCGCCCTGCGGCGCGAAGATCGCGTCCGGAAAGGGCGCGCGCCCGTTGCCGAGGAAGTAGTTGAACCGCTCGGCGGACGCCGCAAACGAAAGCCCGCCCCAGAAGCGCGTCCCCTCCGCCTCGATCCAGGCGGCGCGCAGCGCGGACGCATAGAGGTTCGGCGCGCGCCGCACCGCCAGGGGGTCTTCGGATTCGAACGCCGGCTTCTGCCGGAAGAACCATCCGTTCAGGACAAGCGGCGCCGTTCCGACGTTCCGCACGCGGACAAGCCGGCAGAAGACCCACGGACGGAACGGATGCACGATGAACTCCTGGTCGACCGCATACGCCGTCTCGCCCGCCGCGCCCGTCCCCGCCGTCTCCAGCACCGGCCACCCGTCCTTCACGCGCCATGCGGCGGACGTCGTCGTCTCGACCGCGTGCCACGCGAGCGCGCCGTCCGGACGGCGAACCCGGACCAACCCTCCGAAGGAGCCGATCGTCACGCCCTTGAGCCGCACGTCGCGAAAGACCGCCGCGTCGCCCGGCCGGCACGTGAGCGCGAGGCCCGCCCGGTTCGAGACGACGAGCGCCCCGTCGTCGGTCGTGCGGCGCACAAGGCCCTCGGCCGTCGGCTTCGGGAAGCACGCCGCGAGGAACCGCGACGCCGACCGCGTCGCGCCCGGCTCGCCCGCCGAGGCGACGGGACTCGCGGCGGCACGCGCCGGCCCGATCTCCCGGTGAAGGCGCGCGAACATCTCCGTCAGGCCCGCATACGGCTCGCCCGCATTCGTCAGGAGGCCGTAGTTCGTGTTCTCGCGAAACGCCGTGTTGAACCCCTCGGGCGGCTGGTCAACCCACATGAAGTAGTCATAGCCGATGAAATAGGGCGACGCGAGCATCGTCCGCGCAAAGAGCTCCGTCGCGCGCACGCGCACGTCCTGCGTGCGGACGCGCTGGCCCGCGCCATACTGGCAGGGCAGCCCCGAATCAAGCGCGGGGAAGCTCCACTCCGTCACGATCAGCGGCTTCTTCACGAGTCCGTGGAGACGCGCAAACGCCGCGTCGATCGGCTCGCCCAGCGGCGGACGCGCCGTCCACACGATGCCGCGCTCGAGGTCGGCCCACGGATAGCAGTTGAACGTGACCGCGTCGCAATACCGCCCCGCCGTCTCCCAGACGACCGGATGCGCCCCGTCCATCCCCGCGAACCGCGCGCCCAGCACAAGGTGGTTCGGATCGTGCCGGCGGATCGCGGTCGTCGATTCGCGGAAGTAGATCTCGGCCGCGAGCCGCAGGAAGTCGAGCTTGTCCGCCGCCGTCGCCGTGCCGACGTCCCGCCCGCGTTCGGCCATGAACGCCTGCTGCGCGACGCGGGCCGAGTGCTCCGCCGGCAGCTTCGTCACCGCGTCGAACAGCCCCGTGCCGGAGTCGGCCGGCAACGTCCGCCCCCACCACGCGAGTTCGTTGTCGATGAAGTGCCCGAAGACCCACGGATCGTCCTTCCCCGCCGCGCACCGCCGCCGCGCCTGCTCGTCGCACCACGCGGCGAACTTCGGATGGAACACGTTCGGAAACGCCGAGCAGGGCGTGTTCTCGAACGGACAGATGAACGTCTCCGTCCAGCCGCCCGCCGTCGTGCGGCAGAAGCCCTCGCCAATCGAGACGAACCCCGTGCGGATGAGGCCGCCGCGCCCCAGCGTCGGATCGCAGCCGGCGCCGAGCGCGTTGAAGCCCCACGCCCGAAGCTTGCCGATCGTGTCGTCCTCCCAGTCGCGCTTGTCGGGGAAACGCACCTTGTTCGCCTCGCGGTACGGACTCCGCTTCGTGAACGCACACCAGTGCCCGCCATAGGTAATGTGGTCGATGCCGCGCAGGAACGTGCCGCGCCCCAGCGGATCAATCGCCCACCACTTGCCGTCGGCGCGGCGGACGACGCGGAAGAACCCCGTCGCCGCCTCCGTGACGGACGGAACAAAGTCGTCGCTCGCGTAGGGCGGAAAGGCCGGCTCGGCCCACGCACCGCCGCCCGCAACCAGCGACGCCAACAGGAGAGGAAGAATCGTTCGCATGGGCAACCGTCCGATTAGCGCACGACGAAAATGCCCCCAAGCGGCACGTCATACGGCGACGGCCACCGCGCAAACCACGCGAGCCGCTGCTGCGTCCATTTGCCATCACCTTCGGGAACTTTCGGGTCGCCGACGTCACACATGCCCAGGCACCGTTCGGGCCGACGCGCGTCCGTCTTCTCTTCGGCCGTCAGCGCGCGACAGCCACTCGCCGCCCGATCGCCCCACGGCCACTGCTGGGACGAGACGTAGAGCGTGCACGTCATCGGAGACAGACCTTTGCCGTTGAGCAGATAGCGCAGGGATTCCGCACTAAACGGCTTACGCCAGAAATAGACGCTCTTCAACGCCCAGCAATTGAAAAAGTCGTTCACATAAAGAGACGTCACGTTCGGCAGGTCAAAGACGGCATTCGTCAGCGTCATCACGCCCGAAAACCGCACTCCATCCCTATAGGAGCTGTTCTTCCACTCGGTCTGCGTGATGGGGCCGCGCAACTCGACGTCTTGGATTTTCGTCCATGCAAACGCCGCATCGCCCAAATGCTGCAGATTCGTCAGCACAAGAGACCCCGTCAGCCCCGAACAGCCCTCGAATGCACGTGTGGCAACGACCTCAACCGACGGCGGACAGAAGGTCGAGATGTCCCCCACAAGTTTGCTACACGAATTGAAGGCCAAGGAGCCAATGCGGGTGAGCCCCCCCCCCCCCCCCCCCCCCCCCCCCTCCCCTCCCCCCAGGGTGAGGTTCAAGTCTGACAGTGCCGTACATCCGCTGAACAGGTAATCAGGAATCTCGGTGTTCTGCGGCAAGTCCAGCGTCACGGACGTCAGCGCCGTCCGCTTCTCGAAAAGCCCATCCGGGAGCGTCATGCGCTTGGACGAGCGAATCGTCACGGACGCGAGCTTCGGCGTCTCGGCAATGGCCGCCGCGGAAATGTTCGTCTGGTTCGGGAAGTCCAGCACAAGCGAGACAAGGTTGGAACAGCCACGAGCGGTGTCCGACCACAGATAGACGGCGTTCGGGCCGCCAAGGGAGATGTTCGTCACCGACTGATTGTATCGGAGAAGCGCCCAAGTCATGTTTTTCTCGTCCGGCTGCCAGTACCGATTACAGCGGAATTCCGTGATGACGGCATTGCCATATTCAAACAACTGGTTCCAGAAGTAGACCTTCTGGATTTCCACGCCGTCCACAACCGGGTCGTCCAAGTCCAACAGGCCCGAACCGGAACGGGGCGAGCCCGTGATGGTCAGCGTCTTCGCCGTCGAATTGAACTGCGCCGGCAATGTCCAGTTGCCGTCCGCGTCCGTAATCGCGCCGCCCGAAAACGACCATTCGCCGCCCGAGGCGACGCACGCCGCCACGCTTAGAATCGAACAGCCTATCAGCTTCTTCATGTTGCCGAACTCCTTTCGTGTACCCGATTTCCCGGGGCAGATTTCAGGGCGAAGAAGCCCGGCCATTGCCCTAACGGCCCGCCCCTCGCAAGTTTCGCAACCATTATAGCAAAACCTCAACCCGAATGGTGATACTTTTGCGAAACTTTTTTCGGAGCCGCCGCAGACGGCACGTGCGACGGGGCGCCACGGCGAAAGACCGCACGGAGTCCGCAGCGCCGCCGGGCGTGTTCGCGGCGTCCCCCTCTGCGCTTTTTAGGCCGGATTCCTGCGCTTTACCGAGACTCTGCGTCGGACGGCATCCGCCAGTCGGCGCGGGGCGAGAGCGAGAGCGTGATCTTCGGGCCGTCCGGCACGCAGTTGCGCTTGTACTGCGCGGCAAAGAACCGCCGCCAGAAGGTGTCGCGCGTCCGCCGAATGGTCGCCGCGTCGTAGACGCCGGCATGACAACCGCCAAAACTCCTTTCTCAACCGTTCCAAAATCGGCTGTTGTTCCAAGATCGGCTGTCTGCAGAGCGCTCGGGCTTTCACCGATTCGTGCCGATTCGTGTTGATTCGTGGACAATACCTTCCCTTTGAAGTTCTGATTCGCGCGCGCGACGGCCCGCGCAGCGGCAAGGAGCGCAAGCGCGGAATCCGCTCCGCCCGAGACGCCAATGACCAGCCGCTTCGACCGCGAGGCCTTCATCCGCCGCTCCAACGCCACCGACTGAATCGCCAGCATCTTCTCGACCCAGCCATCCTCGCCAAACTCCGTCAAAAACGGATGCGCATCAACCCACCCGCCCTCGGGGCCTGTCCCCACGCTTTCTCAGGTTTCTCGCGACGATCGCTTTGCAGCTGCAATTGATTTGTGGCGTCCGGGGGTTGGAATCTGCGTCGGCTCACACGAAGTAACTTGACGCTCAGTCCAAGAAGGTCATGACGAGGTTGACCATCATTTCCTTCTCGGCAGGACGCGACTCGGCAATCATGACCGTCAGCGCGACAAGCGTCGAATCGGCTATGCGCTTGGAGCCATCCTTGCGCAGCAAAAGCCTGTTGCGCTGCAGGAAATAAAGGAAGAGTCCGGCCGCGATGCGCTTGTTCCCGTCGGAGAAACCGTGGTTCTTCGTGACGAGATAAAGCAGGTTCGCCGCCTTCTCCTGTGCCGACGGATAAAGATCCTTTCCGCCGAAGGACTGGTAGACCGCGCCCAATGCCGACTTGAAGGAGCCGTCCTTCTCGTTGCCGAAAAGCGGCGACGCCTCGGCGAACTTCATGCTGTCGATGAACGCACGGCATTCCGCGTAAGTCAGCTTGACCGAACGCGACCGCGCCTTTGGCTTGCCCACCGTCTGGTGGTCGTAGGCGTCCAAAAGGTCAAGCGCCGACGAATACGTCTTTACGACATCCAAGACCTGTTCCGCGTCCAGTCGGTTCGACACGCGCTTCATCACCTCGACGGCCTGTCCGAGCTGACGCAGACGCATTTCGTTGACAGCCGCGCCCTTGAGCAGATAGTCCCGGAGCACGGACGTCGCCCATCGGCGAAACTCGACGCCTCGCTGAGACTTCACGCGATAGCCAACCGAAATCACGACGTCGAGGTTGTAGAAGAGGACATTCTGGAGTTGCGTCCGCCCTTCCATCGCGCCGTGACGAGTGGTATGTGCAAAATTTGCACATACCACTTTCTCATCGACTTCACCTTCCTCTATCGCATTTCGGATATGCCGCCCGATGACCGTCCGGTCTTTTCCGAACAGGTCTGCCATCTGCCGTTGCGAGAGCCAGACGGTTTCGCGCTCCAGCGTCACGGGCAAGCTGACTTGTCCGTCTTTCGACTTGAACAGCACAAGTTGGTTCTTCTCGTTCATCTCTCGGCCCTTTCATTGTGTCGATTCGGCATCGGTTCCGTGACGATGTATATCAATAGTATACCATACCGAGAAGGGTCTCGCTGACGGAATCCCGCCGTCGCCGCCTTTCGCGACCGCCCCCGTCGGATCTTCGCCAGAAAAAAGACTTCCGAGAGAAACCTCACCGGACGACTCGCACGATTTCCAAAGCGACATCGGGCGCATCCGAATCCAGGAGAAGCGTCCGGCTCCTGAATGCTTCATTTCGTCCGTCTCCGGAGGAACGGACGACCCAGTCAGAATGTATCGCCCCGGACCGTCCCCGTGATCGACGCGATAGCGGATTGCATCCCAGAGTGAGGGGGTCAACTGCCACTCGTCGATAAGGCGCGGGCTCTCGCCGTCCCGATAGCTCGCCCAATTGCGACACACGCGCGTTCCTCTCTGCACCCCTCAGAATTTTCCGCATTACCTCGTTTTTAGGCTATATGCGCAAAACGTCTGGCTTCTCGACGTTCTCTACAGTTCAGATTGGGGACAGGCCCCTCGGCCCTACCACTCAAACTCTACCACTGGAGTCTTTTGCGCTCAAAGACCTTGTCCTTTCAGATATTCAAGAATGGCGGGTGTCATCTTTTCATTTCTCGCGGTCAGGACATTGCCGCCCATGCGAACGATATATTTGACCGTCGCGAGGTTGCACGACTGCACGGCCGCAACCATCGCGGCATCGGTGATTTCCGCGCCATTGGCAACGAGGGTCTTGACGACGCTCAGGCATCCGTTTCTGGCGGCGGCGGGCAGAGCAACCGTCAGCAGACTCACGTCGCAAATCTTCCACGTGGCGAGCGTGTATTCCACCGTCACGGAATCGTCCGTCTGAACGGCGAGTTCCAACGCTTTCGATGCGTCACTCGCCTGAGCCGGACAACCCACGAGAAGAACCTTGACCGCATTCAGTCGGTTCGCCTCAAGCGCAGCCATCCACGCCGTCAACTTCTTGTCGTTCTTGCTAACGAACTGCGCCCCGGCGCTGGAAAGGATGCCGATCAGTTCCGTATTGCCCGCACGGGCCGCCGCAATGAGTGCGGTATCGCCGCCGTGCCCCTTGGCGTTGACATCCGCTTTTGCGGAAATGAGAGCTTTCGCAATCTCGACGCACCCATTGCGAGAAGCCAGCACAAGAGCCGTCTCCTTGTTGGCATCGGTCTTGTTCACGTCGGCGACCGCTGCGATGAGTGCCTTGACAGTGGCGAGGTCACCTCGCTTGGTGGCGAGAACGATTGCCGGACGCTTGAAGTCGTCATAGCGAGAAGCGTCATCGGGCGACGCGCCGAGCGTCTTTGCATAGCCAATCATTTCAGGCTGTCCGAGCAAAGCCGCGCCAGTGAGGACGGCCGCCGCCTCTTCCTTCGAGATGGGCAGTTTGCCGCGCTTCACGAGACGGAGCGTCCGCGCATAGTCCCCGAGAATGGCGCGATTTGCCTTGGCCGTCTGGGGAATCGCTTCCTCCGCGTGGGCGATATACTTGTCGAGGTCGAACTTCTCCGTCGCCTGACGCATCGCATACAGGCGAGCGATGAACTCCTTTCTTGCCTTCTCGGCTGCGGCGAGCGCCTCGGCCTTGGCCTTTTCGGAAGCCTTTTCTGCGGCTTCGCGCTCCGCTTTGTCCTTCGCCTCACGCTCCGCTTTCGCCTTGGCCTCGGCGGCGATCTTCTCGGCGAGTTCCTTCGCCTTGAGGGCATCCTTGAGGGCGGAATCATACCACTTGTGGATGTTCTCGTTCAACTGCCGCGTCGTCATGTTGGGTATCTGTGAGCGCCGCACGTTCTCGGCCCTTTTGACGAGTGTCTGGACTTCCAGCTCGTAGGTCTTGCAGAAGGCATCTGCCTCGGATACGGAAATGTCCTGCGCCTGAAGCTGTCCGTTCAGAACCGAGAGCAGGCTCTCAAGTTGTGCGAAATTGGGATCCTTTCTCGTTTCCGCCTCGTATGCGCCACGAAAGCCGTCAAGGAGCATCTGAACCTGCGTACGCTTCTTAGCCTCAAGGGAGTTTGACTCGACCTCACTCGCCTCCAGTCGCTTCATTTCGCTTTGGATGCCGTCAATCGACTTGTCGATGCCTTCAGAATAAGAGGCGACAGCGGGTTCCCTCTCCTGACGAAGGAACGCGATAAGACCGTCCAAATCGCCGCGCTTCGTATAGTCGTTCTGTTTGGCATTCAGCTCGGCATGGCGCAGTTCCCACTCCTTCGGGTTCACCCATGAGTTCAGAAGTCCCCATTTGACGCGGGCGACAGGAATGTCTATCCGCGCATTCTGCACAACGCCGAACTCATATACAAATTTTCGTGCGACAGAGGGGCCTTCTTTCTGCAACCGTTTCGCGGTTCCCGAGACGAGGCGGGCGACACGATTTGAAATCTGCTCAGCCGTCGTATCCCTTGTTGCCGGAGCCGTCGCAACTCTCACCGCCGGACGTGGCTCAGATGTCATTGTTTCGCAGCCCGTGAGGACCGTGCCAATCGCCAAGGTGGCGACGAATCCATACATCAGCTTATTCATTCGTTGTTCCTTCGCTTGCATTTGACAATTTGGATTATTTGGCAAGTCGTTCCTTCTCGCGGTTGAATTCCTCTTCCGTGCAAAGCCCAAGTTCGTAGCGGCGCTTCAGTTCGGCAAGAGCATCTGCTTTGGAAACCGAAGTGTTCGTACGATGTGCTGCCGCAGGGGACATTTCCTTTGAGATCGGCGCGACCGTTGCCGTACGTCGCCACGCGGACGCAGGGGGTCGCGCAACAGAGGCTTCGCGTTCGCCACCCGCGAGACAGTTCACGATCTCGGTAGCCACAGATGCAGCAATTTTCGGGAATGCCGCCGCGTGGATGGCTTCGGTGATGTCCGTATCGTAGGAAATGCAATAGACACCGTTTATGATCGGCGCCATGAACAGGACAATAGTCCAGCCGCATTCTGCGCCCCATGTGCGGTCAAACTCGGAATGACGAATCTCCAAATGAAGTGGCATCGTCTTAACGCGCGTCAGGGGCTGTCCGGCAACTTTCGACATGTCTATTGCAATTTCATAACGCGCATGGTACTTATAGCCAAGCCAGGCAGGTGTAAAGAATATAAATCCAGGCCACGACACAAGGAAATTTGCTCCGCTGCCCGAATAATCAGACTTCAAAGAAATCTGAACGGCCGCATCATACTCGGTTGCATGACGGAGATTGTACTGCACATTGTAGTCAGCCTGTGTAGCCAACGCCCGCGCGACCTCCGATGCCAGAAGATCCGATTCTTCCGTCATAGTGCCGTCGATAAGCTTCAGACGCAACCCGCGCTGAGAGAAATCACATGTACGGCTCGGCAGTTTCTCCAGATTGAAAATCTTGAGATTATGCGAACAGCCGCAGACGAATGCGAGCATCGCGATCATGCCGACCAAGTATCGATTGTGTTCAACCATATTTCATTCCTATGACTTTTCTCCTCATGTGCTTCTTTCGCAGAAACCAAGAGGAGGATCGTTTTCTGCGATTCGCCCCGCGCGGCAATCGCGCACAAAAAGAAAGCCTCTCTTCGTGTTTCACGGGAGGCCCTGAGAATTGCCTTACAGGAAATACGAAGAGAGGAAGCGCGCTTGCGCTCCTCTGCAATGTATCGCCCTGTGTGAAATTTCTCAGGTTTCCCGTGACGATCGCTTTGCAGTTGCAAATTGATTTAAGGTGTCCGGGGGTTGGAATCTGCGTTGGCTCACACGAAGTAGCTTGACGCCTGGAAACGCTTCCCGAACTCTGTCTTGCCTTCTCCGGCGTCGGCAGATTGACCGCCTCTTCCTTCAAAGGCACCTATAGTATATCATATTTTGTCCGCTTGCGGGCAAATGCGTCGACGAAAATGGGTGTCACGATGCCAGCAATGCGACATCCGTACTGATCTGGGCCTTCCGCACATCTGTCCGAAGCGTCTCCCTGACGAACCGACATTCTTGACGGCACGGGCGGCGGCTCTCGACGGCACGGGAAAAGATTCTCGACGGCACGGGCGGCACCCCATCCGCTGCACGCTAATCATCGGCGGGCGCCCGCGAAAGACCTCGGAGCGGACGGCTGCCCGCAGCGCGCCGTTCGTCCGCACCGACTGCCGCGCAGAGAGAGGAGAGCCAACCCCCTTGTCCTCAGCTGCGACTTTTAGGTTTATTCGACGAAGCGCACGTCGCTGGGCATGCGCCAGTCCCCGCGCGGAGAAAGGTTTATGCTTCCGACCTTCGGCCCGTCCGGCATGCAGCTGCGCTTGAACTGCTGCGCGTAGAACCGCCGGAAGAACGTGTCAAGCCACCGCCCGACCGTCGCCGCGTCATAGACGCCCGCAAACGCCGTTTCCGTCAGGCGGCGGATCTTCTCCTTCCCCGCCCCCCGCCGCAGGAAGTGGTAGAGGA
>OIYX01000437.1_pt1 | contig 15007 bp, 10 predicted proteins | sample 1588431 | NCBI WGS metagenome assembly OIYX01 (sample SAMN03283241) | human gut metagenome | biome: human-associated habitat; material: feces | host: Homo sapiens | place: Peru | collected 2012
TGGTAAGCTCCCAAAGTATAGTACCCGTAGTTTCTGCCAGACGGTACATGGATCGTGCCGCCTCCGATAGATACTTTGCTTCCTGCTGCATTGACCGTGATGCCATTACCATAGACATCCATATTCGCCAGACCTTTGACCTCGACTTCACTGTTCTTGACACTGGTCAGTATACCCGCATTATTGAAACGGGAATATACATTTTCTGGATTTAAGCCGATACCCCAGGTCGCACTGTCTGCGCCTTTGATATTCAGATTCCCATCCAGTGTGATTTTATTCGTCCCAGCAGCCGCATCACTGGCTTCTCCCCAGCGGTCTGTCTTCTGGATAGCGATGCCATTGCCACCATAGCCACCGGTCATAGCAATGTTCGTCGTCGGTGCATGGATCGTAATGCTGCTTGACCCACTGGCCGGCGCATCGAGCCAGATGCCATTTGTGAGAGAATTGCCCCCAGTCATGCCGGCCGTGATGAGATTCAGCTTCCCCGCCGTGACAGTCACATTTTTCTTGTTTCCTGCATAGATGCCGGAAGGACTGCCGATCGTATGAGAAGACTGAAGCTGAAGCGTGTTGCTGCCTGCATCGATAGTCACATCATTGCCAGAATGCGCATCTACCGCTGCCAGTACGTTGGTGGTCAAATCACCGGTTATATAATTTTCTTTGTCTGCAAAAATAACCGTGTCTGTATTAAATGTATAATTTGAATTGTCATCTGTTACAAAACCATAATTTTCTTCATCAGTACCTGTCCCAGTAATTTGATATTTATAATCCGGTTCACCTGACATGACAGCGTCGGAGTTAATAGCAGCCGTAACAGAAACAGATGGCGTCGTCAATCCTTCTGCCTGAACCGCAGTCAAAGTCGCTTTATCCCCGTAAACGGTATCTGGCTGGAGCATGGCCATGAAGTTGTACTGTGACATGCTGCTATTACCAAAATCCTTAGCCGCCCAGGAGTACTTCGGGGAAGTATCTCCGTCCGTATAAACCAGAAGATTCTGTCCGGCTTCTACCCACAGTCTATGGGTATACATTTCGGCATTGAGCTTGCCGAACCAGCCATCATAGGTGCCCGAATGGACGATTGTCCAGTCCTTCGGATTTGTCGCATACAGGTTAGATACAGTCGTCTGGTAAATGGTCGTATCAATGCCACCTGCGCTTCCCAGGTTAAAGCACATCACGTAAGCGGTTCCATTTGGTAAAATTTTAAGATCCCGGAAATCCTGACCCTTGGCTTTTACACTACTAGGCATAGAAATAGTACGACCATTTTCCTTGCTTAAAGCTCCGTTATTCAGGGAAGCTGCTGTAATGGAACTCTCCGTATTTCCTTCACCATATTTTTGGTCACCACCAATTGCAGATACAAAAATATGATCATTATATAAATTAATACGAGACTGGTCTGTATTTTTACCAATTCTTACAAAATCGTTTGCTTTATGAGATAACGAGCCATCGCTATTGATGGTGTAGTGGAATAAGAAACCATCATCATAATTGTAATATCCACCTTGTTTGTTTACGCTTGCCTGAACATATAAATCATTCCCACGAACGATAATTCCTTCACCATGTGCACTTGCAGCAGAGGTATATTCCGAAGTCGATGATTCTCTCGTATCTTTTGCAGCTTGCAGTAAACTAATCGCCTTTGTCTTATCTTCTGTCAAAGCATTCCCGGATATCGTCGCAACGGTAACTATACCTTTATCATATCCTGTAGCATACAAAGTATTTCCTTTCGCCGTTACACCATGCGGATTTACCGTAGTGGTTAATTTTCCAGATGCACTAGCAGTATTCCAGTCCCCATTGACATCTAATACTTCATTGGGTTTTAAATTTGTATCACTATACGTGTATTGACGAAGAAAAATTTTACTCTGTCCATTGAGATTGAAATTAAAGACTCCAGGATCTCCATTCAAGTTTTCGGTACGAACGGAATGAGGGGTTCCATCTACCGTTGTTGTTACGCGGGATCCAGTAATGCTTCCCATAATGCTCTTAGAATAATTTGAAGGAATTGTTACCATAAGATTGGCAGCATCACTTGGCATTTGCAATCCCCAGGTAGCTCCTGTAATCAATGCCGCGACGATCATAGCCTGTTTCATTTTGTTAGAGTTAACTTTTAACATAGTAATCCATCCTTTCATACTTTAAAATTCATAATGAATAGTTGCATAATAGGTTCTTCCTTGTAATGGACAAGCTGGATTTATATACATATCATCTCCTATCAATATTTTTTGCTTAGGATTTTGGTTAAATATGTCATTACATCCCAAAGTAAATTGCCATGCTTTATTTGGCTGCAACTTAATGCCGGCATTAACAACAGTCGTACTTGGCGTTGGGCATCCAAGATCAAATTTGCTCTTTGACGCAATTCCATGAAGGGTATATGTGTAAAACTTTCCGATATAGTGTGCTTCACTAAAAAGTGTAAACTTAGGACTTGGGAACCAGGATAGTCTTACATTTCCTTCCCATTCAGGTTGATAAGTAGCCCGCGATTCATACCAAACATCATCTCCGCCAGGTATATTCTTATCAGTTTTTGCCATGGCATGAGTATTAGTATAAGTAGCTTCTAAGTCTACACTAAAATGATCCCATTTTAGGCCACTTTGTAATTCAAATCCATGGACTTTGCCTTTGCTATCGTTGGTATATGAGAAGAAGTCTTTAGCCATTCGACGCAGTTGTAGCATTCGCTGTGTATCTCGCCAAAAATAAGTTAATGTCACATAAGCATCTGATTTTCTGAATTTGCCATTCCAAAGCGTACTGAAGTCAAACTGTTTTCCATATTCCGGCTGAGGAAAAGCTGCTGTATCCCATCCTTTATGCGGCATCGGCAAAATCCCTGCACCATCTCCTGCAATTTCATACATATTAAGCAGTCGATAGTAAGTTCCGCCCGTCATGCGAAAAGTCAGATTATCGTTGACATTCTTCTTTAACGCCAACTGCCAGGTACCCTTCCTGTCTCTTTGGCTATCGCGTGGGTGAAACCACTTGATGGCATTGGCAGAATTATCTGGATTATCTCTAAAATTCTTAGAATCACTATACCCAACAATAGTAGACGAATTGAATCTCCATGATGGCGTAAGGAACCAGGAGGCTTTTTTATCCAAGGTAATGGTATCCTGCAATTGGATATTCAAAATTTTTTGCTCATATCGGTTTCGTACACGCCAGGTAGGAGCCAACCATTCCCAAAGATCTTTCGTGTTCAAAGCCCTGTACATATTATGTCCATCAATGTTCATTTTTTCGTATGAATAATTGGCTTGAAATTCTAAGATTTGTCTTTCAGACAGTTTATAGCTCCCGTCCATCTGCAGATTATACTTATTGGAATTATATTGGCTCCAACCTCTCAATACAGAATTTCTCCATGTATCCGCTTCTGAACTAGCAGACAACTCTGGAATATCCTTTCCATTTTCATCCCATGGATAGTACAATTTGTGCTCAGCATTATACTTTTTTTTCTGATGCTGATAATCTACAAACCAGCCCCATTCTAATCGACCATGCTGCTGACGGTTTTGTAGCATCAAATCGTAAGTATCCATAGTTTGTTTTCTGCTATCTGCAAAAAAGTGGTCATATACATCTGTTCCAGCTCCCACATTCCATCCCTCGGAAGCGACCTGTTCCATTCCCCAAAGAGAATCCGGTAAATGTCGGTTGATATGGTTATAGGAAGCCTTCACCATCCAGTTGTCATTTTGCCATTTGATCAAACTGCTGATATTTTTTCTATCATTGTACTTTCTATGTCGCTCTGCTTTCGCTTTTTCTAAGGCTTCCGCATTTTTTACTCGCAGCTCTTCTTCGCTTAATTTATACTTTAGGTCTCTATATACTGTCCCATTGGTATCAAGCTTATTTTTTTGCGTTGCTTCAGCATTTTTTATACGTTCAATTTCTGCATCAGCCTTTTTATCAACTTCCTCGTAGATTTTATTATCTATCTGTTTTTTGGCATCTGGATTATTCATAAAGTAGCCATTAGTAGCATCTCTCTTCTCCCAAGAACTCCCAATAGCACTTACTAGAGTTTTTCTGAATGTCTTTTCAACTTTCTTCTTTAAATTTTCCTTTTGAGTCGTAAATTCTTCACTATCTTTACCATACGTAGTCTCGTATTGTTTAATTTTATTTAAATAGCCTTTATACTGAGTAATAAATACATTCTTAAATTTAGGATCTTTTTCATATTCTGAAATATACCAATTCGCCGCACTTTTTAAAAAATCATCGTTTTGGCTTACATAACTTTTAAGATTATCATTCCATTCTTGAGAAATGCCAGACGTATCTCTGGCCTTTTCTTTTGCATATTCGATTTCCGACTGTATCAGCCCGCCGCTTCGGACAAAGTCTAACCAGTCATCACTATCGACTTGCCCACTACTATTTACAAATCTGTCATATACATCTTTTGATATATCTCCGTTATTGTACAGGCTATCAATATTAGTTTTATGAAATGTATTTGAATCCGTCATCTTAGTATAAGCTTCTACACCACGCAAAGCATCTTCATAATCTTTTCTGTAAGACGCCCTTGCTATATCTGAGTCCATAGAATAGTTATGATACGGAAAATCCCCTTTCGCTGCTTCATAGTTCAAGCCCACGAGTAAGCTGCCAGAGGCGAGCGGGCTCACCACTTCCAGGCTGGCGCTCTTACCCCCGAAAGAGGCTTTGCCGAGTTCTGCCGAGATATTCGCCTTTGTCGGTTTCTTCGTCACCACGTTAATGACACCGCCGATGAAGGTCCCGCCAAAACGAGCCGGGATATATCCGCGGTAAACTTCGATGCGTTCTACATTTTTGACCGGAATGGTGGAGATATCGACAGCTGCATCACCGCCGAGGTTCGTCATGACACCATCGACAAAGACGCCGACCTGTGCTGCGGTAGAACCACGAACAGTGACGACGGTATACTGTCCCTTGCCATTCACTTCACGCACATGCACGCCTGGGACCATTTTCAGTAAATCAGGAAGATCCTTCTGCTCACCCTTATATTCTTCAGGACGAATGACCGTGACGGTACCTGGAGAGAGTTTGGATTCCCAATCCGGGCGTTTCGCTTCGACAGTGATTCCAGCCAGTTCAAATTCCGGAGCATCGGAAGCAGACAACGCCTCTGCTGCACCTACCCCCCCCGAAAAATTGTTTGTGATGCTGCACAACGTCGCCACTACAGCCGTACCTAAGATGTGTAAATAGTGTTTCCTATTCATCATATGTACCTCTCTTCCCTGAAGAAACGGTGCTTTCTCCTCATCACCGTCTCTCGGACCGATACAAAAAAGCCGCAGAAAAGCAGGCTGTGCTGTGTACCCATTTCATGGCACCACAAAGCACGCTCTGTATCTGCGGCTATTCATTCGATAGCTTTTCGATTTTCAGGAAAATCATAGGTCTGATCTCGCAAAGAGGCTCTGCTACTGGTTTCTCCCAGGCAGTGCTCTTTTGAAGCCGTACATTCTTTTCATTTCTTTGTGAGGCGCTGCGCCTTTTCACACGTTTTGCGAGCACGGCTTCGAGCAGTCAACCCATGTCCCTGACTTTGAACGAGCCAGGTTTCCTGCAGTAGAAACAGGCAGGCACTCTGACTGAGTTCCTCGCTTCTCATGTCCTCGTGACGGACTTGCCATGAGAGAGCTCCCCATACAGTTGCGGAACAGTGCCGGATTCTCACCAGCTTCCCCTGTCCTGTTTCCTATGTAGTTGTCGATTTTTGTATCAGAAAATATAAGTGTGAGCTTTATCGCATCTGATGAAACACAAGTCAGCTCTTTCATCATTATAATGATATGACTGATAAAACGCAAGCAATCTTTAATAACTAAATAATAAATTATGTTTATAGCATTAATTTTAAGCGTGCTTTGTCTCTCTTTTATATCATCGCACAAGCCTGACGCAGGGGCCTATGAAGACGCATAAAAAAACATCCGCACTTCCATGAAAGAGGTGCCGGTGCATCGTATGACAGCAGTTTTTTATTTTTTCCCATACACTACGCCGGAGACGACGGAGAGCCTTTTCCCGAGATCTTTATATTTTTCCTCGTCATACTCAGCATAGCAGATCTCCTCGCCCTCGCCCGCCTCAGCGAGGACATGCCCTAGGGGATCGATGAAGCGGGAGTGTCCGCCGAGAACGACATCCTTATAGGTACCTGCCATATTGACGGCGCAGATGCAGATGCCGTTCTCGATGGCACGGGCAGCGGAAAGGACACGCCACTGGAGGATATGCGCCTTCGGCCAGGAAGCGGGCGCGAGGACGAGGGTCGTCCCGGCCTTTGCCATTTTCCTCCACATCTTCGGGAAATAGAACTCATAGCAGACAGCCATCCCCGTCTGGATGCCATGGATCCTCGTCTGCATGAGCGCATCCCCCGGCCGAAAGAGCTTGGCTTCGAGGTACCCTTGGAAAAGATGCCGCTTGCTGTACTCTGCGATGCACTTTCCATCCGGTGCAAAAAGGAAGCCTGTATTCCGTATGATAGCACCGTGACGGATAGGAAGTGTCCCCGGAGAGAGCGTCACACGGTGCGTTCTGGCAAAGTCAGAGAGTCTTTCGATCAGCGCGGCATGGCGGGAAAGGATATGCTCTTCGAAGTGGTGAAAATTATAGCCGATCGTCCACAGCTCAGGGAGTACGAGGAGATCACTCTTTTCTGCCGCTTCTTCCATCATGGAAAAAGCACGACTGATATTTTTCTCCACGTCACCGGAAGCGGACGCCATCTGGATCATTGCGATACGCATGGAATACTCCTTAAAAATGAAAGCGGAGGCAGAGAAGAAGCCCTGCCGTATCAAAAAGGCTGTGAAGCCATCCTTCACAGCCTTTTGTAAGTCAAATGTAAGGGAAATGCCCGCCGATCACAGCACGCGATTGGCTCCCATGTAGCGATCATGCCAGTAACCGCTCTTCATGGTCGCGACCGCGACGCCCTGGCTGCTCGTGGCACTGATGAAGTAACCGTCACCGAGATAGAGCCCGGAATGAGAGATGCCTTCGGCATAGGTTTGGAAATAGACAAGATCCCCTGGCTTCAGTGCATTGACAGATACCTTGCGGCCTGCACTATACTGTTCATCCGCTCCGCGGGGAAGGACGATGCCCTTCCGGTTGAATACGTACTGGATGAAGCCGGAGCAGTCGAAGCCTCTGGGTGTCGTGCCGCCAAACTGGTACGGTACGCCGACATATTTCTTTGCTTCTTCCATGATGGCTTTCACTGTCGAAGACATCGCATTTTCATGGTGCCACTCAACGGTCGCATCATCGATGCCCATAAAAGTCTTGTGATTCGCCTCGTGTCCAGCCTTGCGTGTCGATTTCTCCGGCGCCCAGCTCATTGCCTTTCCCATCAGGGCTTTGTATGTCGCAGGACCCACAATCCCATCGACGTCCAAATGCTTTTTGAACTGGAATTTCTTGACCGCAGCCGAGGTCTGGCTGTTATAGTTACCGTCCGCTTTCAGGCGGTAGCCATTGGAGATCAGCCGACGCTGAATGTTCTGCACTTCCGGTCCTCTGGAACCTACCATGTAGTCTGCCATCGAAATCTGCCCCGCCCCGAAAGCAAGAAATCCTGCCAGGAGCAGTGCGCTGCACTTTTTCTTCATACGCTGCACTTCCTTCATCCTATTTTCTTCTATCGCTATCCGTCTATTCGATTGTCAGTCTCAATTTCCTTTCTATTGTAACATAATTGTAAGAAATCGAAAAGGGGGAAAAGGCGGCTCCTGATTTTCTAAAGGAAACGCTGAGCAAGCCTAAGTTTGAAAGCAGGGATGAGTGACGAGGGATTAGGGATTAGAAGCAAGCGGTGATCGAAATAGCACAAATGGTGAGCTGACCGTTCTGCAAGAGAGATCTCTCGGCTACGCTCGAGATGACAACGGCGCGAAGCGCTATCAAAACTCTGCGGCGCTTCATTATTTTTTGCGCCGCACCACCATTTCACATTTCTCATTTCTAATTTCTCATTCAAGCGAAGTTTTCAAAAGGAATCAGTGGGCACGCCCGCCCGCGGGTGTGCCCTATATGAGTCACTAGTCACTTAGTCACTTTCCCTTCTTCATTCCCGAAAAGATCATCGCGGCTTTCTCCGTACACTTTGCCGCTGATGAAGTTCCGATCCACCATCATCTCGATGTGATAATGCGGATCGATCGAGAGAAGCTCTTTCTGGAGTGCCTGGTAGATTTCCCGATCTGTCTTTCGGCATGCGCCCTTGAGCTGGACTTCGAAGGAGATATGAATAGTATCTCCCTGTTCTTCGGCGAAGAAATCATGGTAGGACAAAGGCAGGCCGGACCGGTAAATGGCTGCTTCCAGATCGCGCTGGTACTCGCCTTCCTTCGGATTTGATACGGCTTTCGGGTCAGCATGAATGGTCGCCTGCACCTTGAGCTTCTCACGAAGGGTGGTCATGACATTTTCAGCCAGCTCATGGCTCTCGACGAGACTCAGATCGCTGTCGAGCTCGACATGGGCCGTGGCAAAATGGTTCTCCGGTCCATAGTCATGGACAATCAGGTCATGGACACCATAAACGCCCGGACACTGAAGGATCGTATCCTTGATCTCCTTGTACAGCTCTGCATCCGGTGTCGACCCTAAGATATCGTTCACCGCCTGCTTCATGATGCCATAGCCGGTCCAAAGGATGAAGAGGGACATGATGACGCCCATCACACCATCGATGTGCCAGCCGAAGAAATATTCTACGAGCGTCGCGACAAGGACACCTGCCGTAGAAAGCATATCCGAGAGGGAGTCGGCGCTATAGGCCAGAAACGAATCCGAGGAAAGCCTTTGGCTGGCTCTTTTATACCACCATGCCAGGAAGAGCTTCCCGATGAGGCCGAAGACCAGAATGCCGGCGACAAGCGGCGTAAAGTGGGTATCTTCCGGATGCAGGATCTTCTCGATGGATTCCCTTCCGAGTGTGATCCCCACATAGAGGATGACCGCTGCCATCACGGTCGAATTGATATACTCCAAACGCCCGTGTCCGAAAGGATGCTCACTGTCAGATGGTTTCGCGGCATAGTAGAAGGTCATCATGAGCAGGAGCACCGAGCCCATATCAGTGATGTTATTGAAGCCATCCCCCATGACAGAGAGGAAACCGCTCTGCCAGCCGATGAATACCTTCACACCGCCAAGGACAAAGTTCACGGCCAGACCGACAAGCCCGACAAGGATCGCCTGCTGTGTACGCGATGCCTTGCCATCAGTAGAAAGGATTTGCATAGATCGTAATCTCCTATAAAAAAACAAATGTGACATACCAAGCTGTGAAGTCAGCAAAAACAAATGGAATGGAGCGCGTAATGCCTACGAGGATATCGGCATCCCTCGCTTTCGCTTGAAATGACAGAAGCGGGGAAAGCGGCATTCTCGCTGAGTCGCTAACTGCTTTCACTCGTGTATTTTCCATGTCCGATTCTAATATAAATGAAAAGCCCCCTCATATATGCCGATGCATGTACTCCTACCCCCTATTCGACGGACTGCCTAAAAATCCCCCATATACGCCAAAAGGCTCTCCATAGGGAGAGCCTTTTTCCATTCTGGAAAAGCGGGAGGACGGATCCTCATGAGTTATATTAGTTATATTTGTCGAAGTCAATGTCATTCAGGATATCGCGAAGCTTCATCAGTTCATCCTTCGTCAGTGTCAGACCTTTGGTCATTGCGGTGTGTTCTTCATTCCAAGAACGCAGATCGAACTTTTCGCCTCTATTATTCCAGCTGGTATAAGTCAGCTGTTTTTTCCATCCATTGGAAGCCGTGGAGAGATCCCCGAGCTCTTCCTGAATCGTATACGTAATCTTTGCAGCCATTTTTTCACCTCATCAATCATGATCAAGGAAGTCATTCTTCCACACTAGCGCTATGGTAACATAATGAGACGAGCGTTGCAAGGGGAAACGCAGAGGATGCGAAAGGCGGTGAGAAAAATGTTCAGTACATCAGTATCTGATATCGGAGAAAAAATCAACAAAAAAAGAGCCGGAGGGCCGGCTCTTTTTCTTATTCACACTGTTTGCTTTCGACCCAGTTCTGGAAATCATACTTGCCATCTCTGGAAACATAGGCGAGCTGTACGGGAAGAGAGACAAGTCCGCCCTCTTCTCTGCCGCCGATATACAAATGATTCCACCGGCTTGAGACGCCTGCCACATCCTTGTACGCCACCGGCATGTAGAGCGCACGAAACGTGATGTAGTAGTCAAACGTGAAAAAGGACCAGGGAACTGCCACGAGCAGCTTCCTTTCGCAAATGAGCGCGACCGGGTGATGCACGCGGTTGATCCGCCACAGACAGAAGAAGATCACGACCACCGCCAGAACGTAGAAAAGGAATTGATCCTTATCCATCGCCCAGATCACTGCAGCGGCTCCGAGCAGCACATACATCAGTGAAAGCGTGACGATGTAAACTTTCGATCGATAACATTCCCACAGTACTTTCCCATAAATCTCTTCATTAAACCTATCCATCGTCTCACCTTCCTTCTAAAACCTATTCTTTTATCACCACGGAATACGCCTAATTGTACCGAAACAAAGGACAAAATGCAAACTCATCGCCTTCCGATCGGCTGCCATGGCGACCTTGATCGAGGGGATCCAAAGATCGCATCATAGCGCACCCATTCTCTGGCAGAAGGCACGGACTTTTCTTCCGCCGGAAGCGTCCCTTCTCGATGTTCACACTTCTCTTTCACCGGCACCGGTTTCTCTCTGACATAGGCCTGCATTTGTTCCAGGCGTGCTCTTTCCTGCATCGAGAGATCCTGCGCTGCCGTCACTTTCTTCTTTATTGTAGCAGAAAGAGGGGGCTTCGGTAAAGGTTTTTCATGATAGACCGGCTTTTCCATTTCGTCCGGCAGATCCAGCTCTTTTCCCTCTTCCTGCTTGCCCCAGGTGGTGAGGATCTTCTTGCGAAGCGCTTGGTAGTCATACTCGCCATCCGTATCAGCAGCAGAAGGCGGCACGCTTTTTCCCTCATGCGGGATTTCCGGCGGCATATTCACCGGCGGCCTCTTTCGTCTTCTAAAGAGTGCCTTATAGAGAAAGAACCCCCAGATCAAGAAAAAAATAAGCTGGAAAGGCTCGAAAGACATACCATCACCTCCCTGAAAAAAACGGAGGAAGCCCTTTCTGCGACTTCCTCCTTATACGGTCTCTCGGAAGAGAGATCCCCGATCAGCGTTTCTTTAAAGCCTCGATCGCTGCTTTGCGATCCGGCTTCCCGAAGACGGATGAGCCTGCGACAGAAATGGTGACACCGGCTTCTCCGAGCGCGAGGATATTATCTGGTGTGACACCGCCATCGACTTCGATATCGAGCTCATCCCGATGCATGGCCTTCGCCATGTCCTTCAATCTGCGGATCTTATCGAGTGAGTAGGAAATGAATTTCTGTCCGCCAAAGCCGGGATTGACAGACATGATGAGGACGAAGTCCAGGATAGGCAGCAGTTCTTCGATCATAGAGAGCGGCGTCCCGGGATTCAGCGCAATGCCGGCCTTCATCCCCTTTTCCTGAATGGCATGGACGAGGCGGTCATGATGGACGGCCGCTTCCGCATGGAAGGAGACCATCGCTACACCCGCCTTGGCAAGATCATCGAAGTAGACTTCCGGATGCTCGGTCATGAGATGCACATCGAAAGGAAGTGTCGTATGCTTTCGGAGCGCTTTGATGATGGGGCATCCGAAAGTCAGATTCGGCACGAAGTGACCGTCCATAACGTCCAGATGGACAAGATCCGCGCCGGCCTTTTCGATATCCTTCAGTTCGGACGCAAGATTGGCAAAATCAGCGGATAAAAGAGATGGCGCGATTTTCATAAAAACCTCCTCGCTTCAGATTCTTTGATTTCTTCTAACAGATGGAGATAGGACAGATACCGTTTTTCCTGGATATCGCCGCGTGTGACGGCGTCCCGGACGGCACAGTCCGGTTCCTTCGCATGCATACAATCGCGGAAACGGCATTTCCCGAGAAAAGGACGAAATTCACGGTAGAGATAAGCAAGATCGTCCGCTTTGACATGAAGCACATCCAGAAGCGTATAGCCCGGGGTATCCATCAGGAAATGTCCATTTTCAGTCCGGACGAGCTCAGTGCGGCCGCGACCGGTGTGTCGGCTGACAGCACCTGCCTCGAAATGGGTACGGGCCAGGAAGTGATTCAGCAGACTGGATTTCCCGACGCCCGAAGGCCCTGAGAAGGCAATGACAGGACCCTGAAAGGCAGCCTTGAGCGCATCCAGTCCCTCACCGGTCACCAGCGATGTCAGGATGCAGGTATAGCCCGCCTTTTCATAAAGAGCCTGCACCTCTTTGGCGGCGTCCCTGGCCAGATCGCATTTATTGATCACAAGCAGCGGCTCGATGTCCTCATTTTCTGCCATGAGGATCATTTTGTCTAAGATGCCAAGCGAGAGATCCGGCGTGCGAATGGCACTCACCAGCACAAGCTGATCGACGTTGGCGACGGGCGGACGATGCAGGGCATTTTTTCGGGGATACACCTTCGTGATGACACCTTCACTGCCGAGCCCTGTCTCATATTCGACAGCGTCCCCTACGAGGATATCGGTTTTCCGTTTCAGCCTTCCCCTCGAACGGCAAAGGGTGAGCTGCTCCCCCTCTCCCGCGATCGAAAAATAGCCGTTTTGGTTCTTAAGAATGATTCCTTTCATCAAAGCTCCCTGTCCTGTACAACGGAGCCGTCGATAACGACCTGTACGCGCACGCTGCCACTGCCGGAGACGTCCTTGGTGACGGTGCTCCCCGGATTTGCCTTGGCGCTGTATACTGTATGGCGGCCATTGTCATCGGTCACAAGGATGTCGACCTGCCGCGGATTTCCGCCTTTCGGGATGGAAATATTCACCGTCCCGTTCTTCTTTGCCTTCTGCTTGGCAGCGACAGTAAGGTTCACGACCGTATCAGACTTTGTCTCACCTGCCGCCGGGTCCTGCAAGACGACCACCGCACTCGCATCATCGATCGAGCCGCCATCGCTCGACGTGATGGTGCCGACAGCCAGTTTCAGAGAAGAAAGTGTATTCTTCGCATCTGTAAGCGTCATGCCGACGACACTTGGAATGCTGACCTTCTGCTTCATATTGATGACGATATTGACACGCGTCCCCTTCGTCGTCTTGCTGCCCGGCTCCGGACTCTGGGAAATGATGATCTCCGACGGCTTATCAGGATCATTGCCATTTTCGACAGCTCCGATCGTGAGTCCGAGCTTATCGAGACGCTCCTTTGCCTGAGAAAGGGTGAGTCCCTTGAGGTCAGGGATCAGCATCGTAGAACCGCCCTTGCTGACCGTAAGGTGGATGATGCGCTTTGCCTTGACATTTGTCCCTGCGATCGGCGTTTGGGAAATGACCTCCCCCGCAGGGACATCATCACTGGCGATCTCATCAACAGATACCTTGAGATCGAGCTTCTGCAGCGTCGTCTGTGCGACCTCGACCGGCTTGCCTACGACATTGGGTACGGAGACATTCTGGCTGCTCCAGAAGCTGCCGAAGGAGAAGAAGGCCCATGCAAAGCAGCAGACGAAAAGGAGCGCCATGCTGATCCAGATGTATTTCTGCGGCATGTTGCCGATGTAGTTCAGTATCTTGCTTTCTTTGGATATTTTTTTCGGCTTCCGTTCCACCTTGTGGATCGGGCGCGTCATCGCTGTAAAGTCATGCGAAGCCGGCTTGTAGATGGTCGTAGTGAAGCCCTGCGCGATTTTCAGCTCGGAAATAAAATCCCCCACCGTATCATAGCGTTTGTTTGGGTCTTTCTGCAGCGCCGTCAGAAGGCACTCTTCGAGCATGGGAGAGATTGCCGGATTGTACTTCGTCGGACGCGGCACATCCCCCTGCATATGCTTGAGCGCAATGGAGACAGCGGTCTCCCCTTCGAAGGGCAGATGATGTGTCAGCATTTCATAGAGCACGATGCCAAGAGAGTAAATATCCGTCTTTTCCGTGATCTTATCTCCGGCCGCCTGCTCCGGAGAGAGGTAGTGTACCGAGCCTAAGATGGACTGCTTGTCGATGACGGTCGAAGAATTGATGGCGCGTGCGATGCCGAAGTCAGTGACCTTCACCTTGCCATCTCCCGTGAGAAGGATATTGTGCGGCTTGATATCACAGTGGATGATGCCATTATCATGCGCTTCTTCGAGCGCATTTCCGATGTCGATCGCGATACGGACTGCCGTATCGATCGGAATGCTCGGATGTGACTGGATGTACTGCTTCAAGGTCTGCCCTTCCACGTACTCCATGACGATATAGTGGATATCGACATCACAGCCGACATCATAGATGCCGACGATATTCGGATGCGTGAGCTTGCCTGCGGACTGTGCTTCATGGCGGAAACGCAGGACGAAGTCTTCGTCTTCTGCAAAATTGCCGTGCAGGATCTTCACCGCTACGACACGATCCAAAAGGATGTCCTTGGCCATATAGACATCAGCCATACCGCCGGAGCCGATCTTTTTGATCAGCTCATATCGTTCGTCAAGAATCTTTCCTATCATTGTTTGCTCCGTCTCTTGCTTATTGTTATTGGTCACGGAAATCTGAGAAATCGCCGATTCCACTGTGGGATCAGTATTTCCCTGAAGGGAGCAGCCCAGAAAAAAACATGGCCGCTTTGCATCCGTTCCTCAGTTCTCATTCAAAAAGTGCCAGAATGACCGACACATTATCCCTTGCACCGGCGGCATAGACAAGCTCCATCAGCCTATGGCCCAGCGCGTCTATGTCCGTCTGCTCTTTACGGGGGCTCTCTCCGATCACACGAGAGAGGGTATCATCCTCGACCATGCCGGAAAGACCGTCGCTGCAGAGGAGGATCAGCGTTCCTTTGCTCACAGGAAAGCATC
>OIYX01000447.1_pt1 | contig 14903 bp, 12 predicted proteins | sample 1588431 | NCBI WGS metagenome assembly OIYX01 (sample SAMN03283241) | human gut metagenome | biome: human-associated habitat; material: feces | host: Homo sapiens | place: Peru | collected 2012
GGCACGGCGGCCGCCTCGCCGCTCAGCCGCAAGATGCTGATTTCCGAGACGACGACCTCCCTTGAAGCCCTCCAGGCGCGGATCGAGGCCGGGCGACAGACGCTCGCGACGGGTGCCGAGCGGAGCGCGGCCTTCGCCGAACAGGCGCGGAACGCGGCGGCGGCCCTCTCGAACGCGCGGCGCGCGGCCGCCCAGGCGGAGGGCGAGTGCGCCGGCATGGAGCGCGACGCGGCGGCCCTCGGCGAACGGCTCGCGCGCGTCTCGGCGGCCCTTGCGGAGGTGCAGGCCGCGAACGCGGGCGACGACGCGAAGCGCGCCGAGCTCGCGGCGGCGCTGGAGGAGACGCTCGCGCGGCGCGACGCGCTGACGGACCGCACGGCGCGCCAGCAGGACGAGCTGCAGGACCTCGAACTCGCGCACGGCGAGGAGAGCCGCCGCCTCACGGAGCGGCGCATCACGGCCGCCCAGATGGAGAACGAACTGCAGCTCACGGCGCAGCAGAAGACGGACGCCGAGCGCCGGCGCGGGGAGCTGCAGAAGATGATCGCGGGCCGCGAGGCCGGCATCCGCGGATACGAAGACGCCATCCAGCGCCTCCGCGACGAGACGGCGGAGCTGATGGGCTCGCTCGACGATTTGAAGCAGGGCGCGATCGACATCCACGGCCAGGTGGAGGAGGCGCGCATCGCGCGCGGCGAACTGCAGACCAGGCTCGCCGCGAGCGAGGGCGGCGTGGGCGCGAAGCGCGTCGAACTCGACAAAGCCCGCGACTACAAGGGCAAGCTCGAAGTCGCCGCGACCGAGGCGACGATGCGCCGGCAGAACGTCTACGACCATCTCAGCCAGGAGTACGGGCTCGACGCCCAGGCCGTTTTGCGCGAGCCGGATCCGGACTGGAAGGGCGGCGAACCGCCGCCGAACGACGTCCTCGAAAACCGCGTCAACGCGCTCGCCGCGCAGATCGCCGCCCTCGGCCCCGTGAACATGGTCGCCATCGAGGAGTTCCGCGAGCTGGAGGAGCGCTACACGAAGGAGAAGGAGCAGGAGGCGGACCTCCTCGCGGCGAAGGAGCAGATCCTCGCGCTCATCACGAACCTCAACGACAAGAGCGGCGAACTCTTCCGCAGCACCTTCAGGCAGGCGAACGAGAACTTCCAGCGGATGTTCACGAAGCTCTTCAACGGCGGCGAGGCGCGCCTCGTCCTGCTGGAGAACGCGGAGGATCCGCTGGAGTGCGGCATCGACATCATCGCGCGCCCCCCGGGCAAGCGTCCGCAGAGCGTCACGCTCCTCTCCGGCGGCGAGCGCACGATGACGGCCGTCGCGCTCCTCTTCGCGATCTTCATGATCAAGCCCGCGCCGTTCTGCATGCTCGACGAGCTCGACGCCGCCCTCGACGACGCGAACATCGGCCGCTTCGTGGACGCCCTCAAGGAATTCCTCGACCGCAGCCAGTTCCTCATCATCACGCACAACCAGCACACGATCGCCGGGTCGGACCTCGTCTACGGCGTGAGCCAGCAGGAGAAGGGCGTTTCCCGCATCATTTCAATGCGTTTGACGGATATCGGCGTGAAGCCCGTTCCGGAAGACACCAAACAAAAGAAAGACCAGGAGCACTAACATGGCAGAAGTTATCGGAGCAGGCGAACTGCACAAGGGCGTGAAGCTGTTGATCGACGGCGAGCCCTACGAGATCACGGTGTTCGACTTCTCGAAGCCGGGCAAGGGGCAGGCGATCTACAACTGCACGCTGCACAACCTCATCACGGGCGGCAACATCACGCGCAGCTACCGCTCGGGCGACAAGTTCGAGAAGCCGGAACTCATCCAGCGCAGCGTCACCTACTCGTACGACGACGGCACGGCGTATGTGTTCACGGACGAGAACTTCGAGGAGATCCGCGTCTCCCCCGACGTGATGGGCGACAAGAAGTACTTCCTCATGGACGAGATGGAGGTCAAGGCCCTCTTCTTCAACGACCGCGTCATCGGCGTGCAGCTCCCCCAGCTCGTCGAGCGTAAGGTCATCAAGGTCGAGCCCGGCGTGAAGGGCAACACCGCCTCCGGCAAGGTCACGAAGCCGGCGACGGTGGAGGGCGGCTACGTCTGCGCCGTCCCGCTCTTCATCAACGAGGGCGACACCGTGCGCATCAACACCGAGACGGGCGACTACAACGACCGCGTCTCGACGAAATGAGATGAAGTCGCCTTCGGCTTTAAGTCGTTAAGTGGTTAAGTCGTCATGGTATGTTCTGTGGCATATAAGGCCGCGAAGCGGCAACTTAACTACTTAAAGCCGCGAAGCGGCAACTTAACTACTTAAAGCCTTAAAGCCGCGAAGCGGCGATTTAACTGTTCGATTCGGTCCTCTTTGTTGACAATGGAGGTCTTATGAAGATCCTGGTGACGGGCGGCGCGGGCTACATCGGCTCGCATACGACGCTGGAGCTGCTGAAGGCGGGTCACGACGTCGTGGTGGTGGACAACCTCTGCAATTCCTCCGAGGAGGCGCTGAGGCGGGTCGCGGAACTGGCGGGCAGGGCCCCGAAGTTCTACAACCTCGACATCCGCGATGAGGCGGCGCTGGACAAGGTGGTGGCGGCGGAAAAGCCCTTCGACGCCACGATCCACTTCGCCGCGCTCAAGGCCGTGGGCGAGTCGACGAAGATTCCGCTCAAGTACTACAACAACAACCTGGGCGGCACGTTCACGCTCCTCAAGGTGCTCGCCGCGCACGACTGCAGGAACATCGTGTTCTCCAGTTCCGCGACGGTGTACGGCCAGCCGCAGAGCGTGCCGATCCGCGAAGACTTCCCCACGCCCGGCTGCACGAACCCGTACGGCTGGACGAAGCTCATGATGGAGCAGGTCTTCCGCGACGTGCAGAAGGCCGACCCCGCGTGGAACACGGTCATCCTCCGCTACTTCAACCCGATCGGCGCCCACGAGAGCGGCCGCATCGGCGAGGATCCCGCCGGCATCCCGAACAACCTCCTGCCCTACGTGGCGCAGGTCGCGGTGGGCCGCCTGAAGGAACTGAGCGTGTTCGGCAACGACTACCCGACGCCGGACGGCACGGGCATCCGCGACTACATCCACGTGGTGGATCTCGCGGTCGGCCACCTCCGCGCAATCGAGAAGCTGGCCGAGAAGCCCGGCTTCAAGGTCTACAACCTCGGTACGGGCAACGGCTATTCGGTGCTGCAGATCGTCAAGGCGTTCGAGGCCGCGAGCGGACGGAAGGTGCCCTACGTTATCAAGCCGCGCCGCCCGGGCGACATCGCCGAGTGCTGGGCCGACCCCTCGCTCGCCGCGAAGGAACTCCACTGGAAGGCCGAGCGCGGCATCGAGAAGATGTGCGAGGACCTCTGGCGCTGGCAGTCCATGAACCCCTACGGCTACAAGGGCGCCTAGGCGCCGGGCGAGGCGGCCTTGGAGACGTTCGACGACATCCTCGGGGCCTTCGAAGAGGCCCTGGAGCTTGAACGCGAGCTCGGTACGCGCACGGTCGAATGCGACCGTGCGCTCCTTGTGCCGCTCCGTCCCGCCGCGCCGGCGGTTCCCGTCCCCGCTCCCACCCCGCACGCGCCACCCCCGGTTCCCACTCGCCGCCATCCAACCTCCAGCCCCCAAAAACCAACCACGAATCCCCAACCCGACTTTGCCTTTATCGCGGCCCAGCTGCCGCAGGGGGCCGCCGCCGAGATGCTGCACGGGATGGTGGCGGCGATGGGGTACGCGATGGACCAGGTGAAGGTGGTGACGGCGTCCGATGCGGCGGCGGCGCGTCCGGCGGCGCGCGTCTACATCGTCCTCGGCGGCAGCGACGCCTTCCGCGTCTTCGCGCCGGGGCAGCGGGCGGCGCTCGGATTGTGGACGACGGTGGCCGACGTGCCGACCATCGTCACCTATTCCCCCGCGCGCATCCTCTCCTACTTCGGGAACGACGCCGCCGGGCTCGCCAAGGCGAAGCGGCAGATCTGGAGCGACCTGAAGAGCGCGCTCGCGCGCATCGGGAAGAAACCGCCGCCGCGTCGGCATGTGTAGACGCAAGGCGGGCGAAGGGCGGGAGGCGCAGGCGCCGCGTTGCGGGGGCGGAGGCGGGTGTGGTATAATCTCCGCAAGGAAAAACATGTGAAAGATGTGAAAGAAGAGAAGAAGAGCATGAAGATTGCGCAGGACATCACGAAGGACATCAAGTATGTCGGCGTCGACGACCACGAGATCGACCTTTTCGAGGGGCAGTACGCCGTGCCGCGCGGCATGGCGTACAACAGCTACGTCGTCCTGGGCGCGGCGAAGACGGCCGTCATGGACACGGTGGACGCCCGTTTCTTCGCGCCGTGGGCGGCGAACGTGACGGCGGCGCTCGGCGGCCGCGCGCCCGACTATCTCGTCGTGCAGCACATGGAGCCGGACCATTCGGCGTGCATCGCGCGGTTCCTCGCGGCAAACCCGTCGACGACGGTCGTTTCCTCCGCGCAGGCGTTCCGGATGATGAAGAACTTCTTCGGTTCCGACTTCGCCGCGCGCCGTCTCGTCGTGAAGGAGGGCGACACGCTTGATCTCGGCGGTGGGCATGTGCTTGCGTTCGTCGCGGCGCCGATGGTCCACTGGCCCGAGGTGATCGTGACGTACGACGCGGGCGAGAAGGCGCTTTTCTCGGCGGACGGCTTCGGCAAGTTCGGTGCGAACGACGTGGAGGATCCCGAAGGGTGGGACTGCGAGGCGCGCCGGTACTACATCGGCATCGTCGGCAAGTACGGTCCGCAGGTCCAGGCGCTTCTCAGAAAGGCGTCCGGCCTCGCGATCGAGAAGATCCTGCCGCTCCACGGCCCGCTCCTCCTGACGGCAGGGGAAATCGGCCACGCGGTGAAGCTGTACGACACGTGGAGCAGCTACCGCGTCGAAAGCGAGGGCGTGTGCCTCGCCTACACGAGCGTCTACGGCCATACGAAGGCGGCCGCCCTGAAGCTGCGCGACCTCCTGCTCGCGAAGGGCTGCCCGAAGGTCGCCCTCGCCGATCTTGCGCGCGACGACATGGCGGAGGCCGTGGAGGACGCCTTCCGCTACGGCAGGCTCGTCCTCGCGACGACGACCTACAACGCGGACATCTTCCCGTTCATGCGCACGTTCATCGAACACCTCACCGAGCGCAATTACCAGAACCGCCTCGTCGGTTTCGTGGAAAACGGCAGTTGGGCGCCGACGGCCGCAAAGGTCATGCGCGGCCTCTTCGAGAAATCGAAGGGCCTCTCGTTCTGCGCGAACACGGTGACGATCACCTCCGCGCTCAACGCGGCGAGCGAGGCGCAGCTCGCCGCCCTCGCCGACGAACTCACGCAGGGCTAGGGCGGTGCGGCCGCGCCAATCCGCGCCGAAACGTTTCGGTTTGCAGAACCACTCGGGAATTGCTATACTAACGCGCAGTTTTGTCTAAAAGGGCAATTCACGGAGACAGAATGGCTAATTTCTACAAGGACAACCCCGACATCCAGAACGTGCTCGACGCCCTCGACCTCTCCGAGGTCGCGACGCTCCAGGAGGAGAATTTCCGCTTCGCGAAGGAGTTCCCCTGTGCGCCGGTGGACGTTGCGGACGCGCTTGACAACTACCGGCGCGCCCTGGAGGTCTGCGGCGACATCGCCGGCAACTGCATCGCGCCCACGGCCGAGGAGACCGACCGGGTCGGAAACGTCCTCAACGCGGACGGATCCGTCGCCTACGCGCCCGGCATCAAGCTCGCCATCGAGCTGCTGGGGCGTTCCGGCCTCTCGGGCTGCACGATCCCCTACGCGCTGGGCGGGCTCAACATGCCCTGCACGGTCCTCACGGCCTGCAACGACATCGTGTCCCGCGCCGACGCCGCGCTGATGAACATCTTCGGCCTCCAGGGCATCGCGGAGACCATCAACCAGTTCGCGGACGAGGACATCAAGCGGCAGTACATCCCCAAACTCTGCGACGGCACCTACACGGGCGCGATGGTCCTCACCGAGCCGGACGCCGGTTCCGACCTCCAGAGCGTGAAGACGACGGCCGTGCAGGACGCGGACGGAAACTGGTTCGTGAACGGCGTCAAGCGCTTCATCACGAACGGCTGCGGCGACGTGCTCCTCGTGCTCGCCCGCACGGAGCCCGAGTTCTCCGACGGACGCGGCCTCAGCTGCCTCCTCGTGGAGAAGGGGCCCTGGGTCAAGGTGCGCCGCCTGGAGCACAAGCTCGGCATCAACGGTTCGCCGACCTGCGAGCTCGTCTTCGACAACGCGCCCGCGAAGCTGGTCGGCCAGCGCAGGCGCGGCCTGATCACCTACGTGATGTCGCTCATGAACGGCGCGCGCGTGGGCATCTCCGCGCAGGGGACGGGCATCGGCGAGGCCAGCCCGCGACTATGCGGCGAGCCGGAAGCAGTTCGGCGTGACGATCGACACCTTCCCCGCGCTCCGCGACCTGCTGTGCGACATGTCCGTGGACCTGCAGGCGGCGCGTCTGCTCGCCTACTACGCCTCCAAGTGCGTGGACCTCGAAATGGGGCTTGCGAAGCGGTTTGAGTCCCTGAAGGGAATGCCCGGGGCGCAGGACGTGCGCAGGCGGTTCAAGGCCTACGCGGCGTTCAACAAGATGCTCACGCCGATGGCGAAGTACTACGCTTCCGAGATGTCCATGCGCACCTCCAACGGCGCGGTCGCCGTGCTGGGCGGATCGGGCTACATGAAGGACTACCCGGTGGAGCGCTACCTGCGCGACGCGCGCATCACGACGATCTACGAGGGCACGTCGCAGCTGCAGGTCGTGGCGGCCATCGCCGGCGTGACGGGCGGGCTCGTGCCGGAGGACATCCTCGCGGGCGTCGCGTGCGACGGCGACGAGGCCCTCGCCGCCGCGCGCGCCCGGATGCAGGCGCTCGGGCAGGACCTTGCGGACGCCCTTGCGTACGTCCACGCCCATCCCGGCGGCAAGGCCTACCACGACCTCCACGCGCGGCAGCTCGTGGACGCGGCGATTGCCGTGGTCGTGTCCGCGCTCTTCATCCGCTTCGCGGCGAAGTTCCCGGAGAAGAAGGCCGCGCTCGACTTCTGGATCCAGACGCGCTTCCCCGCCGCGCGCGCCGCGCTCGAACAGGCCCGGAGCGGTTTCCTCGCCCCGGTGACGGACTTCGAGCGGATCGCGCCCCTTCCCCCGCTGACCGACGAGGCGTCGCCCTCGGCGGCGGTATCATGCAGTTTTCCATGAACCAGAAAATCAGAGCCAAAGTCGTCGGCGCCACCGGATACGGTGGGCTCGGCATCATCGACCTCCTCCTGCGCCATCCCTTCGCGGAAATCGGCGCGCTTGTCGCGCGCGACGACGCGGGCCGGCGCATCTCGGATGTCTACCCGCATCTCGCGGGCTATTGCGACCTCCCCATCCTCGCGGCGGACGACCCGGCCGCGCAGGGCCCGTTCGACGTCGTCTTCTTCTCGACGCCGGACCGCGTGGGCATGGCGGACGCGAAGGCCGAGCTCGCGAAGGGCGCCAAGGTGATCGACTACTCCGGCGACTTCCGCTTCACGACGCTCGACGCCTACCGCGACTACGCGACGCGCCTCGGGAAGGATCCCACGCACCTTTCGCCCGAACTCCTCGGCACGAACGTCTACGGCCTCCCCGAACTCCACCGCGCGGAGATCGCGCGCGCCAATCTCGTCGGCAACCCGGGCTGCTTCGCGACGAGCTGTATCCTCGGCCTCGCCCCGGCCCTGAAAAACCACCTCGTTGCGCCGCACTCCCTCGTCTGCGACTGCAAAAGCGGCGTCTCGGGGGCGGGCAAGAAGGCGAAGCCCCAGTTCCACTTCCCCGAACGCCTGGAGCAGGTCAACGCCTACCGCCTGGGCGGACACCAGCACGTCTGCGAGGTGGAGCGCGAGCTTTCCCTGCAGGGTGGCGAGGACGTGAAGCTCATCTTCACCGCACAGGTGCTGCCGATTTCGCGCGGCATCCTCTCGACCCTGTACGGCGACCTGACGCGGGACGTCACGGAGGAGGACGTGCTGGCCGTCTACCGCGCGTTCTACGGGGACAGCGCCTTCGTGCGCGTCCTCCCCTCGACGGCGGAGACGGGCACGATGAGCGTACGCGGCACGAACCGCTGCGAGATCGTCGTCTCGGTCGATCCGCGCGTCGGGAAGCTCCGCGTCGTCTCGATCATCGACAACCTGATGAAGGGCCAGGCCGGCCAGGCCCTCCAGAACATGAACGTGATGTTCGGGTTCCCCGAGAACACCGGGCTCAATCTTCCGGGGATGTATCCATGAGTGTGCAGAAGAAACCCGCCAAGCCCGAAAATCCCTTTCTCAAGAAGGCTGCTGGACCGAAGCCGCCGAACCGCGCGGCCCTGAAGACCCAGCAGAAGCACGGTGGCCTGGGCCGTGTGGGACGTGGCCTGGGGGGCGGTCTCGACGCGCTCATCGCACCCGCCGCGCCCCGTGAGGATGCCGTGCCGGCGACGCTGACCGTACCGCAGGCGGGTGCCCCCGCGCCGGCCCCCGTGGCGGAAGTTCCCGAAACGGAGAAGGTCCTGCAGGTGCCGCCGCAGGACATCGTGCGCTGCCCGTTCCAGCCGCGCACCGAGTTCCGCCGCGAGGAGCTGGACGACCTCGTGGAGTCCATCCGCGAGAACGGCGTCATCCAGCCGCTGACCTGCCGCCGCCGCGCGGACGGGAAGATCGAGCTCATCTGCGGCGAACGCCGCCAGCGCGCCTCCATCGAGGCCGGGCTCAAGCTCGTGCCCGTCGTCCTGAAGGACGTGGCGGACGACGTGGCCGCCGTGATGGCGATCACCGAGAACCTTCAGCGCGACAACCTCAACCCCATCGAGGAGGCGGAGGGCTACCAGTCGCTCAAGACCCGTTTCAACCTCACCTACGACGAGGTGGCGCGCCGCGTGGGCAAGAAGAACCGCTCGTCCGTCGCGAACCTCGTGGGGCTCCTGGACCTTCCCGCCGAAGTGCGCGACTATGTGCGCCGGGGCGCAATCACGCTCGGGCACGCGAAGGTGCTGCAGGGCGTCCTCTCGAAGTACAACAACCCCGCCGAGGTGCGCGAGCTCGCCGATGCGTGCGTGACGTTCGCCGACCCGCGTACGGGGCGACCCGTCCCCGGCATCACGGTGCGCGAGCTGGAACGCCGCGTCGCCCGGCTCCACGCCCCCGTCGTCGAGCGCCGTCCCGGCATCCCCGATATCCCGGAGGCCTACTGCCGCCAGCTCGCCGAGGAGATCCACAAGCACGTCGGCTGCGCCGTGCGCCTGACGAGCGGCGTCACGCACGCGAACGGCAAGCACGTGAAGGGCGTCCTCGAAATCGACTTCATCGACAACGACGACCTCGACCGGATCCTCGCGCTCCTCGGCGTCAAGATGGATTGACGGGGAAATGAGTCGAATGGGTGAGGGGACGTTTTGCGTGAAGGGCCGGGCGGCATTGGCGGCGTGCGGGTTGGCGGTGTGTGCGTGGGCGGGGCCCCTGGCGTTCACGGCGTCGGACGCGAAGGTCGCCTACGACACGGCGGCGGGACTTGTGAGGGACTGCACGCCGCGCGATGCGGGGACGCCCGGTGCGCTCCGTGCCGCCGCCTGGCTGAGCATCCGCGCGGGGGCGCGGGCCGAGATTGACCGCTTCCGCGCGCCGATCTACGATGAGGTCCACGACTTCGCGAATGTCCTTCTGGAGATGCCCGGTGCCGATCCGAACGCCCCGTGGATCATCCTCATCTCGCACTTCGACACCGCCCCCAAGGCCGGGAAGGGCTTCGAGGGCGCAAACGACGGCGCCTCCACGTCGGGGCTCCTCGTCGCGCTCGCGGGCATGCTGCGCCGTGCGGCGGAGAGGCCGCGCGCGAACATCCTCCTCGCCTGGACGGATGCGGAGGAGTGCCGCATCGCCTACATGCCGCGCGACGGCTTCCAGGGTTCAAAGCGGCTGCTGGAGCGCGTCCGGGCGGCAAAGTGGACGGTAAAGGCCGTCATCTGCCTCGACATGCTCGGCGACCGCGACCTCAACATCGAGATTCCCGCGAACTCGACGCCCGCGCTCCGGCGCGAGGCCCTGAAGGCGGCCGAGGCGGCGGGCGTCGCGGACAAGGTGGCCCTGCGCGATTCCATCGTCGTCAAGGACGACCATTCGGCGTTCTACGACGCGGGCTATCCCGCGCTGGAGCTGATCGACTTCGACTACGGCAGCGCACGGGGCCGGAACGACTACTGGCACACGCCGCAGGACACGATGGACAAGATTTCGGAAGCGAGCCTCCTCGCCTCCGGCCGCCTCGTCGCCGAACTCCTGAACCGGCTGGCGTACTAGCCCGGTGGCCGCGTGAGCGCCTTTCTCCAAGGTTATGCATCCAGCCCTTCGATTTGGTATACTGGACGCACATGAAAGCAAATCTACTCGCCCTTGTCTGCACGTTGGCCGCCTGGACGGCCTCCGCTGCGTGTCCTGAATCGAACACCGCCTCCTGCGCCGCGCAGCGGACGCTGGACGAACTGCGTGCCCAGGCCGCCGCGCGCATCGCGGAGATCCGCGCGACGCCGAACCGCGCCGTTCCCGACGGCGCGCCGACGTACTTCCTCTCTGAACGGACGGGCCGCGACGACGCCGACGGGCGTACGCCCGCGACCGCGTGGCGGACGGCGGCGCGCCTCGCGCGGGCGAAGCTCGCCCCCGGCTCCTACGTGCTCTTCGAGCGCGGCGGTGTTTACCGCGGCACGGTGAAGGTGGCCCCCGGCGTCACCTACACGGCCTATGGCACGGGCCCCAAGCCCTGCATCTACGGCTCGCCCGAGGACGGCGCCGATCCCGCGAAGTGGACGCGCACCGAGAACCCGAACGTGTGGGCCTACGACATCGGCCGGCGCGACGTCGGGACGCTCGTCTTCGACGGCGGCGCGCAGCACGCGACGAAGATCGTGATCCGCACGGACAAGAAGACGGGCGCGCGCTTCAACAAGTTCACGGGGCGGCCCTTCAACTCCTACCGCGACCTCGACGGGGACCTCCACTTCTGGCACGACTACTACGAGAAGGGCACGGGGAAGGTCTACCTCTACAGCGCGCAGAACCCCGGCGAACGCTTCCGCTCGATCGAGTTCAACGTGAAGTGCCACGGTTTCGCGGTCGGCGGCGCGGACGGCGTGACGATCGACAACGTCACCGTCAAGTACGTGGGCGTCCACGGCATCGGCACGTGCCCGCGACCTCACCGTCTCGAACTGCGAGTTCGGCTGGATCGGCGGCTCGATCCAGGCGGAGGGGATCTTCGGGCGCGACTATCCCACGCGCCTCGGCAACGCCGTGGAGATCTACGGCGGCTGCGAGAACTACACGGTGACGAACTGCTACGCCTGGCAGGTCTACGACGCGGGCGTCACGCAGCAGTTCAACATCCCGGAGAAGGCCGGCGCGAAGCGCTACGACCAGAAGAACGTCCGCTACGCACACAACGTCTTCGAGAAGTGCAACTACTCCGTCGAGTACTTCCTCACGGCGAAGAAGGGCAATTGGAGCCGCATGGAGAACTTCGTCGTGGAGGACAACCTCATGTTCGACGCGGGCCTCGGCTTCTGCGAGCAGCGCCCCGACCGCAACGAGGGCGCGCACATCAAGGCGTGGTACCACGGCGAACGCAACCGCGCGAAGAACTACGTCGTCCGGCGCAACGCCTTCTGCTGCGCGGGCGACATGCTCGTGCAGATCTGCAGCGGGCTCAAGAACGAGGACGGGTCGTCCTCTCTGCCCCAGCTGACGGACAACGTCTTCATCGGTCGCGCGGGCGCGCAGTTCGGGACCATCTCGGAGAGCACGAGCCGGCGCGAGATCTACGGCGCCGAGACGCAGGCCTATGTCGACCGCTTCGGCACGGGCAACCGCTGCCTCATTCTGCCCGCCGCCGCTCAAACGCCTTGAGCCCGCGGTTGCGGAGGAGGCACGAGGGGCAGGTGCCGCAGCCTGCCCCGGGCACGCCGTTGTAGCAGGTGACGGTCTCGTTCTTGATGACGTCGAGGATGCCGAGCTGCGCGGCGAGCGCCCATTCGTCCGCCTTCGACATGTCCATGAACGGCGTGACGATCTTGAAGGGCCATTCCATCGCAAGGCGCATCATGTGCTCCTGGGCGCGGATGAAGGCGCGGCGGCAGTCGGGGTAGCCGGAGAAGTCGGCCTGCGAGACGCCGGTGTAGAGCACCTTCGCGCCGAGGGACTTCGCCCACACGCCGGCGGCGAGCAGGAAGAGCGCGTTGCGGCCCTCGACGACGGTCGTGGGACAGGTGGCGCCCGTGCGGCGCTCGATCTTCGCGGCGGGGTCCATCAGGGCGTTTGTCGTGAGGTGTCGGTAGAAGTCCATCGAGACGACCTTGTGCGTGGCGACGCCGAAGCGCTTTGCGAGGCGGCGGGCGAAGCGCGTTTCGATCTGATGGCGCTGGCCGTACTTGAACGTGATGGCGGCGACGCGGGCCGCGCCGTACTTCTTCACGGCGAGCGCGAGGCAGGTCGCGCTGTCCTGGCCGCCGCTTAAGACGACGACGGCCTTGATGCTGTTGTTCTCGTTGTCCATGGCGATGAGAGTATAGCACGTCCTTGCGGGGCGTGGCGCGGTTTTGCTAGAATAGCCTGAAACGGAAAGGAAAGAGATGAGATGAAAGGCTGTGTCTACATTGTCCTGATGCTGTGCGCGGGTCTCGCGTGGGGCGCTGAGGAGGAATACGAGCTCGTGCCGCCCGGCGCGAAGACGCCGTATGTCTTCGCGTCGAAGCCGAAGGAGTTTGCGGGGAAGCCCGACGCCCGGTCGTTCGGGTTCGACGTGGACGGCGCGGCGCGTTTCGCGAATCTCCCCGCGTTCGGCCGCGACGGCGCGCTCAAGATCCGCATCCGCGCGACGGATCCGCAGACGGACACCGTGGAAGTGACCTTCCAGCAGAGCGACCGCAAGGTGTGGGGCTGTTCGGAGCTGTCCATCGGCCCGGAGTGGAGCGACGTCGTCCTGCCGTTCGCGGAGATGAAGTATTTCAGCCACTGGGGCCACCTGCCGCCCGTCCAGGACGGCGATCTCCCGGATCCGAGGCTCCTGCGCGCAATCCGTTTCTGCTACGGCGCGTGGCTCTGCCGGGGGACGCTCGACAAGCCGCACGGCTTCGAGGTCGCGTCCGTCAAGCTCGTCCGCCTGCCGCCGGGGGCGTTCGGGGACGGGAAGGACCATTCGCTCGACGAGTTCCCGCGCCTCGCGGGCGAGGTGGACGACACGGCGCGTTTCCAGCGGGCCGTCAACGCGACCCCCGCCGGCGTCCTCACGGTGCCGCGCGGCGAGTACCGGATCTCCTCCCCGATCCGCGCCCTGAACCGCTGCTCGTTCGACCTGAACAAGAACGCCATCCTGCGTGCCGTCAAGCCGATGGCGTGCGTCCTCCTCATCGACGGACGGCGCGGCAGCGGGGTGCGCCCGCACGACTACAACGTCTTCTTGCGGGGCGGCGTCATCGACGGCGACGGCCTCGCCTCCTGCGTGAACGTGAAGGGCTTCGCGCACTACACGCTGCGCGACTGCACGTTCCTCAACGGACGCGAATACGGCCTCCGCGTGGACGGCGGCTACGAGATGATTGCCGAGAACGTCTACTGCAAATGCGTGAAGCCGGGCCTCGCCGGGAACGCCGGCATCGTCGTGAACGGGGGCGACAGCCACTACACGGACTGCATCGTCGTCGACTACACGATCGGCTTCAACCTGCTGAAGGGTGGCTCGAACCGCCTCACGCGCTGCCACGTGTGGGGCGGCCCCATCCCGCCGCCGAAGCCGGGCGAACTGCCCGAAATGCTGAAGGGCTCCGTCAACTTCAAGATCGACTGCTCCTCCGCCATCCTGCGCGACTGCTACGCGGATACGGGCGAGATCGGCTACCTCGTGAACGGCTGGGACACGCGCCTTCTGGGGTGTTCCTACTTCAACAACAAGCACTTCAAGCTCGACCACGTCACGATCATCAAGCACGTGCGCGGGCGCCTGCTCGTCGCGGACGGCGGCTTCATCAAGACGACGCCGAACTACACGGTCTACGACGGCTGCGGCGAGGTGGAGTGGCGGAATATGATGTACTCGGGCTTCGGCCCGGACGACGACTGCCCCGGCGCGCTTTCGTTCCGGGGGCCGTCCGCCAAGGACCCGTCCGCCCTGAAACTCGCGGAATGACGGGAGACGGAGGAATGGCAATGAAGGACAGGATGAGGAACGGTCTTGCAGTGGGCGCGGTCGCGCTGGTCCTGGCGTGTGCCGCCGAAGGGTGCGCCTTGAAGATGGAAACGGCCCCCGAATCGCCGTATCTGCCCCCGGTGACGGCGCGGCAGGCGCCGGAGGCGGGTCCGCGGTGGCAGCCGACGAAGAACCGGAAGATCCGTGCCGTCCTGTGGGGCATCGTCCACAACCACGCGCGCGGAAAGTGGGACGCGATGCGCCGGCTCAAGGACGACTACGAGATCGTCGGCTGGGTGGACGACTCCTCCTCGCCCGCGATGCGCATGGTCGAGCCGGACCGGAAGCTCTACGCGGGCGTGCCCTGCTACACGCCCCGCCAGGTCTTCGAGGAGGTGAAGCCGGACCTGATCGTCGTCGAGGTCTCGAACGCCGAACTCGTGCAGGTGGCGGTGGAGTGCGCGAAGCGCGGCTACCCGATGCACATGGACAAGCCCCTGGGGACTTCGCTCGCGGGCTTCAAGGAGATCAGCGACATCTGCCGCGCCCGGAACATCCCGCTTCAGACGGGCTACATGTTCCGCGCGAACCGCGCCATCCAGTGGGCCGTCCAGCAGGCGCGCGCGGGGCTCGTCGGCGACGTTTTCGCAATCGACGCAGACCTGAACCATTCTTACGGCGGC
>OIYX01000450.1_pt1 | contig 14878 bp, 12 predicted proteins | sample 1588431 | NCBI WGS metagenome assembly OIYX01 (sample SAMN03283241) | human gut metagenome | biome: human-associated habitat; material: feces | host: Homo sapiens | place: Peru | collected 2012
GGCAAAAGACCCACTGAGCGCCGCTGCCGATTGATTCAGAGGTTCCCTAGTATGAGTTTAGTATACTTGGCTTCAAGGCGCGTGTCAATTATATTTTTTCGTGCCGAAGTGCGAACGAGGAAACCGGCGCTGCGATGATGCTTTTTATCCTGCCTTGTCGGAAATCGGAGCGAAACGGGCGTTTTATGGCTTGCGCGTTCGGAAAAGACCGGAGCGTTGGCATCGTGAGGCGGAGGAACGATCCTGAAACCGGAAAAATGCAAAATTTTCTTGACTTTATCTCGAAAATACGGTGTAATATAGGTGTGTCGACGCGGCTCGGGCAAGCGCTCATTTTGCCGGGCCGTGCCGATATCTATCATTTTATCGAGGAGGTACAACATGGAACGGAAAATTACATTCGCGCAATACGGCTGTGGAAAAATGGGCAAATACCTGATTCGCTATGCAATCGAAAAGGGCGCAGAATTGGTTGCCGCCTTTGATGTGAACCCTGCCATTCTCGGAAAGGATGCGGCGGAAATCGTCGGCGACGGCTACCCGGATACCGGAATCAAAATCGCGGACGCGGGCAAGGCCGATGAGATCCTCGAAGCCCTTAAGCCGGACGTCTGCATCATTGCGACCAGAAGCACGGTGGCCGAGCTGGAGGATATTTTTACGATCTGCGCAAAACACGGCGTCAACGCCATCACCACCTGCGAGGAAGCGCTGTACCCATGGAATTCTTCGCCCGCACTCACGCGTAAGCTGGACGAGCTTGCCAAGCGCGGCAATTGCACCCTGACGGGCGTCGGCTACTGTGACCTCGTCTGGGGCACCATGGTCACCAATTTGGCGGGCTCCTCCTTCAAGATCACCAAAATTTTGGGCAGTAGCTGGTACAATGTCGAGGATTACGGCATCGCGCTGGCCGAGGGGCACGGCGCGGGCTTCACGCCGGAGCGCTTCGAAAAGGAGATCGCAAACATCAACGCCATGCCGGCAGAGGAGCTGAAGGCGCTCGTTGAGAGCGGGCAGTATGTTCCCTCCTATATGTGGAATCAGAACGGCTGGCTCTGCAGCAAAATGAAGCTGCATGTTATCTCGCAGACGCAGAAATGCTATCCGACTTCCCACGCCGAGGATCTTTTCTCGAAGACGCTGAACGCCACCATCAAGGCCGGCGACCCGACCGGTATGCGCGCGGTCGTCACGACGGAGACGGAGGAGGGCATCACGCTCGTGACCGAGTGCGTGGGCAAGGTGTTTGCGCCGGACGAATTTGACCGAAACGACTGGACCTTTATCGGAGAGCCGGAGACTACGGTTTCCGTCAATAAGCCCGCGACTGTGGAAATGACCTGCGCGACCATCGTCAACCGCATCCCGCAGCTGATCGATGCGCCCGCAGGGTATGTAACCACCGACCAATATCCGTACAATGAATATTGCGTCCATCCGCTGAACACTTACGTCAAGTCAAAATAAAACGCGCGAGCCGGCTGAGACGGCGCTTCCTTCCCGGAGAGCGCCCCAAACGGCTGACCGCCGCTGCGCAGATCAAAAAAAATGATCGGGAGTCGACACGGCTGTGACGTGTCGGCTCCCAATTTATTTCGGCATGTGGCTCCGCGTCCAAAGAGCTGCCATAGAAACGGATTTCAGCCTTTTTGCGCCGTAGGCGCGTCAAATATTGTATGAGACTACAGCGCGCGTCGCAACGAGGCAAGCGTGCAAGCTGTATCAGCCAAAGGTCTCTGCGAGGTAGTCCCGGAACGCATGGATCATGCGCGGGTCGTTAAAGACGAACGCAGACATGGGAGCGTCGGTCTTCGCCATGATAACGCCGATGTCCTCCTTGACGTAGAGCACTGCTTCGTGTTTCAAAATTGTCCGCAGGAGACCGACGAAAACATGATCTGCCTTGTCTCTCCCGTCGAGGCTAAGGAGAGGCTTCGCTTTGCCATGGAATGCAAATAAAAGCGTTCTTGCATGGGATCGCGCCGGGGTGCGTCAAATTCCGCACGAGACGGCGCGATGCGTGTCAGAATGATGCGAGCGTGCGAAGCACGCGGTATCATTACAAAATTGTTCATTCCGGAAACGGCGTGACAAAGGAAGACAGAGGAAAAAGCAGGGTCGGAGCGTGCTTCCGCCCCTGCTTTTGCTTTCATAATCGGCCGCCGTGCTTCCGGCGTCGATCAAACGGTCAAATTTCACAAAAAACCGGGCGCATTTTTGGAGCGGGTTACGCGTTTAACCATTGTGAAATCAGATATTTTGCGATACTATGTTCTTATAGGAGCTCTGATTATGAATCAGAGCCTACTTAGGCGGCAGGCCGCGCTCCGGACTTTGACGGGGCGCCGCCGCGCCGAAAGGCTCAAATTGCCGCGCAGACGCGCGGAAAAACGGAGGCCTTTCGGAAGAAACGGAGAAAAGAGGGAACGAACGGTGGCACAGAGCAGAGTCCGGATCGTGGACGTCGCCGAGTCCTTGGGGCTCAGCACGGCGACGATCTCCAACGTGATCCACGGAAAAACGGCCAAGCTCTCGGACGAAACGGTCAAGCGCGTGCAGCAGGAGCTGGAGCGAACGGGATATATCCCGAATATGGCGGGCATTTTGCTCGCGCGGAACGACTCGCGGATCATCGGCGTTGTCATCAACGATAATGAGAAATACGAGGGCGGCGTGCTGGAGGACGGCTTTGTGACGGCGTCGCTGAATGCGCTGTCTCGCGAGGCCAATCAGAGGGGCTTCTTTCTGATGGTCAAAACTGCGCCGGATATTCGCGAGATACCGGCCTTTGCGTCCATGTGGAACATGGACGGATTGATCCTGATGGGCTTCTGCGAGGCGGATTATCGCGCGCTTCGCGAGCAAATGCGCATATCCTTTGTCGTGTATGACGGCTATTTTGAGGGCTGCGCAAGGGTCGTGAATCTGGAGATCGACCATTATGACGGCGGGCGTCAGGCCGGACAGTATGCAAGGGAGCTCGGGCATAAACGGGCGCTGTGCATCTCAGACAATTATATTTGCATGGATCGCGAGCGCATCGAGGGCTTCCGTGCGGCGTTCATGCCGGGAGAGACGACCGTCTGGCAGCTCCCGAAAACAGAGCGGGAGCGGACGCGCGTGTATCAGGAACGGCTTGCCGAGCTTGCGGCAGGGAAGATCACGGTCATTTTTGCCGTGTCCGACCATTACGCCCTCGAGCTGATGCGCTTTTTGCAGAGCAGAGGGCTGCGAATTCCGCAGGATGTGCAGATGATCGGCTTTGACGACAGCCGAGCCAGCCGGGAATGCCACCCCGCGCTGACGACGATCCATCAGGACGCGGCGCTTCGGGCAAAAACCGCGCTCGCCTGCATCGAGGCCATGCGCGATGGGAAGGCCTGCGAGAGCGGGATCGTGCTTCCGGTGAAGCTGATCCGTCGCAATAGCACGGAGGAGCTGCTATGACCGGATTTATGAAATCGCTGTGCAGGATCGCGATTCCCGTCACGCTGCAAAGTATGCTGCAGGCATCCTTTTCCGTTGTCGATCAGATCATGATCGGCCGCCTCGGGGAGACTGACATATCCGCCGTCGGGCTGTGCGGCAATTATTCCCTGATCTTCTCCGTGATGCTCGGCGCGGTGACGACCGTCGCCGGGATCCTGATCGCGCAGTTTATCGGCGCGGAGGACGGGCACGAGGCGTGGAGCAGCTTTTGGATCAGCGCTGCGGTCGGAACGGCGCTCTCCCTTGCATTCTTGATTGCCTCGCACTGCTTTGCTCCGCAGATACTCGGGCTATATACCGAAGACGTGGGCATCGTGCGCGCGGGTGCTGCCTATTTCAGGATCGTCGCCCTTGCCTATGTTCCCATGGCGCTCAGCAGCGTCCTTTCCGCGTGGCTGCGGTGCAGAGAGCACGCCATGATCCCGTTTTTGGCAAGCCTCGGTGCCGTCGCGGTGAACACGGGGCTTAACTATGTGCTGATCTTCGGCAAGCTGGGGCTTGCGGCCATGGGCGTCCGCGGCGCGGCGCTTGCAACGCTGACCTCACAGCTTTTTAACCTTGCGATGATCGTGCTCGGCTTTGCCGTTTGTGCAAAAAGGGACGGGGAGCGGCCGAGCTTCTCGCTTCGGTTCAGAAGCCTCCGCATTCCGAATTATCTTGCCATGCTTCTGCCGATCCTCGCCAGCGAATTTCTTTGGAGCCTCGGGCAGAACGTGGAATCGGCGGTATACGGGCACATCGGGACGGCGAGCCTTGCGGCCTACACGCTCACCTGTCCGATCCAAGGGCTCGTCGTGGGCGCGCTGAGCGGGCTTTCGGCGGCAGCGGGTGTGATGGTCGGCAAGCGGCTCGGACGAAAGGAATATGACGAGGCGTATCGCGAGTCCGGGCGGATCATGAAGGCCGGTCTGCTCGGCGCGGCGCTGATCTCGGCGCTGTTGATCCTGCTGGCGGGCGCATATACCGACTCGTATCGCGTCGATCGGGAAGTGAAGGCGATCGGGAAAGCGCTGCTCATCGTTTTTGCCCTGTATGCTCCGGTCAAGGTTGAGAATATGATCCTCGGCGGGGGCATCATCCGAAGCGGTGGCCGCACCGGGGCGATCATGCTGATCGATACGGCCGGAACGTGGTGCCTCGGTATCCCGCTGTGTCTTTTTGCCGCGCACGTGCTTCACTGGGGAATCGTCGGCGTCTATGCGCTGCTCACCTCGGAGGAGCTGTTCCGGCTGGCCGTGACGCTCGTGATGTTCAAAAAACGGAGCTGGATGGTCAGCCTGTCGCGCTGACAGGTAAGCGCGGCCAAACCGGTCACGCCACCGGCTCGACCTCCTGCGCAGCTCTCGACGGCGGGGGCTGCGCGATTTTTTGCCAAATGAGAGCTCATGAGTTTTTTCATATATCACCGAAGTTTTTTCTATCGCTTTTTGCAAGCTGAGCCGATATAATGAGGCTACAAGGTCAAGGTCAGTGCAAGCGCCTTGACAAAATCATGAAGGAACATTGAAGGAGGAACTATGATGAAAAAGATTCTTGCAATGCTTCTGGCCGCCGTTATGCTGCTGGGCCTGCTGGCCGGCTGCGGCGAAAAGAAGGAAGAGACCAAGCCCAACGAGGATTCCGCACTGAACGTCGCCGTGTTCTACTATGACTATTCCGACGTGTACATTTCCAGCGTCCGCAACGCCATGGACGCCCAGTTTTCCGCTCTGGGCATCACGCCCAACAACTACGACGGCGCCGGCAACCAGGCCTCCCAGACCGACCAGATCAACACCGCCATCGCCAACGGCGCGAACCTGCTGATCGTCAACATCGTCGAGACCTCCTCTCCCGACGCTGCGCAGAACGCCGTTGAGGCAGCCAAGACCGCCGGCATCCCCATCATCTTCTTCAACCGCGAGGTTGCCGATGAGGTCGTCAACAGCTACGAAAAGTGTGCCTTCGTCGGCACCGACGCTCCCGAGGCCGGCCACATGCAGGGCAAGATGATCGGCGAGTATCTGCTGGAGAACTACGATGCAGTCGACCTGAACGGCGACGGCGTGATCTCCTACGTGATGTTCAAGGGTCAGGAGGGCAACGCTGAGGCCGAGGCTCGCACCCAGTTCGGCGTTGAGGACGCCAACGCGGTTCTGACCGCTGCCGGCAAGCCCGAGCTTGCTTACTACAACGCCTCCGCCACCGATAAGTACCTGGTCGACCAGGGCGGCAAGTGGTCCGCTCAGGCTGCCAACGACTACATGGCGACCATCCTTCCCGAGTATTCCGAGGCCAACGGCAACATGGTCGAGCTCATCATCTGCAACAACGACGGCATGGCAGAGGGCGCAGTCTCCGCTCTGCAGGGCGCCGGCTACAACACCGGCGACGGCAGCAAGACCATCCCCGTCTTCGGCGTTGACGCCACCGACTCCGCTAAGCAGCTCATCAACGAAGGCAAGATGACCGGCACGATCAAGCAGGATGCCGAGGGCATGGCTTCCACCATCCTCGCTCTTGTCAAGAACGTCATGACCGGCGCAGGCCTGATGGACAACACCTCCTCCTTCAACGTGGACGAGGGCGTGAACAAGATCCGCGTGCCTTACGCGACCTACACCGGCGAATAAGCCCGGCCAATCGGCTCTCGCCCCACGCAAAGCAGTAAGGAAAACGGGGCTGTCGGTTTGACAGCCCCGTTTTGTACGAGAATTTGTTGAAAAGCCTTCGAGCTTTTAAGCGCACCGAGGGCGCGCCAAATTCTGCATGAGACGGCGCAGCGCGCCCCGGCATGAGCGAGCGTGCGAAGCGCACGGGATTCTTGGGAACCTCTGATTAAACCTATGCAATCGCGCAACCAAGAATCGGTATTACAACGAAATTCGGCATTACAACGCAGGCGGTTCGTTTTCGAGCCGCTTTTGACCCGCCATGCAGCGCCCCCGGCCGGCGCACGCCGCAGGGGCTTCGACGCGGGAATATCGCAGATAGGAGGAAAACGCATATGGAGCAGCCGGCATTGCTGGAAATGCGGAAGATCACAAAAGAGTTCCCGGGCGTCAAGGCGCTGGATGGCGTTTCCATTACCGTCCGCCCCGGCACCGTTCACGCGCTGATGGGCGAAAACGGCGCGGGCAAGTCCACTTTGATGAAGTGCCTTTTCGGCATCTATGCAAAGGACGAGGGCACCATTGTTTTGGACGGGAAGGAGGTTGACTTCAAAAGCTCCAAGGAGGCGCTGGAGAACGGCGTCGCCATGGTTCATCAGGAGCTGAATCAGGCGCTGACCCGCAGCGTCATGGACAACCTCTGGCTTGGCCGCTATCCCAAGGTGGCCGGCGTCATGGTCAGCGAGGGCGCCATGCGCAAGCGCACGAAAGAGGTCTTTGAGGAGCTGGACGTTCACGTCGATCCGAAGGCCATTATGTCCACCCTGCCTGTTTCGCAGCGGCAGATGGTGGAGATCGCCAAGGCGGTCAGCTACAACGCGAAGGTCATCGTCTTTGACGAGCCGACCTCCTCGTTGACCGAGGAGGAGGTCGAGCACCTCTTCCGCATCATTGCCATGCTCAAGGAGCGCGGCTGCGGCATCATCTACATCAGCCACAAGATGGACGAGATCCTTCGCATCAGCGACGAGGTCACCGTTATGCGTGACGGCCGCTGGGTCGCCACGCGCGACGCCAAGGAGCTGACCATGGAGGAGATCATTCGCCTGATGGTCGGCCGCGAGCTGACCAACCGCTTCCCGCCGAAGGACAATGTTCCGGGCGAGGTGATCCTTGAGGTGGAGCATCTGGCAGGAAAATATACCCGCCTGAAGGACGCCAGCTTCCAGCTCCGCAAGGGCGAGGTGCTCGGCATCGCCGGGCTTGACGGCTCCGGACGCACCGAGGTGCTTGAGAATCTGTTCGGCGCAATGACCAAGGAGAGCGGCACGATCCGTCTGCACGGCAAGCAGATCCGCAACAAGACGCCCCGCGAGGCCATCAAAAACGGCTTTGCCCTGCTGACGGAGGAACGCCGCGCCACGGGTATCTTCGGCATCCGCGACATCAAGGAGAACACGGTCATCTCCAACCTCAACAGCTATCTTTTGGGGCACATTTGCCTCAGCGAAAAGAAAATGAAGAAGGACACCGAGTGGGCGATCCAGGCCATGCACATCAAGACCCCGAGCCATGCCACGCAGATCCGCTCGCTCTCCGGCGGCAACCAGCAGAAGGTCATCATCGGCCGCTGGCTCCTGACGACGCCCGAGGTGCTGCTGCTCGATGAGCCGACGCGCGGCATCGACGTGGGCGCAAAATACGAGATCTATCAGCTGATCCTGAACCTCGCCAAGGAGGGGAAGGGCGTTATCATGGTATCCTCCGAGATGCCGGAGCTGCTCGGGATCTGTGACCGCATTCTGGTCATGTCCGGCGGCATTCTGGCCGGTGAGGTGGACGCCCGAAATACCAGCCAGGAGGAGATCCTCACGCTGGCGGCTAAATATGTGTAAAAAGGAGAGATTACCGTGAATCTTGCAAGAAAAGCGCGGGAAAAGGAAGGCTGCGTTCGCCAGCCGCTGACGGCTCGGCGCGTGGGCGACGCCCTTCTCAACAACGCATTGATCATCATCATGGCCCTTTCGGTCATCTATATCGCAATCAAGAACCCGAACTTCATCAAGCCTGCGTCCCTGATCAACATCCTGTCTCAGACGGCGGCATATCTGCCTGCTGCGCTGGGCATCGCCGGCTGTATCGTTCTGACCGGCACCGACCTGTCCGCAGGCCGCGTCGTGGGTCTGACCGCGTGCATCTCCGCGTCCCTGCTCCAGAACTCGGCAAACCTTGCCAATAAGATGTGGCCGGAGATCGGCACGCTGCCCATTATTGTGGTCATCCTGATGGCCATGCTCATCGGCGCGCTGGTCGGCTGCTTCAACGGCTTCTTTGTGGCAAAATTCAAGCTGCATCCCTTCATCGTCACGCTGGGCACGCAGCTCATCCTGTACACCGGCCTGCTTCTGTATGTCCAGCAGGGCAACAACAAGGGCATGGCCATCTCCAACCTCGACCCGTCCTACACCAACTTCGTCAAGGGCAGCCTGTTCAGCATTGGCGGCACGCCGATCCCGAACTATGTGCTCTTCGCCATCGTTCTGACGGCAGTGATGTGGTTTGTGTGGAACAAAACGACCTTCGGCAAGAACATGTTCGCGCTTGGCTCCAACGAGGAGGCTGCCAGAGTCTCCGGCGTCAACGTCTTCCTGCTCACCATCGGCGTCTTTGCGCTGGCCGGCGCCATGTACGGCTTCACCGGCTTCATCGAGGGCGCGCGTATCGGCTCCAACACGGCCAATACGGGTCTGAACTATGAGCTTGACGCCATTGCGGCCTGCGTCATCGGCGGCGTGTCGTTCGTCGGCGGCATCGGCAAAATCAGAGGCATTGTGATCGGCGTGCTGATGCTGCGCCTGATCTTCGTCGGCCTGACCATGGTCGGCGTGCCGCAGGATCTGCAATACCTCATCAAGGGTGCCATTATCCTGTTCGCCTGCGCGCTGGATATGCGGAAATACCTTGTCAAAAAATAAGCCTTAGGGAACCTCTGGATCAATCGACTGCGGCGCTCAGCGGGTCTTTCGCCCCAACTTATCGGTTTGAAAATCTTGAAATACGTAAAGGATTCCTGCGATTTCCAAACCTCAATTTGGAACAAAATCCCTCGCTGACCGCTCTTGCGATTGAATCAGAGCTTCCCATGCAAAGATGGCGCGCAGCTTGCGAGCCATCTTTGCTTTTTCGGGACGGTATGATATAATAACCGTATGGAACCGAATAAAAAAACCGCTGCCGAACAAGAGCGAGCCGGCGGGGAAGGGAGCTGGGAGCCATGGAGCTGTACCGCGTGCTGCTGGTTGACGACGAGGAGGATATTCGCGAGGGCATAAGCCGGAAAATGGACTGGCTCGGGCTGGGCTTTTCTCTGGTGGGCGAGGCTGCCAACGGGCAGGACGCGCTGGAGCTGGCCGAGAGCCTGCGCCCCGACGTGATCCTCACGGACATCAAAATGCCGTTCATGGACGGGCTGGAGCTTTGCCGCATTCTGACCGACCGTTTGCCCGCGGCGCGCTTCGTGGTCTTTTCCGGCTTCGACGCCTTCGAATATGCGAAGCAGGCCATTCAGATGAACGTGGTGGAGTATATCCTCAAGCCCATCAATGCAGACGAGCTGTCCGCCGTGCTGCGCCGTCTGAAGCAGGAGCTGGATCACGACCGGGCGGAGCGTCGCAACGTGGAGCTGCTTCGCAGCCGCTATACGGAAAACCTGCCCATCCTGCGCGAGCTGTTTTACGCCAATCTGCTCGACGGGCGCATCGCGCCCGGCACCGAACGCGAGCGCGCGGCGCATCTGGACATTGCTCTGCGGGGCGAGGAATGGGCGGTCGGGCTGGCCTACATCGGCAGCGACTGCCGCAACGCTATGACCACCCTGTCCGTCCAGAACCTGCTTGAAGAGACGCTGACGGCCGACCGGTGCAGGCTCTCGCTGTATAACGACTGGGTGGCGCTGATCGTCACCCTGTCGCCGGAATTCACGGTCTACGACCTGATCCGCGAACTCGACCGCGCCTGCACGCTCGCTGCGTCCTATCTCGGGCTGACGCTGACCGTCGGCGTAGGCGCGCCCTGCGGCAAGCTGTCCGGCATGGCGCGCTCGGCCGCAGAGGCAAAAACGGCGCTGGAATACCGCTCGATGGTCGGACGCGGGCAGGTCATCTACATCGGAGATTTAGAGCCGGACGGCGGCCCTGTCCTCTCCTTTGAGGAGGCGGACGAGCGGGCGCTGACCGCGGCGATCAAGCTCGGGAACGAGGCCGAGGTGCGCGAGGCGGCGGCTGCGCTTGCCGGAAGAATCCACAGAGCCAACCCCTCCGCCGGACAGTACCACCTGTTTCTTATGGAGCTTGTGACGCATCTTCTGAAGATGACGCGCCGCTCCGGCGTGAGTGTGGAGGAGGTCTTCGGCACCGACTTTTCCCTTCCCATGCAGGACTCCGAGCTCCCTGCGCTGGGCGAGCTGGAGGGCTGGTGCGCGGCGCGCTGCCTGCGGCTGCGCACGCTGATCCGCCGCCGTCAGACGGACTCGGCCGGCCAAACGGTGGAGACGGCCAAGGAGTACATTCGCCAGCATTTTGCGCAGAGCGACCTGTCGGTGGAAAAGCTGTGCGCCTATCTGCATCTGAGCCCGACCTATTTTTCCACGCTGTTCAAGCGGGAAACGGGCACGAGCTTCACGGCCTACGTCACGACCGTGCGGATGCAGGCGGCCGCCGAGGCGATTCGAAGCACGGAGGATAAGACGTATCTGATCGCTCAGCGGTGCGGCTATGAGGACGCCAATTATTTCAGCTATGTGTTTAAGCGGCACTTTGGCATGTCGCCGACCAAGTACCGCAGCGAAGGAAAATAAGCGACGCAGAGAGGAGCTGCCTGTGGATAAGAAGCCTTCCGGCCTGAGAGCCAGATGGAAAACAATTTATCACCGCTCCAGCATTCAGCTCATCCTGTCCATCGCCTTTACTGCCGTGGCAGTGATCGGAATGCTGTTTCTCGGCATGGCGCTGCTGCTGCGGTTTTCCTCGTCGGCCAACGAAATGGCGGCGGAGACGAGCCAACGCGTGCTCGAGCAGGTGAACTGGAACCTCGATAGCTATCTGCGCAGCATGATGCGCGTGTCGGACACGGTGTACTACCGGGTCATCAAAAACGCCGATCTGGAGCAGAGCGGAACGGAGCAGGAGCTGCGCGACGCGCTGGAGCTGCTCTATGCCAAGGATCGGGACGTTCTGGTGTCTCTGGCGTTGTTTGACAGCGACGGCGGCCTGATCTCCGCCACGCCCCTGACGGAGCTGAAAAACAGTGTCACGCCCAGCCGCGAGGAGTGGTTCACCGCGGCGATGGAGCGCATTGAAAACCTGCATTTTTCCACGCCCCATGTGCAGAATCTGTTCGAGGATCCCGACTCGCGGTACCACTGGGTGGTGTCGCTCAGCCGCCATGTGGAGCTGACCGGCGGCGGTGTCATTCGCAGCGGCGTGCTGCTGGTGGATATGAATTTCAGCGGCATCGAGCAGATCTGCAAGGATGTTTCCTTTTCCGACGGTCTATCTCTATCTGATCGACGGAAACGGAGAGATCATCTACCATCCCCGCCAGCAATTGATCTATGCCGGACTGCTTGAGGAGAACAATCAAGCGGCCGCAGCATATTCCGACGGAACCTACACCGAGGTGTTCCGGTCGCAGCGGCGGCAGGTGACGGTGAAAACGGTGGGCTACACCGGCTGGAAGCTCGTCGGCGTGGCGCCGACGGAGTCGCTTCGCGATAACTACAGCCAGCTTCTGCTGTTTGCGCTGTTTGTGGTGTCGCTGTCCATATTCCTGCTGGTGTTCGTGAATCTGCGCCTCTCGGAGTGGATCACCGCACCGATGAAAAAGCTCGATCTTGCGGTGCGACAGCTCGAGAAGGGGGCGGAGACTGCCGATTTTGACGTCGACGGCCCTTATGAGGTGGAGCATCTGAGCCACTCCGTGCAATCCATGGTCTCGACCATGCGCCACCTGATGGAGGATGTCATTCAGCAGGAGGAGGAAAAACGCCGCAGCGAGCTGGACGTGCTGCAATCGCAGATCAACCCGCATTTTCTCTATAACACGCTCGACAGCGTGGTTTGGATGACGGAGAACGGGCGGACGCAGGAGGCCGTGGTCATGCTGACGGCGCTGGCGCGGTTTTTCCGCATCTCGCTGAGCAAGGGGAGCAACATCATCCCCATCGGCGACGAGCTTGAGCACGCCAGAAATTACCTGACCATCCAGAAAATGCGCTATAAAAACAAATTTTCCGTCGATATTTCCGCAGAGCCGGGGATCGAGAAGCTCTATACGATCAAGCTGATCGTCCAGCCGATCTTGGAAAACGCGATCTACCACGGCATGGAATATGCCGACGGAGACGGAGAGATCCACATCCGCGCGTTCCGCGAAGGGGAAAACGCGGTCATTGAGGTGGAGGACAACGGGCCGGGCATGTCCGACGAGACGGTGCAGCAGCTCCTGAAGCCCGGCAGATGCTCCAAGGCCAAGGGCTCCGGCATCGGCCTGCGCAACGTTCATCAGCGCATCCGGCTGACCTTTGGCGCCGCCTATGGGCTGAGCATCCGCAGCGAGCCGGATAACGGGACGGTCGTGCGCATCTGCCTGCCCGCGCTGGAGGAAGAGGACGCGCAGAAATATCGAAAGGAGGGAGAGCTGTGAGTCGTAAAATTATGTTGCAGCTTGTGCTCCCCCTGATCGGCCTGAGCGTGCTGTTCTGGCTGCTGGCCTTTGCGCCCAGCGGGAAGCATCGCCGCCCCGCACTTTTGGAGATGTCCGTCATTCTGCGCGACGGCGACGGCACCGTCTCGGCCATGCGCAAGGGCATGGAGCAGGCGGCGATGGATCTGAACGTCGAGCTGCGCTTCCTGACCCCCTCGGAGGACAACGGCGCCGCCGAGCAGGCGCAGCTTTTGCAGCGCGAGGCGGAGGATGCGGAGGCCATCGTGCTGATCCCGGCAGACCGGGAGACGCTCGGCGACGCGGTTTCTGCGGCGGCGGAAAAGACGACGCTCGTCACGGTGGAGACGGATATGTCCGCGTGGGGAGCCGCAGCCTCCGTGAGCATGGATCACAGAGCGCTGGGCGAGGCGCTGGGCGCGGCGGCGCTCAACGGAGTTCCCGCGGGGGAAACGGTGCTGCTGCTCGACAGTCTGCCCGGAGACAACGGGGTGCGCGAAAGCCTCGATGCCGCGCGGGCGGTTTTGGAGGAGGCAGGGCGACAGGTGCGCATCGGAGCATGGGGCGCCGACAGCGCGTCACTGGATGACGCCGCCGGTGCGGAGCGCCCGAGCGCGGTGATCGCCTTTGAGGCGTCGGCGCTTGCGGATATGGCGGAGCTGGCGCGGGGAGAGAAGCGCTTTCCGCTGCTCTACGGCTGCGGTTCCACGCCCGCCATTGCCGCCGCGCTGGAAAAGGGACGCGTTACGGCCATTGCTGCGGTCAATGCCTACTCCGCCGGATATCTTGCGGTGGAGGCCACGGCGGCGCTGGCGCGGCACGAGCGCTGGACGGACGTCCCGTCCGTGGCCTTTTCGGTCGTCCGCAAGGAAACCATGTATGACAGCGACAATCAAAAGCTGCTGTTCCCCGTGACATGAGAGGAGAGAATGCGATGAAAAAGCTCGGCTGCCTGATCGCCGCGCTGGCACTGCTGCTGGCGCTGCTGCCGGCCTGCCGCACGGACGCGGAGCCGGCCAGAACGCTGCGGATCGGGGTCGCGCTGTATCAGCAGGAGGACACCTTTATTGAGACCGTGGCCAAGGAGCTGCAGCGCGCGGCGCTCGAAAAGGAGCAGGCGCTGAATATCAAGATCAATCTGTATATCGCCGACGGCAAGGAAAGTCAGGGCACCCAGAACGAGCAGGTGGATCGCTTTCTTGAGCGCGGCTACGACCTGATCTGCGTCAACATTGTCGACCGCACGGCCGCTGCCGTGATCATCGACAAGGCGCAGGCCGCCGGAGTTCCGGTGATCTTCTTCAACCGCGAGCCGGTGGAGGAGGATCTGCTTCGCTGGGAGCATGCGTACTACGTGGGGCTTCCTGCAGGAGACGCCGGGGTCTTGCAGGGCGAGCTGGTGCTCGACGCATGGAAGAAGCACAGACAGACGCTCGATCGCAACGGCGACGGCGCGCTTCAATATGTGATGCTCGAGGGCGAGCCGGGGCATCAGGACGCCCTGCTGCGCACGGAGTACAGCATCGCCACGCTGGTCGGGGCGGGCGTGCCTACGGATAAGCTGGCCAGCGACGCGGCCAACTGGCAGCGCGGGCAGGCCTGCATCCAAATGCGGCAGTGGCTGCAAGCATTTGGAGATGAGATCGAGGTGGTCTTTGCCAACAACGACGATATGGCGCTCGGCGCCATCGACGCCTGCACGGAGGCCGGGCTGGATAAGGCGAGCATGCCGTTTATCGTGGGCGTGGACGCCACGCCGCCTGCGCTGGAGGCGCTGCGCGAGGGGACGCTGAAGGGCACCGTCCGCAACGATGCCGCCGGACTGGCCGAGAGCATCATGGAGCTGGCGGTCGCCCTTTCCACGGGCGATGTTCTGCGAAATGTGCAGCTAACAGACGGAAATTATGTCTGGCTGCAATATGAGGCCGTCACGGCGGACGATTTGGACAACTGATACGGGCTCTTGATTCAAATATTGAATCAAGAATCCCGTGTGCTGCGCACACTCGCATCGTGCAAATGCACGCTGCGTCGTCTCATGCAGAATCTGACGCGCCGTTGGCGCTATAAAAAGC
>OIYX01000451.1_pt1 | contig 14866 bp, 12 predicted proteins | sample 1588431 | NCBI WGS metagenome assembly OIYX01 (sample SAMN03283241) | human gut metagenome | biome: human-associated habitat; material: feces | host: Homo sapiens | place: Peru | collected 2012
CACGGGCATCAGCAAGTTCTCGAAGGTGTCGATCTTCTCCGACCTCAACAACCTCAAGGACCGGACGATGGAGCTGGGGCAGGCGACGCTCTTCGGCTACACGCCGGAGGAGGTGACGCGGTTCCTCCCCGGCCTCCTGCACCGCTTCGCGAAGGCGAACGGCTGGACGGACGAGCGGGGGCTTGCGGAGATCGAGCGCTGGTACGACGGCTACCGCTTCCACCCGGCGGCGGAGCGCGTCATCAACCCGGTCTCTCTCGGCTGCTGCCTGGAGTCGACGGAGCTGCGGAACTACTGGTCGACGACGGCGATGACGACGTTCCTGATGGACACGCTCAAGGCGAAGCCGCTCAACTTCGCGAAGGTGGACGTGGACGAGTCGGTGCTGGGGACGTACGAGCCGGACCGGGCGGACTTCACGACGCTCCTCTTCCAGACCGGCTACCTGACGATCACAGGCATGCATGTCTTCGGCGACGAGCGCACCTACACGCTCGACTTCCCGAACGTCGAGGTGCGCAACTCCTTCCTGAAGGAGGTCGTGCCGGCCTATACGGGCCTCGGCGACGGCGACGCGCGCTCCGTGCAGCTCTGCGCGGTGAAGGCGCTGCACGCGCACGAGCCGGACAAGTTCGTCGCGGCGCTGAGGCGGCTCTTCGCGAACATCCCCTACGACCTCACGAACCGGCAGAACGAGCAGATGTGGCAGACGATCGTCTACGTGGTCCTGAAGGCGTTCGGGGCGGGCGTGTCGGCGGAGGTGAAGACGAACGAGGGGCGCATCGACATGACGGCGGAGACGCCGGAGCACTGCTACGTGATCGAGTTCAAGCTCGACACGTCCGCCGCCGAGGCGATCAGGCAGATCAAGGCGAACCGCTACGCGGACAAGTTCGCCGGCAACGGCAAGACGCTGACCCTCGTCGGCCTCGCGTTCTCGAAGGCGAAGCGCACGATCGTCGATGCGGCCATAGAGGAAGCATAGAGGAGGGAGAAAGGAGTAAGTAGTTGGAGGTGGGAGGTCGAGGTGGAGCGACGAAGCCGTGCGGATTTTTTGATATACTACGCGGCTATGACAAAGATTTTCCTGAAGCGCGGGCGGACGCATTCCGTTGCGCAGCGGCATCCGTGGGTCTTCTCGGGGGCGATCGACGAGGCGAAGACCGGCTCGGCCGCCCTCGCGGGGCTGGACGCGGGCGCGGCGGTCGAGGTCGTCTCCGACGACGGCGAGCCGCTGGGGTTCGGCTGGTATTCGCCGCAGTCCCAGATCCGCGTGCGTCTCCTGTCGTTCGATTCCTCCGCCCAGCCGAGCGACGACGAGGCGGCGTTCGTCAAGGCGCGCGTGGGCGCGTCCGTCGGCCGCCGTGCGGACTTCTTCGCGAACGCCGACACGAACGCCGTCCGCCTCGTGAACGCCGAGTCGGACGGGCTGCCGGGCGTCGTCGCCGATTTCTACGCGGGCTTCGTCGTCTGCCAGTTCACGTCGGCGGGCGCCGACCGGCGCAAGGAGCTGATCGCGTCCGCGCTGATGACCTACGCGCCGTTCTGCCGGGGCGTCGCCGAGCGGCTGGACGTCGAGGCGCGCGCGAAGGAGGGTCTGCCAACGGAGCCGTCGTTCCGCGTGCTGGCGGGCGAGGAGCCGCCGGCGCGGATCGAGATTGCGGAAGGGCCGTGCAAGTTCCTCGTGGACGTCCGCAAGGGTCACAAGACCGGCTTCTACCTCGACCAGCGCGACGCGCGCGCGGCGGTCGGGCCGCTTGCGAACGGCGGCGAGGTGCTGAACTGCTTTTCCTATACGGGCGGCTTCGGCCTCTTTGCGCGGGCCTGCGGCGCGGCGAAGGTGACGCAGGTCGACATTTCGGAGGATGCGCTCGCGCTCGCGAAGGAGAACGAGGCGCTCGTCCATCTCTGCGGCACGGAGATGGAGTACGTCGCGGCTGATGTCTTCAAGTATTTGCGCGCGTGCCGTGACGCGGGGCGGTCGTTCGACCTCATCGTCCTCGATCCGCCGAAGTTCGCCGCGTCGAAGGGGCAGGTCATGAAGGCCGCGCGCGGCTACAAGGACATCAACCTCCTCGCGATGAAGCTGCTGAAGCCGGGCGGGACGCTCGCGACGTTCTCGTGTTCGGGCGCGATGACGACCGACCTCTTCGACCGCGTGTTGGCCGAGGCTGCGGTGGACGCGAAGCGCGACTTCCAGGTCGTTGCGCGGACACGGCAGGGCGCCGACCATCCCGTCGCGCTGGGCTTCCCGGAGGGCCTCTACCTGAAGGGCGCGATTCTGAGGAGTCTGTCGTGACGCGGCTGGCCTCGCTTCTGCTGACTGCCGCGTGCTTTCTCGCGGGCTGCCAAACGGCCGAGCCGGAGGGCGATCCGTCGCACCTGAAGGTGCTGATGATCGGCAACAGCTTCTCGATTTCCTGCCTCACGCACCTGCCGCAAGTCGCGGCGGACGGCGGACAGAAACTCGACCTCGGCTCGCTCTACATCGGCGGCTGCTCGCTGGAGCGGCACGCGACGAATGTCATCGCGGAGCTGCGGGACGTGAAGGCGAAGGGCGCCTACCTCTACGTACGCGTCATTGACAACGGAATCAGGCGCATTGTGCGCGACGCGCGGCTCACGGACGTCCTGAAGGGCGTCAAGTGGGATGTCGTCACGATCCAGCAGGCGAGTCACCTGAGCTGGCGGAAGGAGTCCTTCCATCCCTGGGGCGACGACCTCGTGAAGACCGTGCGCACGTTGGCGCCGCAGGCGAAGATCGTCGTGCAGGAGACGTGGAGCTACACGCCGTTCGACAAGCGCCTCGCGCAGTGGAAGATTTCGGCGGACGAGATGGCCGCGCGCGCGGAGACATCCTATTCGGACTTCGCGAAGGGCTATAGCTTCGGGACGATTCGCATGGGGCGGGCCGTGCAGGCGTGGCGAAAGCGGTTGCCGGTCGCCTACGGTGCGCATTCCTTCGGCGGCGACGTCGTCGGCGGGCGCAGCCAGAAGCCGGAAGACCAGTTCAAGAGGAATCCGGACTTGACCTGGTCGGTCAACTCGGACACGTTTCATCTGAACGAGAAGGGCGAGTACCTGCAGGCGCTCGTCTGGGCGGCGGCCCTTTGGAACGCCGACCTTGAGGGGCTCTCGCCCCATCCGGTCTGCGTAACGGACGACGAGGCGCGGCTCATGCGCCAGATTGCGAAGGAGGTTGCGAAATGACGATGTCTGTGGCGTGTTCCCTGCTGGTGGCGGCGATGGAGATTTCCCTGCCCGTCTGCGAGGTCGTCGAGAAGACAGACCCCAAGGCGAGCGTCTATCCGGGGCGTGTCGTGCCGATCGCCCAGGTCGACGTCATCCCGCAGGTTTCGGGCGAGATCCGCGAAGTCTGTTTCGCGAACGGCCAGATCGTGAAGGAGGGCGACGTCCTCTACCGGATCGACCCGATCAAGTACGAGGCGGCCGTCAAGAACGCGGAGTCGAAGCTCCAGGAGTGCAAGGCGAACGTCCAGTACGCCGAGCTCAGCTACGAGCGCCACAAGAAGCTCTTGGAGACGCGTGCCGTCTCGCTCGACGCGGTGGACAACGCGCTTTCCCAGCGCGACAGCACGCGCGCGGCGCTGGCGGCGGCGCAGGCCGAGCTCATCGCGGCGCGCGATGACCTCTGCCACTGCACGATTTCCGCGCCGATCGCGGGCAAGATCGGCTCGACCGCCAAGACGAAGGGCAACTACGTGGCGGCCGGCGCGCTGACGCTCGTCACGATCGTCCAGATGGACCCGATCCGCGTGCGCTTTGCCGTCGCCAACCGCGAGCTGCTGGACATCGCCTCGTCAAACGGGCGGCGGCACCGCGACGACGTCGAGATCACCGTCACGCTCGCGAACGGCACGCCGTTCACGGGCGAGGGCGCGGTCGAGTACGTCGACAACCTGGCGGACGAGGCGACGGACTCGCTGGCGATCTACGCGAAGCTCTCGAATCCCGACACGCGGCTCGTCCCAGGCGGCGTCGTGGCCGTCACCTTGCGCTCGAAGGCCGGCGTGAAGCGTCCGGCGATTCCGCCGACGGCAATTCTCCAGGACACGCAGGGCCCGTATGTCTGGGTGCTGGACGCGCAGGGCGTCGCCGAACGCCGGGCCGTCGCGCGCGGCGATCTCGTCGGCGACTGGCTGTTCGTCGAGAAGGGCCTGAAGGTCGGCGAGCGCATCGTCGCGGACGGCGGCCACCGCGTCAAGCGCGGCATGACGGTCAAGCCGTTTGCGGGCGGCCGCACGGACAAGTGATTGAGAAGAAGAAAGGATGAACGAGAATGGACAACGAACCCTACAAGACCTACCTGACCGAGGCGGAGCTGCCGACGGCGTGGTACAACATGCGCGCGGACATGAAGAAGAAGCCCGCGCCGCTTCTCAACCCCGCGACCCTGAAGCCCGTGACGGCGGAAGAGCTCGAACACGTCTTCTGCAAGGCGTGCGTCCGCCAGGAGCTGGACGACACGACGGCCTACATCCCGATTCCGGAGCCGGTGCGCGAGTTCTACAAGATGTACCGGCCCTCGCCGCTCGTCCGTGCGATCTTCCTTGAGAAGGCCCTCGGCACGCCCGCGAAAATCTACTACAAGTTCGAGGGCAACAACACGTCCGGCTCGCACAAGCTCAACAGCGCGATCGCCCAGGCCTACTACGCGAAGGAGCAGGGCCTCACCGACGTCACGACCGAGACGGGCGCCGGGCAGTGGGGCACGGCCCTCTCGATGGCGAGCGCGTTCTTCGGCCTCAAGTGCCACGTCTACATGGTCAAGTGCTCCTACGAGCAGAAGCCGTTCCGCCGCGAGGTGATGCGCACGTACGGGGCGGACGTCACGCCGTCGCCGTCGATGACGACGGACGTCGGGCGCAAGATCAACGCCGAGTTCCCCGGCACGACCGGCTCGCTCGGCTGCGCGATCTCGGAGGCGGTCGAGGCGGCGCAGAAGCTGCCGAACGCGCGCTACCTCCTCGGCAGCGTCCTCAACCAGGTCTGCCTCCACCAGTCGATCATCGGCCTTGAGACGCAGGCCGCGCTCAGGAAGCTCGGCGTCACGCCCGACGTCATCATCGGCTGCGCGGGCGGCGGCTCGAACCTCTCCGGCCTCATCGCGCCGTTCATGGGCGAGAAGCTGCGCGGCGAGGCGGACTACCGGATCGTCGCCGTCGAGCCGGCGAGCTGCCCGTCGCTGACGCGCGGCAGGTACGCCTATGACTTCTGCGACACGGGGCGCGTCTGCCCGCTCGCGAAGATGTACACGCTCGGAAGCGGCTTCATCCCGTCCGCGAACCACGCCGGCGGCCTCCGCTACCACGGCATGAGCTCGATGCTCTCCGAACTCTACGATCAGGGCCTCATGGAGGCGACGAGCGTCGAGCAGACGACGGTCTTCGAGGCGGCGACGTTCTTCGCGCGCACGGAGGGGACGCTGCCCGCGCCCGAGTCGTCGCACGCGATCCGCGCGGCGATCGACGAGGCCCTCCGCTGCAAGGAGACGGGGCGAAAGGAGACGATCGTCTTCGGGCTCACCGGCACGGGCTACTTCGACATGGTCGCCTACGGCAAGTACAACGACGGCACGATGAGCGACTACATCCCGACGGACGCCGACCTCGCGCGCGGCTTCGCGGGCCTGCCGAATGTCGGCAATATGGTATAATACGCCCCGATTTTCGAAGGAGATGACACGCATGAAGATTTCAGAAGACATTCGGTACGTTGGCGTCAACGACCACCAGGTCGACCTGTTCGAGGGGCAGTACCCCGTGCCGAACGGGATGGCCTACAATTCCTACGTTGTCCTGGACGAGAAGGTGACCGTCTTCGACACGGTTGACCAGAACTTCAGCCGGGAATGGCTCTCCAACCTCGCGGATGTCCTTGGCACGCGGAAGCCCGACTACCTCGTCGTCCAGCACATGGAGCCAGACCACGCGGCGAACGTCGCGACGTTCATGTCCGCCTATCCCGAGGCGAAGATCGTCGCGTCCGCGCAGGCGTTCGGCATGATGCGGAACTTCTTCGGCACGGACTGGAAGGATCGCCAGGTCGTCGTCAAGGAAGGCGACACGCTCGCGACGGGCCGCCACACGTTCGCGTTCGTCGCCGCGCCGATGGTCCACTGGCCGGAAGTCATCGTCACGTACGACACGGCGGACAGGGTGCTCTTCTCGGCGGACGGCTTCGGCAAGTTCGGCGCGAACGACGTCGTCGATCCCGAAGGGTGGGACTGCGAGGCGCGCCGCTACTACATCGGCATCGTCGGCAAGTACGGCCCGCAGGTCCTCGCGCTCCTCAAGAAGGCGGCCGGGCTGGACATCCGGACGATCTGCCCGCTGCACGGGCCGATCCTCGACACGCCCGACGCGATCGCCCACGCGGTCAAGCAGTACACGACGTGGGCGAGCTACGCCGTCGAGTCGGAGGGCGTGCTGATCGCCTACACGTCCGTCTACGGGCACACAAAGGCGGCGGTCGAGCTGTTCGCCGAAATGCTCCGGGAGCGCGGCTGCCCGAAAGTCGTCGTCGCCGACCTCGCGCGCGACGAGCTCTTCGAGACGGTCGAGGACGCCTTCCGCTACGGCAAGCTCGTCCTTGCGACGACGACATACAACGGCGAGATCTTCCCGTTCATGCGCACGTTCATCAGCCATCTCACCGAGCGCAACTACCAGAACCGCACGGTCGGCTTCATCGAGAACGGCTCGTGGGCGCCGACGGCCGCGCGCGTCATGAAGGGCCTGTTCGAGAAGTCGAAGAACCTCACGTTCTGCATGAACACGGTGAAGATCCTCTCGGCGCTGAACGAGACGTCGACGGCGGCCCTGGCGGCGTTGGCGGACGAGATCTGCGGCGGGTGCGCGCAGTAAGGCGAAATCTGGAACACGAGATGGGGATGCCAAGCATGAAGGGAGTCTTTGGTCTGGCGGTCGCGCTAATGGCGACGGTCGCGTCGGCACGGACGTTTGACGTGACGGCATGGCGGGGCGAGACGCTTGCCGCGCGCGTGCCGGACTTCTGCGAACTGGGCGACGAGCCGGACGGCATCTCGGTTCGTCGCGGCGTCCTGAAGGACGTGGCGTATGCGCCGGAACCTGACAGCCTCCAGCGGCGAAAGGTCTACGACCGCGTCAAGTGGACGGCGGACGACGATGACGATCCTCGCATCGTGGAGGTTTCCGTCCCGGCGGACGCGAAGCCGGGCGTCTACGTCTGCGGCATGATGCGCGTGACGGTGCTGGATCGCGTGCTGCCGCCGCCGTCGGAATGGAAGTACTACCTCGACCTCTGGCAACATCCGTGGGCTGTTGCGCGGCTGGCGAAGGCGAAGCCGTTCTCGAAGCAGCACTACGCGGCGATGAAGCCCGTGTGGGAGCTTCTCGCGACGGCAGGGCAGAAGACGATTACCGTGCCGATCCTCGACCTGCCGTGGGACCACCAGTGCCGCGACGCTTACCATTCGCTGGTGACGGACGGCGATTTCCGTCTCTTCGACGAATACGTCCAGTTCTGCCTCGACTGCGGGCTGGGGCCTGACATCTCATGCTATTCGCTCTGCCCGTGGACGCTTGGCAAGACGATTGACGAGGACGAGCTGGAGCGCCGGTGGGGTGCCTTCCTCGACCGGTTTGTCGCGCACCTGAAGGCGAAGGGCTGGTTCGGCCAGACGCTCATGGCGATGGACGAGCGTGCGCCGGAAGACGTCGCCAAAGTCGCGCGCTTCGTGCAGAAGCATGCGCCGGGCCTTCGGATCGCGATGGCGGGCAACCGTCCGCCGAGCGACTTCCAGGGCCTCACGATCGACGTCTATTCGCAGATTCTCCTGCCCGACTGCGTGACGACGAATTTTCTCGCCGAGGCGGCCGGACGGCGCGCGAAGGGCCTCGTCACGACGCATTACGTCTGCTGTGCGCCGGCGTTTCCGAACACGTTCATGGACTCGGGCGTGGGCGAAGCGTTCTGGCTGGGGGCCTCTCCGGCGTTTCTCGGCCTCGACGGCTTCCTGCGCTGGGCCTGGAACAGCTGGCCGGAGGATCCGAAGGACGATGCGAGCTATGGCGACTGGCGCGCGGGCGACACGTTCCTCTGCTATCCGGGCGGCGCGCCGTCGTGGCGCTTCCTTGAGCTGCGCAACGGCATCGTCGTCGCCGAGAAGGTGCGCATCCTGCGGGAGAAGGGGAGTCTTCCCGGCGACTTCGAAGCGGTCGCCGCGCTCTACGACGTGAAGAAGGCGTGTGCCAACGCCTGCAATTTCCGCGAAATCCGCAAGAAGACCGTGAGCCTGGTGAACCGCAAGTGAACGCCCGTCCGAGAGTAGCCCCGCATGTCGCGGCCCTTCCGAAAAGCGGCATCCGCAAGTTCTTCGACATCGTCGCCCAATCGAAGGACGTCGTCTCCCTCGGCGTCGGCGAGCCGGACTTCGACACGCCCTGGCACATCGCCCGCGCGGCCGTGACGTGCCTTGAGGACGGCGGGACGCACTACACCTCGAACCTCGGCACGCCCGAACTTCGCCAGGCGATTGCCCGCTACCTCGCGCGCCGCTTCAAGGCGTCGTTCGACTGGTCGAAGGAGATTCTCGTCACGGTCGGCGTTTCGGAGGCCATTGACCTCGCGATCCGCGCAATCTGCTCGCCGGGCGACGAGGTGCTTTACCATGAACCGTGCTTCGTCTCGTATGCGCCGACGATTCGTCTCGCGCACGCCGTGCCGGTCTGCGTCGAGACGAGCGTCGCGGAGGAGTTTCGGCTCACGGTCGAGGCCCTGGAGCGGAAGGTGACGCCGAAGACGAAGGCGATTCTCCTCAACTTCCCGTGCAATCCGACGGGCGCCGTCCTGTCGCGCGACGATATGCGGGCGATCCTCGCGTTCGCCGAACGGCACGACCTGCTCATTCTCGCCGACGAAGTCTATTCGGAACTCAACTATGTCGAGACGGACGGCGAGGGCGGCGACAGGCGGACGCTTCCGTCGTTCTCGGCCTTCCCCGAATACCGCGACCGCGTCATCCTGCTCAACGGCTTCTCGAAGTCCTGGGCGATGACGGGCTTTCGCCTCGGCTATGCCTGCGGGCCGACGGACGTCATTGACGCGATGATGAAGATCCACCAGTACGGCATCATGTCCGCGCCGACGCTCTCGCAGGCGGCGGGCGTGGAGGCGATGGATCATGGCGACGCGGAGGTCGCGCGCATGCGCCATGAGTATCGCCGTCGCCGCGACTACCTCGTTCCGGCCCTTAACGCGATGGGGCTGAAGACGGTGTTGCCGAAGGGCGCGTTCTACATTTTCGCCGACATCCGCGCGACAGGGCTTTCCGACGAGGACTTCGCCATTCGCCTCCTGAAGGAGTTTGGCGTCGCCGTCGTGCCGGGCAGTGCATTCGGGCCATGCGGCGCAGGGTTTCTGCGCATGTCGTACGCGACGTCGCTGGAAAAGATCCATCTCGCCGTCGCGCGCATGCGGAAGATGCTGGGCGGGGCGTGATGAGGTCGAAGTTCCTGCCGTTTGAGATCCTGTACGAAGATCGCGACCTGATCGTGATTGACAAGCCGGCGGGTCTCCTGACGACGCATACGAAGCTTGTCGGGCGCGTCGCGCGCGAGACCCAGCCGACGGCGGAGAACTACCTGAACGCCTATGTTCGAAAGGGCCAGGCGCGCAGTTCCAAGCGCGTCTTCCTCGTCCATCGGCTCGACCGGGAGACGCGTGGCGTCCTGATGTTCGCGAAGGACGCGAGGCTGGCGGACGCGATTCGCGACCGGTGGAACGAGTTGACCGAGAAGACGTACCTCGCGCGCGTCGAGGGTGTCTTGCCCGAAGCGTCCGGCGTGTTCGAATCGTATCTGCGCGATGACCCGAAGACGATGAAAGTCGCAAGCGTCTCAGATCCGAAGCTGGGCAAGTTGGCGCGGACGGAGTGGAAGCGCCTGGACGTCGAGAAGGGCACGACGCGCGTCGAAGTCGCGCTCAAGTCCGGCCGCAAGAACCAGATTCGCGTCCATTTCAGCGAAGCGGGCCACCCGATTGTCGGCGATGTCAAGTATGGGGCCAGAAGGGCAGACGGCCTCCATCTGCGCGCCGTCCGCCTTGTCTTCACGCACCCCCTGACCGAGCAGCGCTTCGATTTCAAGCTTCCCGTCTGACGCTCCCTTATCTTTGATTTTTCGAGGACGTATCGGGAGTGCCACGGGTGCCGCCCAAACCAGGCGCCCGAAAAAGCTCGGAGCGAGCTGCTCCCCGCGCCACAGCGGCGGACAGCGAGTCTGAGCGACGGGGTGATGACCTTCGTCTCTAGACCTCGGAGTACCACCTCAATCTGGTATGCCCCAGTCGAGGCTCGTCTCGCCGCTCTTGATGCGGAGCGCATGGGCCTTCGGCGCGTTTGAACCGCCCTCGTCGTCCTCGAAATAGGAAATCGGCGAAAGGGCGCCAGTCGCCGCGTTTTCGGATTTTGGTTCCTTGTCTGCAGCGGACGGCGGAATGGACGGCTTCTGACCTTTGGCCTTGGGCGGGGTTTCATCCTCAAGCCGATCCAGGTCCTCGAGAATCTGGTCCACGACATCGCGCGGCACCGTGGCGCGCGAAGAAGGGGAGTCGGCCGAACGGGAAGGGGCCTGACGAGGAGCTGCGGGCGCTTGGGCTGCAACGGAGCGACGCGGCGCGTAGAGTTCCGGATAATGCTTGCGCCGATAGGCTTCGAGTTCCTCTTCGCGGCGGCGCTTCTGCTCCTCGGCGACCTTTTCCTTTTCGGCGGCCAGCGCGGCCTTCAGGCGCTGGATCTCAAGTTCCTCGGCCGTGGGCGCCTTGGGCTTTGCCGCATCTGCGGCGGCCTGCTGCGCGGCGCGGCTGGCCTCGGCTTCGGCCACAGCCTTGTCGGCCTTGGCCTGGGCTTCCGCAAGCTTGCGCTGCATCTCCTCGAGCTTCGTCGTGAACGCAAGGACGGCCGCGCTGTCCTGCGGCGGCTGGACAACAACCGGCGCCGTGACGGCACCGCGCTCCTTCATCGCGAACTCGACCAGGCGGTCGTTCAGCAGCTGATTGCGGCGGGAGACGCTCACGAGCAGCACGACGAAGATGGCGATGACGGCCAGCATCAGGACGCCGAAGAAGACGCCCAGCGCCAGAAGGCGCTTGCGCGCCTTGGCCTGTTCGGCGTCGATATACTGCTGAAACGCCTTGAGGACGGGAAAGTCGTCGAGCGCATCGCCCGCGCCGCCATAGACGCTGACGGCGCGCGCCCCAAATTCAGGATTAATCGAGTTCGTATTCATTTTCAGCTCTCCAGACTATATTTGCATAACCCGCGTTATGTAAACTAGAGTTATTCGGATGCGAAGACATACCAGTTGAGGATCACGGCACCTTTCAGCTTCCGCATCGCGGCGTAAAGCCGCTCCAGCGGCAGCGTCGGCGCGGCGAACAGAAAACAGGTGTCCGTCTTCGCGTAGACCTTCGCTGCGTCAAACGGAATCGTCTTCGGCGTCAGCTTCGGATCATTTCCCTCGACCGTCCAGTCCTCTTCGATAAAGACGAGCGTGTCCGATCCGCTGTCCGCGCCCAGCGTCAATTCGAACGGCTGCGTGAGGCGCTGTTGCCGGTCACGCCAGCTGACAGGAGGCAGAAAGGCGCGGAAGAAAAGCCGTCCCTCGCGCCGTCCGTTCATCTTGACGGCAACCGAGTCGATGACGGCCAGCGCCTGGGCAATCTGCGTAGCCTCCCGAACGGTCAGCGACGGATCGAAGTCGGCCATGACCTCGACCACGCCGTTGCTGGCGGCGGCACGAATTTCACCAAGCCGTTGCACGGCCGTGCCCGGCGTGAACGTCACGTCCAGATGCCGTGGCAACGTCTGTTCGTCCCAGGAGATCGTGAAGGTCTTGCGCACCCCCTTCTCTAGCGTGGCCTTCGCCGCGTGCGCGCCATAGACGTCGCCCTGCCGGTAGATGCCGTCGAAGACGAGGGGCGATTGCGCGAGCGAATAGAGCGTACAGAAGGCGAGCGGCATCTCGTCCGACGCAACGACGCCCCCCTTCTCGTTCCGCGTGCCGCCCGTGTAGATGAACTCCGCTGGGGACAGACCCTCGGGCCACGTCGTCTCGACAGAGTCGGACAGGGCCGGCGTCAGGCGGACACGGCAGCCGACGGGCCAGAGAATGCACGTGCGGCGGTCGGTCGCCCGACCTTTGGGCAGTCCGGCCTTCTCCAGCCGCGCGCAGAGGTCGCCGACGGACTCGTCCAGGAGGAACATCGTCTCGTAGTCGCGATCCGAATCTTTCCCGGCGAAGAGAAATTCGATGGGAGTCCCCTTCTCCACGCCGGTTGCGGTCGCGGTAAAGGAAAGCGAAGCGGCAAGCAGAATCGAGATCATGGGTCGTGTGCGGTCAAGTGTCGGTTGTCGTCTGCGTCAGGGCCTCCAGCTCGGTCGCGGCCTCCTCCCAGTCGGCCGTGTAGCGGTCGATCTCGAACTGGAGCGTGCGCACCTTGCGGTTCGCTTCGGCGAAGTCGGTCGTCGGCGTCGGATTGAAGAGCTCGGCCGATGCCACGTCCAGCGCCTTCTGCAGCTCGTCGATCTTCTGCTCCGCCGTCGCGACGCGCGCCTTCAGCTCACGCAGCTTCGGCGCGACCTTCGCACGCTCCGCCGCCCGCTGCTTCCGAATGTCCTTGGCGGAGAGCTTGGAGGTTTGGTCGTTTGGCCGTTTGGTCGTTTGGATGTCTTGTTGTTTGGAGGTTTGGTCGTTCGGTCGTTTGGAGGTTGCGTCCCCCTCCATTCGACCATTCGACGACCCCATTCGACCATTCGACGATTCGATTATTCGATTATTTCTCTCTCGCTCCGCCTTCTTTTCGCAGTAGTAGTCGTAGCCGCCCGGATACGAGCGGATGCCCTCCCGGGTGATCTCGAGGATGCTCGTCGCGACGGCGCGCACGAAGTCGATGTCGTGCGAGACGAGCAGGATCGTCCCCGCATACTTCCGCAGCGCGTCCTGCAGGAGGCGGCGTCCGTCAAGGTCGAGATGCGTCGTCGGCTCGTCCAGAAGCAGGAAGTTCGGCGAGGAAGAGGCGCAGAAACGCGAGGCGGATCTTCTCGCCGCCGGAAAGGACGCCCGCCGGCTTCTCGACGTCGTTCTCGTCGAAGCCGAAGGCGCCAAGCTGATTGCGGAAGACCTTCTCCGGCCCGCCGCCGTGCGCGTCCCAGGCGTTCTTCGCGTTGCGGTAGACGGTGAGGTCAGGCGGAATCGTCTCGGCGAACTCCTGTGACAGGTAGCCGGGGACGACGTTGTGGCCGAGGACGGCCTTCCCTTCCGTCGCCTGCCGCGTCCCGGCGATGAGGCGCATGAGCGTCGTCTTGCCGAGGCCGTTGTAGCCGATGAGCGCGACCTTGTCGCCGCGCGTGATGTTGAACGACAGGCCCGAAAAGACCTTCTTCACGCCGTCGTAGGAGAAGCCGAGGTTCTCGCAGCGGAACATCTCAATGCCGCTCGGCGGCGGTTCGGCGAGGCGCAGCCGGCCGGAGTTCGTGTAGCGCTTCGGCAGGACGATCCGCGCCTCGTCGATCTTGTCGATGAGCTTCTGCCGCGACTGGGCCTGCGCGGCCTTCGTCGCCTGCGCGCGGAAGCGGTCCACAAAGCGCTGCAGCTGCTCGCGATGGTGGTCCTGGTTCTCCTTCGCGGCCTTCAGGTGCTCGTAGCGCACCTCGCGCTCGGTGAGGTAGTAGTCGAGGTCGCCCTCGTAGCGCGTCGCCGTCCCCGCGTCGACCTCGACGATGATGTTCGTCAGCGTCCGCAGGAGGTAGCGGTCGTGCGAGATGAGCATGAGCGTGCCGTCGTAGGCCTTCAGGAACTTCTGCAGCCACTCGACGGCCGGCAGGTCGAGGTAGTTCGACGGCTCGTCCAGCAGCAGGAGGTCGGGCTTCGACGCGAGGACGCGCGAGAGCTCCGCGCGCATACGCCAGCCACCGGAGAACGACTTGAACGGCTTGGCGAAGTCCTCGGTCGCGAAGCCGAGGCCGCCGAGCGCGATCTTCACGCGCGTCTCGATGTCGTAGCCGCCCAGATGCTCGAACTTCGTCTGAAGCTCGCCGTAGCGCCGCATCTTCACGGGATCCGAGAGGTCGGCCTCCAGCGTCTCCATCTCGGCCTCCATCTCCGAGAGGCCGGGGATGCCGCGCAGGGCATAGTCGAGCAGCGTCTCCTCGGGCGTGTCGGGCGCCGGGTTCTGCCGCGTGAAGCCGATGCGCGGGCTCGACTCGATGACGAGTTCGCCCGTGTCCGTCGACATCTCGCCGAGGATGATCTTGAAGAGCGTCGACTTGCCCGAACCGTTCGGGCCGACGACGCCGACGCGATCGCCCTTGTTGACGCGGAACGTGACGTCCGTCAGGACGTCCTGATGTCCGTAGTGGACGGAGATTCCCCTGAAGTCCAGCATCTGCGCGTCTCAAATGGGGCGCGCGCGACACGCGCGCGCCGCCGCCCGTCATTTCTTCAGGAAGAGCTCGATGACGGGAATCTCGACGTTCGGCTTCTTCATCGGCAGCACGATGTTGTCGCGTGTGCCGAGGTCGCCGCTCTGCGAATGCTGGATCGACGCACCCTTGCGGATCATCAGCTCCGAGCCGTCGTGCAGGAACTGCGCGTACTCGACCTTGTCCGCGAAGTCGAACGGCAAGGCCCCCATCGGGTAGTTGACGAGGTGGACGTAGAGCCTGTTCGTCTCGGGGTTGTAGGTGAGCAGCGAGTCGACCGGCGTCTTGAACCCGGACGGCGCGGCGGTGCAGCCGTAGATCGACCGGCTGTTGACGTGCATCCACTCGCCGATCGCGTCGAGGCGGTCGCAGGCGCGGTAG
>OIYX01000452.1_pt1 | contig 14865 bp, 9 predicted proteins | sample 1588431 | NCBI WGS metagenome assembly OIYX01 (sample SAMN03283241) | human gut metagenome | biome: human-associated habitat; material: feces | host: Homo sapiens | place: Peru | collected 2012
CCCGGCAGACGCCGTGCGGCATGTAGCCGCCCGTCACCATGATCGCCGGGATGTCGAGGCGCGCCGCCGCCATCAGGTGGCCGGGAACGATCGAGTCGCACGTCGAGAGCAGCACCATCCCGTCGAAGAAGTTGCCCCCGACCGTCATCTCGACCTGGTCGGCGATCGAGTTGCGCGACGGCACCTCGATGTACTTCGGGTCCTTCTCGACCATGCCGTCGCAGATCGCCGTCGTCATCACCTCAAGCGGCAGGCCGCCCGCGTCGCGGATGCCCGCCTTGACGCGCGCGGCGAGCTCCTTCAGGTGGACGTGTCCGGGATTGTACTCGTTCCACGAGTTGACGACGGCGATGCGCGGCCGCTTCTGTTCCTCGGCGGAATAGCCCATGCCGCACATGAGGCCGCGCCGGCACTCGCTCGCCTGCGAGAATTCCCACTGGCTCTTCAGTTCCATCGCACGCGCCCTCCGGTTCAGGCCTCGACTTCGCGCAGCGGATAGTTCATCGACTCGATCGACCCGTCGCAGGACTGCCCGCCGTCGACGCAGATGACCTGCCCGACGATGAAGCGCACCTTCTCGACGTCGGCGAGGAACTGGATCATCGGCACGATCTCCTCGACCGTGCCGCCGCGCCCGACGGGGATCTTGCGCGAGAAGCTCGCGATGTCCTCCTTCGAGTAGCGCTCGGCGAGCTTCGTGAAGATGAGGCCCGGCGCGACGCAGTTGACGCGGATGCCGTACTTGGCGACCTCGACGCCAAGCGCCTTCGTGAACATGTTGAGCCCGCCCTTGCCGGCGGAATACGGCAGCATCCGGCGATGCACCCACGTCACCTGCCCGTGGACGGACGAGACGTTCACGATGCGGCCCTCGGTCTTCTTCTCGACCATGTCGGCGACCGCGTAGCGCGCGCAGTACGCCGCCGCGTTCAGGTTGAGGGCGATCTGGCTGTCCCAGTATTCCATCGGCATGTCCTTGAACTCGCCCTTCGGCCCGCCGGGAATCTGCAGGGCGCCGCCCGCGTTGTTGACGAGGACGTCGATCTTCCCGAAGGTCTTCACGAAGTCCTCGACCATCGCGCGGCAGTGGTCATGGCTGCCGACGTCGCCCGCGTAGATCTTCGTCTTCGCGCCGTACTTCTCGCACGCCGCCGCGACCGCCTCGGCCCCGGCCGGGTTCTTGTTGCAGGTGATGCCGATGTTCGCGCCCTCGTCGCGCGCGAAGGCAATCGCGCACCCCGCGCCGATTCCGTGGGACGACCCGGTGATCAGAATGTTCCGACTCATTTTTCTCTCCTTCTGTTTCGTTCGGTTTCGCTCTTCAGATGTTTCGCCGCGCGGCCCCGTCGCCCTCATTTCGCGACCAGCCGAAACGCCTTCGGCCCGACCGCGACGGCACCGTCGGCGCACGGCCTGTCCGTGTGGTTGACGTACAGGCGCTCGCCGTTCGCGTAGGTGACGCGGACGAACCCGTCCGACAGGACGCGATGCTCCGTCATCTCCTCCAGCTGGAGGTGTCGCAGCGTCTTGAACTGCTCCCAGGCCTTCACGATGTCCGGCAGGTTGCGCTCGGTCACGCTGTAGAAGATCGGACGCCCGCCGTATTCGACGAGCGTGAGGTTGTCCTCCGGCGACAGGGTGCCCTGCGTGACCTTGTCGGGATTCGACAGCACGACGTCATGGAACGCGAGCTCGAAGAACGGCACGAACCGGTCGACGTTGGACTTGCGGCCCTTCGCCTCCGCCTGGCGCTTGGCGCGCATCGGCGCGCAGACGTAGTTGATGTAGTCGACGGAACCGAGCAGATGGTCCATGCCGCACTCGCTCGAAAAGCCACCGAAGAGCTCCTGGCACCGCCGAACGACCGCGAGCTGCACGGCGGCCTGTTCCTTCGTGGTGGCGGGATGGCGCGGGTCGGAGCAGCGGTAGGGCTGGACGGCCGTGAAGACGTCGATGTAATGGCAGCCCCGGAAGCCGAGCGTGGCGATGCGCGCGAGATCCCCCGGCAGGAACGTCTCCCACGCGCGCTTCAGGCAGAGGTTGTAGGCCTTGCCGCCCGACCAGGCGCCGTTCGTGTAGAGCGAGCCGTCCGGCTTCTTGCAGGCGATGTCGCCCCCGTTCCAGTCCGGCGAACAGGTGAAGCAGTCCGTGTAGTTGGAATGCCCGTCGACGAGATAGCCGAGCGCCCGCCCGCCGTCGCAGAGCCGCCGCAGCCCCGCCTCGCCGCCCGGCCCTTCCTCAAGCGGAAAGGTCGTCGGACAGCGTCCGTCATAGCCGCCGTTCTGCCAGCCCGCGACGCAGAGCGCGACGTCCGCGACGCCCGCCGCCTTGAGCTTCTTCAGGAGCGCGAGCGTCTGGTCGTAGGTGACGGACGTCCGGACGGGCGGCTCGTCGGCCGCCGTGAAGTCGCGGTTCGACTCGGGCAGCTTCCACGGCTTGCTGGCGACGCCTTGCCGCACCGGAACCGACCGCGCCAGCTGCGCGAGGTGCGGACGCGTCCGGATCCGCTCCTTGAGCGTGCGGACGGACGGATCCTTCGCGAAGCGGTAGCTGCGGTAGGCCTTCGCCAGCGCATTGTAGTCTGCCGTCAGCGGCAGCTGGTAGAAGACGACCGTCATGTCCTCATACGGCGCCGCGCCGATTTCGGAGATGCGCCAGCGCGGGAACATCTCGTAGCGGCCTTTCCGCGCGAGCAGGAGCAGGTCATGCTCGAAGCGCATGCCCTCCATGACCGCGAGAAAGACGTCGCGCGGCGTCTTCATCGCGTAGTAGGGCATGTAGATCCAGCCGCGATGCTGGACCCACGTCAGCTCGTCCCGCGCAAAGTCGAAGACGAGGCCGCGCTGGGCGAGCGCATACCCGGCCTCGCCCTTCGCCGCGTGCGCGACATCGGCGTGGATCTCCACGTCCACGACGTCCGGCGTGAGCTCCTCCTTCGCGACCGTGAAGGCGAGGCCGCCGTCCGCCCGCCGCACGCCGTCCAGCTTGCGCACGCGCAGACGCGTGTGCTCCGGGCCCATGAACCAGGCCTCCGCCTGCACCGGCCGCGCCGCAAGCGCCGGCATCGGCGGCCGGACGCGCGGCGGCTCGTCCGCACGGCGCGCACCCGAACACCCGGCCCCCACGACGCACGCGCCCAGCGCGCCGCACACGACAAAAAGCCCGATTCGCCTCATCTCGCTCCTTTCGTTTTTCCATTCGGCCCGGACGGCGACCTGCCATCCGACGCAGGGAGAGTATAGCATTTTCCCGCGCAACGGACATTCCCCAAACGAATTCGAAAACATAACCAAAGCGAAGTATGGTATAATCGCCGCCATGGAGACGATCCTTGTGTTCAGGACGGGCACGCTCGGCACGTGGCGCGAGAAGCTCGGCGGCATCACGGCCTTCGCCAAGGCCGAGGGGTGGCGCGTGCAGACAGTGGACGCGCGCGCCGCCCTTCCCGACGTCCGCCGGCTGTGCGCCTTCTGGCGTCCCGTCGGCATTCTCCTCGACGCGAGCGGACGGACGGACGGCGTGGACGCGCGCACCTTCGCCCCGCTGCCCTGCGTCGCCCTGACGCCCAGCTCCGACCGCGTCCGCCGCGCCTTTCCGTCCGTCCAGAGCGATTCGCACGCGATCGCCCGTCTCGCCGCGCAGGAGCTGCTGCGGCGGAACGTCACCGCGCTTGCGTTCCTCGACGCGCCGGGTTCGCCCAGCTGGTCGAGCCAGAAGCGGGAGGCCTTCCGCGCGATCGCCCGCCTGCACGGCCTCGCGCTCACGGTCGTGACGGCGGAGACGGCCGCCGCCCTTCCGCCAGCGACCGGACTGTTCGCCGCGACGGACGCGCTCGCCGCCGAGGCCCTGGCCCACGCCGAGCGCGCGGGCCTCCGCGTCCCGGAAGACCTCGCCGTCGTCGGCGTCGATGACGACCCGGAGATCTGCGAGAGCTGCGAGCCGACCCTGTCGTCCGTCCGCCCCGACTTCCACCGGCTCGGCTTCTCCGCCGCCGCGCTGCTCGCGGAACGTCTGCGCGCCCCCTGCGCCGAACGCGACACCGTCCTGATTCCGCCCGTCGGACTGGTTCGGCGGGCCTCGTCCAGCGGCCGCCCGGACGCGGCCGTCCGCCGCGCGCTCGACTTCATCCGCCAGCACGCCCACGAGGGGCTGACGGCCGCCGACGTGGCGCCCCTCTTCGGCGCGCAGTCCCGCCGCGCGGCCGAGATCCGCTTCAAGGACGCGACGGGGCAGACGATGACGGACGCCATTCTCGACGCCCGGCTACGGCTCGCCAAGGACTACCTGTCCGTCGGCCGCACCGCCGTCTCGGCCATCGCCAACTTCTGCGGATGGGACAGCGACCTCGCGTTCCGCAAGGCGTTCAAGGCGCGCGTCGGGCAGACGCCGACGGCCTTCCGCGCCGCCGCCCGCACGGCGTTTCTCTCGGCGACCGCGCGTCAGAACTTGCCGCGCAGCCCGATCTCGAACGTGCGCGGATCGCCCGCGAAGCACTCGTAGTAGTGCCGCGCCGTGTCGAAGTAGCGCTCGTCGAAGAGGTTGCGAACGCCCAGCGTCAGGAACCAGTCGTCGCGCCCCCCGAACTTCGAGAACGGCACGGACACGTTGACGTCGAAGACATGGCTCGGGTCGAAGCGCAGGTTCTCGTTGACGTACGCGCCGCGCATCGTCGCGTAGCTCATCGAGCGGTAGCGGTAGCCGAGGCCGACGACGATGTCCTCGATCGCGTCAAACCCGTGCAGGCGGTAGGACGTGTTGAGCGTGACGGCATGACGGGGGTACCGCTCGAACGAGCCGGCCTTGCCGGACTTCGTGCAGTCCTCGTAGCGCGTGTGCGCATACATCGCGAGAACCGTCCAGTTCTCCGTGATGTCGCCCGACAGCGAGAGCTCGACGCCCCGCGAGCGGTTGTGGCCCTCGAAATGGTAATACCCGTCCGTGTCGGACACGGGCGTGTTCTCCTGCTCGATGTTGAAGTAGGACGCCGAGAGCCAGAGCCTTTCCAGCGGACGCACGCGCAGGCCCGTCTCCCACTGCGTCGCCGTCCACGGGTCGGTCGGTCGCGTGCCGTCCGCCGAGACGAGGCCGAGCTGCGGCGTCTGCGTCTGCGAGACGTTGCCGAAGAAGACGAGCCAGTCGAGCGGCCGGACCGTGAGGCCGCCGCGCGGCGAGAACGCGAAGGCGTGCGCCTCGTCGTAGGAGACCGTCCCCGTGCGCCCCTCCTGTGTCGAGGCGTTCTCGACGAAGTAGTCGTAGCGCAGGCCCGCGAGGAGCGTGACCCAGCCCCAGCCGACCGAATCCTGCACCGTCGCGCCGTAGCGCGAGACCGCCGCGCCAAAGGCATCGCCGTCGCGGTAGCAGAAGTCAGGCTGAACCATGAACGTGTTGCGGAAGCCGAACGGCAGTTCGTTCTTCGTGTAGACCGAGCGCGCGTAGACGTTGAAGTTGCGCTGGATGGCGCTCGACTCGGAGAATGACGAGGTCATGTACTTCTTCCCAGTCAGCCATTCCCCCGTCTCGTAGAAATGGTTCATGACCCGGTCATACTCGGCCTGATTCGGCATGTCTCCGTCCGGGTTCCGCCGACTCCGCAGCGACGGCACATACGGTTCGCGCGTCTTCTGCTCCCAGTCGGAATACATGAACGAGCCGCCGAACTTGAGGAGCCAGTCGTCCGTGACCTGCCAGTCGACGTAGGGATTGACCATCATCCCCCTGTACTTCGACCGGTCGGTCGGCCGGCACGACGACTCGTTCCATCCGTAGCCGCCGGCGGGCTTGCCGCGCCAGACGGGGATGCCGATGTAGCTCGGGCTGTCGGACGAGACGAACATCGTCTTCAGCCCGACCGTCACGTCGTCCGTCGCCCTGAAAGCGAACGACGGCGCGACCGTGTACTGCTCGCGCGGACGCGCCCCCTCCTGCGAGCCGCCGGAGATGTAGGCGGGCGAGTAGATGTCGAAGGAGGCCGGAAGCCGGATCGCAAGCCTGTCCTCGACGACGATCTCGTTCGCGTCGATCATGCCGCGCTGGCGCCAGACGTTGCGCCCGACGGACGTCTGCTCGGAGAAGTTGACCTCGCTGTCGCGGAAGTGCGCGCCCTTCAGGTACATGTTGATCGAGCCGCCCGCGCCGTTGTTGTTCTGCTGCGCGCCCGCGCCGCCCGACAGCGAGGCGATCGGCCCCTTCACGATCTCGACGCGCTCCATCATCGCCGGGTCCATGAACAGCCCCGCGCCGCGCCCGACGGGGATGACGCCGTCGAACGCCGGCTCCGTGCCACCCATGCCACGGATGGAGAAAAGCCCCGGCTGGCGCACGAGAAGCGACGTGCCGCCCGTCTCGATGCCCGGCACCTGGCGGAGCAGGTCGTTCATGTCCGTCGGGTTGCGCTCGCGGATGAAGTCCTCCGTCAGCGTCTCGACGACGCAGGGCAGCGTTTCGGGCGGCTCGCCCGTGAACGTGCCGCCCGTGACCTTTTCGGGCCGGTATTTCGAGAGCGCGTTCGCCTCGACCGTGACGGTGCCGAGGTCGGCGACCGTGTGCGTTTCGTTCGTTTCGACGGCTGCCGCGTGCGCAAGGCCCAGCGGCAGCAACGCGGCGGCGCAAAGGGAATGTGGTTTCATTGCCCCGTTAAACGCCCGCCGACGCCATACGGTTCACGACTTTTTCAAAGGGGACGCTACGCGCGGGCGGCGACCGGCGTCACGCCCTTCTTGAGGATGACGTTCCCATACTTGCGCGTTTCGCCCGTGAGGACGATCGCGTAGGCCTTCTTCGCGCGCTCGTAGAACGCAAAGCGCTCCATCCGCTCGATCGTCCCCTCGTAGCCGAGCGCGGCGCGGTAGGCCTTCTCGACGTCCGGGTCCAGCGCATCGCCCGGCACGGCCGCCATCATGACGACGGGCGTCGCGTAGCTGTCGAGCTCGAAGAGCGGAATGACCCCGCGCAGCAGCCGGTCCGCCGCAAGCCCGTCCGCCCGCAGGACGACCGCACCCGCGCGGCCAAACGTGTGCGCCGGGAAATGCGCGTCCGAGAAGACGATCTCGTCCCCATGGCCCATCTCGGACAGGACCTTGAGAAGATCCGGCGAGACGACCGGTGAAATGCCCTTGAGCATGCCTGTTCCCTCCTTTCCTTTTTCCTTGACGGCCCCGACGCCGGCGGGAAGACCGGCGGCAAGGCCCTTGCACCACGCCCATCCGACGACGGACGCCACGCCGCACGTGAACGTGCGCCGCCGCATCACGGCCCCCGCACCACTCGTCACGCATGGCTTCATGTGGGACATTATAGCAAAAAAGGCGCGGCCTCTACTCAACCCGATTGCGCGACCAGCCGGCCTTCAAAACGGACAGAAGCGACTCGTTGAGGGGATAGTCCGTACCGTCCTTCCGCTGGGCCTGCAGAGCCATCGTGTCCGGTGCGGACGTCTCCCTGTAATTCCAGTACGTCCAGCTGAACCCGTATTCCTCAAAGAGGGCAATGCGCCATGCCGTGTCCTTGGCCTGCTGTCGTCCGTCCGCCCCGCGCTCGACGGCGAACTCGCCGACGAACAGCGGGACGTTGTGCTTCTTCTGAAACGCGACCACCGGCTGGAGGAATGCGCGCAACCCTTCCGGCGTGCTGACCGGGATGCCAAAGACGGCTGCCGCCGCATACGATCCGCCGGTTGCGTTTTCCATGCGCATCCAACCGCGCAGCCGATACGTCGTCGCCGAGCCGGGCAACCGAACGCGCGGGCCGACCCAGCCGTTGAAGGACTCCGTTCCGCGAACCCGCAACGAGCCCGGCCGCGCATGGCCAACCGCCGCGTCGTAAGCCGCAACCGACATCGGCTCGCGTTCTGCCGAGAAGCCCTCGGCATCCGCGTCAAATCTATGTCGCGCGACGACATGTCCCTGTTCATCGACAAGTTCAAGATCGTCAAACCACGCCGTGCCCGCATTTTCCGTCGAACGCAGCAGAATGGAGAATTCCGTGTCGTGTTCGCCAAATGTCAGCGTCCGCTCGAACCGCGTCCATCCCTGCGTGCCATTCACGCCCGCGCATTCGCCCTCGTTGCGCACCCAACCACCGTTCACGCCTCCGCCCTCGTAGAAGTGGAACGTGTAGACGAGATTGCCGTCCTCCAGGACATTCGCATCGCCCAGGCTCGTCACGTTTGAGAAACTGTCGCCCGAGACGACAATGACCTTGTCCGGATCAACCGCACGGATCGCCGCAATCGCCGCACGCTGAAGCGACAGCAAGGCGTCCGGCCGCGCCTGCTGAGTGTCCGGCTCGTTCAGGATCTCGTAGGCGGCCAGCGCGTTGCGCCCTCGGTAGCGCGCCGCCAGTTCCCGCCAGAGCGACAGGAAACGGCGACGGCAGGCCTCGTCCACCCAAAGCCGGTTCTTTCCGCCGCCCGTGTGGGCGAAGACGTTCTGCCCGCCCGGCCCGACATGCATGTCCAGGATCACGTACTGTCCGTATTTCTCCGCCCATGAGATGACCTCGTCCACATCCCGGACGCCCGCCTCCCGCAGGGCGCCCGGCCGATCCGGATCCTCGATCTCCGTGTAGGGGACGGCCAGCCGCAGGACATTCGCCCCCCACTCCATCTGTCGCCGCATGTCCGCCTCGGTGTACACCGTGCCTTCCGCATGCCACCAGCCCCAGTTGATTCCCCGAAGCGTAATCGGCTTTCCGCCCGCCACAAGGCCGCCGCCTTTCGCGCACACGGGCGGCAGCGGCGCCACGTCGGGCCCGACGTACTTCACGTGCACGTTGTAGACCTTGATGCGGCGGCAGTTCCGCGTCTCGTACAGCGGCGGCGGGTTGACCGGCGCGGACGCATGAAAGAAGACGTGCGCCTCACGCAAGATCACATTGTCGCAGTCCTCGAACACGAACAGTGTCTGCGGCTTCGTCACGTGGCACTTGCCCCATCCGAGATGGACAACCGTGTTCGTCAGGCCCCGAATGCGAATGGGCAGTTCCTCGTTTTCAAGATCATACGGCGCAAAGGTGAACGGCACAAGCGCCAGGTCGTATTCCTCCGGGTGGTCGCCGAGCATCCACCGGTCGCCCACGCCAATCGGCGGCAGCGGCAGTCGTTCGCGGCTCTTGATCGTCGGGCCGATGCCCGGAAACGGCTTCTCGGCAATCTGCGCCCGCTCCGCCGCCGAATAGCGGCTTCCCGCCAGCGGAGGCGGATTCCAGTTCGGGCGAAAGGCGTCCGGGACGGGCTGGACGACGGGGACGACAATCCACTCCTTTCCGGCGGCATCACGCTCCACGCGACCGCCGCCCCGCGTCACGTTCTCGCGCATCAGCTTCTCGCACACGCGCAGGACATCCTCCAGCCGATACTCGCTGTACGAGAACGTGCGGTTGCCGTCCAGCGCCGACACGAATTCGGGCGCAATCGCCCGTGTGCCCAGCGCCGTCAGAAGCACGCCCGCCGCGCTGGACGGATTGCAGTCCGAATCCCAGCCACACTGCATCGCGACCTTGATCGTCCGCACGGGATCGCCCTTCCCGTACAGCAGCCCCATGAGCAGGAACGCGCCGTTCGGCTTGACGTCCGAGCCGACCTGGTCAATGCGCCCGCGATGGTAGGCGGGATCGTCAACGTACTTCGCCTCCACCTTCTGCCAACAGACCCGCCAGTCGTTCGGGAACTCCCGATGCCAACGGCGCACGTCACGCACCATTTCCGCATACTGCGACTCGGCCGGCAGACACGCAAGCCCCGCCTCGACGATCGCGTCGATGTCGCGCGTGAAGAACGCCTCGGCGTACATGCCGCCCATGAATGCCCCCGCCCAGACGCCGTCGCCGCTATTGACGATCGTGCCGAACAGCCGCGCCAATTCAATCGTGCGCTGCGGCAATCCCGGCGAAATCAGGCCGGCATAGTCGCTCTCGATCTGGTAGTCGATGCAGTCGGCGCAGGCGTTGTAGCGCGGATGCCCGCTGTCGGGCGGCGCGATGCCGAGCCGGAGGTTGTTCCGTCCGGCCCAGTTCGCCGCGCAGAGTCCGAACTTCGTGTTCGCGAAATCAAGCCCGGCCTGACGCGGCGAGACGTCGAACCCATGCCGTTCCAGCGTCCGCAGGAAGGTCATCTCGACGAACAGGTCATCGTTGTCGAAGCCGCCGTTGATCATTCCCGGCTCCCAGGCCGGAACCTCCGCGTCGGGAATCGGCTTTCCCTGGTACCGGAACTCCGTCGGAAGCCCCCACTGGACGCCGATCATCTGTCCCAGCCATCCGGCCTTCATCTTGTCGCGCCACTCCTCCACGGACAGGCGACGCACATCCGCGTCCGCCACCGCCGAGCCGGCCATCGCGCCCAACAGCACCCCCAGAACAAAAAGCTTGGTCATGCAACCGCCCTTTCCCGACTTACTCGGCCGTCGCCGGACAGACCACGCGGAAGCCGATGAAGTTCTTCTGCAAGTCGTCCGGATTCGCAAGATTGATTCCCCAACGCGAACTCAGGCGGCAGACATAGGCGTTGTCACACCAGCTCCCGCCGCGCACAGTGGCGTAGCCGTTGTCCGCAATCGCCGCGCCCGTCGCATTGTCGAGGTTGTTGTCCACATAGCCGCCCAGGCACCACTCCCAGACGTTCCCGGCCATGTCATAGAGACCCCAATGGTTCTTCCCATAAGACCCGACACTCGCCGTCCCGTTTTCAGCCGTGCAGTCCTGCGCGGGCGCCGCGTCCGACACATAGCCGCCGTTCCGCATGTAGCGCCCCGGCAGGTTCGCGTCCGGCGCCTGATCCATCCCGGCGGAGACGAGAACCGGAAGACCGTTGCCCCAGCGTCCATCGGCGTCTCCCGCCCGCGCCGCGAACTCCCACTGCGCTTCCGTCGGCAGGTCAAACGCGAGACCCGTGCGCGTCCGAATCATGCCAAGGTAGGATGTCGCGGCCGGATCGTTCGGATAGTCATGCTCTGCGGCATTCCAGTTGCCCGCCGCCTTGCGAACCATGTAGTAGCTCACGCGCTCGATCGGACGCATGGCATAGTCCTGCACGTTGTTGAAGTACGCACAACGGAAGTTGCCGTTGCCGTTGTCTTTTTCAGGAATCTCCCACTGGCGCTGCGTGATCGGGAAGACGCCGATGTAGTAGTTTTCGTCCATCGTCACCTTGTGCGTCTTCTCCGTGTCGCCCCAGTTGGCGCTTCCCATCGTCCACTCGACGTCCTTGGCCATGACTTTTCTCAGGACAAGAGAGGTCGTGCGATAGTCGGCGTTGGCGAGCAGCCCGCCCGGCAGGAAGTCTTCGGACGGATAGTATTTCTGGGTGTTCGGACGCGTCCCGCTCGAGATGTCAACAACCATGTAATCCGGCGGATTGTCCAGCGCCCAGGCCTTGACGACGGCCCGGACGCCGCCGTCCGCGACCTTGTGTCCCGGCCAGTCCGCGCTCGGATCCCAGCGAATCGTGTGCGAGCCGACATCCACCTTCTTCCAGCAGTCGCCCTTGATTCGCTGGATGTGCGCACCGCCAATCGACGTCCACACGTTCTGGGCGTCGTTCGTCTGGATGTCCAGCGTGATGACGGCCGGCGCCGACGTCAGTTCGTATTCGATGTTCACCTTGCGATGGCTCAGCTGCTGCATCGTCACGGATGCAACCTCCGGGACACCCGCCGCGTGCAACGCGCACGGTGCACCCATCAACCCCGCAATCAGGCCTAGAGGCCAAGCCATCAGACTGTTCTTCATTGCCAACCTTCTTTCGCTTGTGTGTTTGTTGTCAGTTAACGGAAAATGACCAGGACTCCCGGACGCAGTGTCGGATCGAGTCCGATGCCGACCGAGAACAGCCAGGTGCAGAACCGCGCCTCTAGCGCGCCCGCGAGTGACGGAACGGCAACGCCGCCGGAATTGACGCCACCGACCGCCGCCTTCTCGGAGGCCGGAGTGGACGCAATGCTCCCGCTGATGATGCAGCTGTCAGCGCGGGAAAGCGCGCAGACCGCCGTCGTCAGGAAACAGACCAGCAGTTTCTTCATGGCACAGGACTTCCTTTCTTGTTGAGCGTGTTCGTGACTTCAAATCCGGGATCCATCGCCTTCAGAACCGTCCAGGCCGCAAGCGCGCGGGCATAGTGGTGTCCGCACTCGGCTTCGTCGAACGGATTGCGCTTGCGTCCGTCGTATCGGTTGCGGATGTCCCGCACGACCCGTTCCGCCTCCGTGCGGTCGCCGCGCCACGCAAGGAGCGCCGCGACGACATACTCGAAGCCCGTCATGGTTTCGCGATAGTAGGGGAACGGCGAACGCGGAAACCGGTCGTCCGGATACCACGCCATCTTCAGGGAGACCTCGTCGCCCAGCGCATAGGAACGCATCGGATTGAACGTCCCGTCGCTCCGCTGACGGCAGCGCGCGAGGACTGTCGCCAGGGCCGTCCGCGCATGCGCATCGTCGGCGACTGGACGCAGACCGACGGCTTGCGCGGCGTAGTCGCCCAGGAGCTGGTCGACGAGACAGCCGGCACCGAGCTGGAAGTCGGGATCGGCCAACGCATCCGCCGCGCGCGCATGGACTTGAAGGCCGGCGGCAATCGGGCCCCGGGGCGGCGTCACGCGCTGCTCGTAGTAGGCGCCGTTGAAGAGGTTGCGCTCCGTCCACTCCGACCCGCGCCGCCGGAGGTCGCGGCACGTCGCCGCAAACGCCGCGTCTCCGCAGACGTCCGCCAGGCGCGCGGCCGCGTCGAGCGCCGCCAGATAGAGAAACTCAATCTGCGGATTCGGGCCGTAGTACTCGACGTCCATCGTGTTGTGCTGGCAACCCTCCATCACGCCGTCTCGGTCGGCGTCCCATCCCCCGGGAATCCAGGCAAAGGACAGCGCGCGGCGAATGGCCGACCACGACTGGCGCAGGGCGGCGTCATCGCCGGTCTTCCGCCAGAAGCCGTAGGCCTTGACGATGCACTGCATCTGTCCGTCGGCACACGCGGTGCCGAGCTCCTTCGCGTTCTCCGCCAGCGGCAGCTTCACGCGGAACCGCATATGCCCGTTCGCCGCCAGCTGCGCGCCAAAGGCGTTGTCCAGCATCGACTTGGCCAATTCGGGCCACAGGTCGACGAGGCAATGCTCGTAGCCCCAGACGTGCGTGCAGTTGCCGTAGCAGCTGCCCTCGTCATCCAGGCATCCCTCCCAGCCATAGAAATTCCCGTCCGCCGTCCGAAAGCACGTCTCCGTGCGCAGGGTGGACAGGTTGAAAAGCGCGGCCTCCTTCACGACGTCGGGCGCCTGGGCCGAAAGGACGCGGCGGACGAACGCGACGGTCGCCGCCTCCAGCTCCGGCAGGTCGTGCCAAAGCGCGGCCGCCGCATCCGCCGCCGAGGCGACCTTCGTCGCATACCAGTTGCCCAGCACGTGGCTCGCGACATCCTCCTCGTGATTCCACTCCCAGCCGAAGCGATTCGGGAAGCGCCAGGCCAGGACGAACGGCACGGACTTCGTCTCGCCCGGCGCCAGCTCGATCGCGACGGCGAGCTGGGCGAGCGGCAGCTTCACGGGCGCCGCGACCTTGTCCTCCGCCGTATCCGCCACGTCGCCTCGCGCGACGAAGCGCGACCAGAACCGATCCATGGCGACGCCCCAGCCCGGCTCCCGCACGTCCGTCGCCGCCGAGACCGTGCCGACGCCCTCCGGGACGAACAGGCCGAACTCGCCGTCCGCCGCGTTGGCGATCTCCCCGCCGAGCAGACGAAAGCGCCGCGAGTCGACTTGCCGCCCCGACAGCCGAATGCCCGTCAAGCCGCGCGCCTGAACGCGCGCCTCGTCGCGGATGACCGGCGTCTTGCGGTCGGCGAAGCGTGGCGCGCGGCCGCAGCAGTTGACCAGCGTCCCGGCGACGGACGCCTTGACCGGCTGCGCCGAGCGGTTCGTGAGCCGCCAGCGGAGCAGCACGGCCGGGATGCCGCTCTTCCACGCATCGCCGGGCACAAGCGGGTTCATCGCCTCCAACACGGCCTCGACCGGTAGCCCGCCCTCCGACAGCTCCACCTGCGCCAACGGATAGGCGGCCTTGAAGACGGCCTTGCCGAAGCGCGGAAAGCCCGCATTCACCGCGCGCGAACCGAGGTCGCCCTCGTACGCCGAAAGGGGAAGAGGCCCCTCCAGAAGACGCGCGGCGCACGTCCCCTCCGCCGTTTCGCAGCGAAGGACAAAGGACGGCGTGCAGATTGGCGGCCAGCGAGAGCTCGTCGACGGCACAAAGCCCTTTGACGGCTCGTTGAAGATCTCCCAATCCACCAGCCCGCCACGGCCGGACAGCGAAACCGTGCCCGTGCCAATCCCGCCCAACGGCATCTTCACCCGATCCAGGAAGGCGCCCTCGTAGGTCTTCAGCACGGGCCAGTCCGCCGCGCACAGGCTTGTGGCGGACAGCAGGAAAAGGAGTTGCAGGAAGAGTCTCTTCATTTCGCCGTGTAGTATAACACGCCCGTTCTGCAAGCGTCTACTACTCACATGAGTAGTGCCGGGGCGCATCTGCGTAATTCACCCGAGTCCAGCCGCTCCGATCATGCAGCGGGACGGTAAAGGTACTTGATTTCGTCGTTCGTGTACCAGACGTATGCTTCAAGGAACGACGCGAAGCCTCCCTTTGACCAGAACTGGCCTCTCCGCTTGAAGCGGTTCTGGTTCTGAGAGCACTGCGACTCCATCGCGCCCCTTCCCAGACCCCGCAGGCCTTCGCGGCCTTCTCGAAGGAGCCCGTCTCGCAGACCGTCGTCATGAAAAGCGAAAAAGTCCTCACGACCGCCGCGCGGATCGACGCGGCAAAACGCGCCATTGTCGCGCTCGGCGACATGCGCCCGGGCCACCTGTCCGTCCAGCAGAGGGCGAGCGGG
>OIYX01000454.1_pt1 | contig 14845 bp, 10 predicted proteins | sample 1588431 | NCBI WGS metagenome assembly OIYX01 (sample SAMN03283241) | human gut metagenome | biome: human-associated habitat; material: feces | host: Homo sapiens | place: Peru | collected 2012
CGCCCGCCGAGGACGAAGCCGTTCACGTCGCGCGCGTGGCGGCGCGAGAAAATCCCCACGCCGAGCAGCACGGCGAAAAAAGCTACCAACATTATAACAAGAATCAAATTCATTGTAAACTCCTTTTTCTCCCCCGGTTCGCGCGGTTTTTACTCGGTCGTCTGCGATTCGACGATGCGCGCGGCACGATAGCGCTCGCGCAGAACCGGCTTTTCGATCTTTCCGGTGGGATTGCGCGGGATCTTGTCAAAAAGGATCCTTCTCGGGCGCTTATAGCGCGGAAGCCCCTTGCAGAACTCGTTGATCTCGTCCTCCGTGGCCTCGACGCCGTCCTTCAGCTCGATGATCGCTGCGGCGATCTCGCCCAGACGCGGCTCGGGCAGGCCGATGACCGCTGCGTCCTTGATCTTGTCGTTGCCGCGCAGGAAATCCTCGATCTGCACGGGATAGAGGTTCTCGCCGCCGGTGATGATAACGTCCTTTTTGCGGTCAACGAGGTAGATGAAGCCGTCGGCGTCGCGCTTGGCCATGTCGCCGGTATAGAGCCAGCCGTCCTTGAGCACCTCGGCCGTGGCCTCGGGATTCTTATAGTAGCAGAGCATCACGCCCGGCCCCTTAACGGCCAGCTCGCCGACGCGCTCCCCCTCGACCTCATTGCCCTGCTCGTCGACGATCTTCGCCTCCCAGCCGAAGCCGGGGACGCCGATGGCGCCGACCTTGTTGATGTTCTCCACGCCGAGGTGGACGCAGCCCGGGCCGATGGACTCGGACAGGCCGTAGTTCGTGTCGTATTGATGATGGGGGAAATAGCGCAGCCAGCGGTGAATGAGGCTGGGCGGAACGGGCTGCGCGCCGATGTGCATGAGACGCCACTGCTCGAGCATGTAGTGGTTCAGGTCGATGCGCCCGGAGTCGAGCGCGTCGAGCAGATCCTGCGCCCACGGCACGAGCAGCCAGACGATGGTGCAATGCTCCTCGGTGACGGCGCGGAGGATCCATTCCGGCTTCACGCCGCGCAGGAGCACAGCCTTGCCGCCCGTGAGCAGGCTGCCGAACCAGTGCATCTTTGCGCCCGTGTGATACAGCGGCGGGATGCAGAGAAAGACGTCCTCATGCGTCTGGCCGTGGTGGTTCTGCTCGACCAGACAGGCGTGATAGAGCGCCCGGTGGTTATGCAAAATGGCCTTCGGGAAGCCCGTCGTGCCGCTGGAGAAATAAATCGCGGCAAGGTCGTCCTCGGTCAGGCTGACGGGCGGCACGGTGTTGGCGCAGAAGCCCATCCGGTGGAAGCAGTCCTCGGCAAAGGCCGGGGGATTCTTCCCGACATAGAAAAAATACTTCACGCGCGGAAGCTGCGGGAGCACAGCCTGCACGCGCTCGGTGAATTCCGGGCCGAAGACCAGCACCTCAACGTCTGCAAGGTCGGCGCAGTAGGCGATCTCGTCGGAGGAATAGCGGAAATTCATCGGCACGGCAATGGCGCCGGCCTTGAGCGCGCCGAAATAAACTGGCAGCCACTCCAGACAGTTCATCAGCAGGATGCCGACCTTCTGCCCCTTTTCGATGCCCCGGCTGAGCAGAAGATTTGCGAAGCGGTTGGCTTTTTTGTCAAATTGACTCCAATTCATCTCGCGCCGATACGGCAGATCGGGGCGGGTATTTTCGATCAGGCTGAATTCGCGCCATGTTTTGGCGCGGTCGCGCTCCTCGGAGGGGTTGATCTCGACGAGCGCCGTCTCCGCGCCGTAGAGGCGCGCGTTTCGCTCGAGCAAGTCGGTAATGACCATGTTTCTGTCTCTTCCTTTCAAAAAAATCGCCCTCTGCTTCTTAGCAGAGGACGAGAAATTCCCGTGGTACCACCTCTATTGGTTCTCGGCGGATCAAGGATCCAGCGCTGTAACGGGCGCGCCCGTCTCTGCCTACTGCTGCTTCGGCAGAGCCGCTCGGAAAGGTATTGGCAGCGTGCTCCGGCGCTGCCTCGCACCGCCCGGCAGCTCTCTTTCCCTTGCACACGCTGTTACTTGGTTTCGTCATTGCGTTCTGTTCATGTCATACTTTATCACTTTTAATCAATAAAGTCAAGGGCTTTTTTCTTAGGGAACCTCTGATTCAATCGCAAGAGCGGTCAGCGAGGGATTTTGTTCCAAATTGAGGTTTGGAAATTGCAGGAATCCTTTTCGTATTTCAAAATTTTCAAACCAATAAGTTGGGGCAAAAGACCCGCTGAGCGCCGCAGCTGATTGATTCAGAGGTTCCCAAGGGCAAAAGACCCGCTGAGCGCCGCAGACGATCGATTCAGAGGTTCCTTAGATTCGGCTACCGCTTGACGGTGTAGCCGTTCATGCCGACCCGCGCGACCGGCGTTCCCAGCTCGTCCGTCACCGACACCTCGTAGAACGTGACCGTCCGGCCGTGGCGCACGCGCCTTGCCTCAGCAAGGAGCGTTTGTCCCCGCGCGGCGGTCAGGAAGGTGATGTCCGCGTGCAGCGAGATCACGGTCGTGTCCGTCAGGCCGTAATTCGCCGCGACGGCCGAGGCAAAATCCGCCAGCGTGAAGATCGCGCCGCCCATGGGCGTGCCGCGCGCGTTGCGGTGCAGCGGCGTCAGCGGCATCCGGCAGAGCGCATAGCCCTCCCGCGCCTCGTCGATCGTGATCCCGGCCTGCTCGGTTGCGAAGCGGTCGCCGCGAAACTGCTCGCGCAGCGCTTCAAGCTCATTCATATTTTTCCTCCTATTGCTTCCATTCAAAGATCCCGGTTTGGCTGAGGATCTGCGTCTCGTCGCTGATGGAAACCTGCGCAACGCAGATGAGGTCGCCGTCTCGCGGATTCAGCTCCGGCACATAGAGCAGCCCCTCGGAATGGAAGACCGTTTCATAGGGCGCGCCGTTGACGTAGACCCGGCTGTAGGGCGTGAAATGGTCGCCGCGGATATAATACCCGCCTGTGTCCTGCGTATCCTCGACCACGGCCGTCAGCACGATCTCCTCGACGCCGAACCGGAGCTGCGTCGGCTCAAGCGGACGCCCGGCGAGCGAATAGCGGTCGCCGCTGAGCATATCATACTCGAGCGCCTCAAGCTTGCTCTCGTATTCCTCGTTCTCCTCCGGGAAGCCGTAGCTCTGATGGTGGCGCATGATGACGCCCTCGTGAATGTCGCACAGCTCGAGAATATACGCGCCGAGCTGATAGGTTTGCAGGTCGCGATCCTCGGCCTCGATGGGATAGTTCGCCCAGACGGCATACTCCGTGCTCTGCACGTCGCCGCAGGACAGCTCCTCCTGCTGGATGTTGAAGCTCGGCAGATGGTCGCCGTAGACCACGAGGATGGTCGGCTCGTCAAAGTTCGCCAGCGCGCGCGTCAGCTCGCCGAGGAAGGCGTCGCTCTCCTTGAGCTGGTAGAGATAGTATTCCAGCCCGTTTTTGCGGCTCTCGTTGTCGTCCATGCCGGTGACGGCAATGGTCGGCGCGCCCTCGATGGGCACGGTCGGATATTTCCCGTGCGCCTGCACGGAGACGCCGAAGACGAAGTCCTGCCCCTCGGTCGATTGCAGCGCCTTGAGGATCTCGTTGGTCAGCACGCTGTCTCTCGCCCAGCCAAGGGGGTTATAGGACACGTCGTTCATATATTCCAGCGTGGTGAAGGTCTCAAAGGACAGGTTGGAATAGACGATGTTGCGGTCATAAAAGGTCGCGTTGTTGTTGTGGATGGCGTGCGTTGCATAGCCGAGCGCCTGCAAAACCGTCGCGACGGACTCGGTCGTGACCTTATTGACAGTTGTCATATAAGGGTACTCCCCGACGCCGAAGTGATCCAGATTCATCCCGGTGAGCACCTCGAACTCCGTGTTGGCCGTGCCCGCGCCGATGGCCGGAACGGACAGCAGACCGCTCGGCCCGCTGCGCTTGAGCGCCTCAAAGACCGGAACGGGATTCTCTGAGAAGGTCAACTCCTTCAGATAGTTCGCGTCAAAGAAGCTCTCCATCTGCACAAAGACGATATTCGGCCGCGCCTGCGCGGTCTGCGGAAGGTCGGTCTGCTCGTCGAGGATCTCCTCCACATTCTCCTTGGAATACTCCTTCGGCTGGTTCACGCCGCCGGTCAGCAGGCTCACGGAGAAGCTGTAGCAGAAGCCGTTTTTATGATAGGCCTTCGGCAGGCTGGAAAAACCGCTTGCCCGGTCGATCCGCCCGTTCGACTGCATCAGGAGCGTCGCCGAGAGCAGCGCAAGGCCGATCATCGTCACATAGGTCAGGGAAAAGGTAAACGAGCGCTTCCGGCTTTTGGATGACAGGAGCAGATAAAAAACCGCGCCGAGTGCTGCAGAGATGCCGAGCATGACGAGCAGCAGCGTGAAATGCGACATATATTTTTCAAAAATATCCCGCGTTGCGGACATCAGGAAAATATCCGCCGCCGTCAGCGGCATGGAGCGAAAGCGCAGGAGAATGAAATCCGTGATCGCCAGCGCCAGCCAATACACGGCGGCAAGGCAGACGAAAAACACCCGCTTGCGGAACAGCATCGAAAGGCTCAGGGTGAAGAACACGATCAGCGCACCGTAGAGAAACACCAGCGGCCTGCCGGTCAGGAAGGCGACGGTGTCGGAAAAATTGCGCCGCGCCAGCAGCTCGACCGTAAAATTCAGCGCAAGCGCAAGCAGCGCATAGCACAGCAGCGTTCGATAGTCCGCCGTCGACCAGCCGCTCAGCACCCGAGGCTCCTTTTTCCGCATAAGCTCCCTCCTTTCGAGCACAAGCGCTGATGTTTCCACCAGCGCTTGTCGAAACTATTTGGATTATAACACGCGTTTTTCAAAAAGCAAGTCTTTTTTGGGACGGATCAGACCTCGAACATCAGGTCGCCGTAGGTCGGCACCGGCCAAATATCCTTGTCGACCAGCAGCTCGAGCTGATCGATCGGGTCGCGCAGCGCCTTCATTGCCGGGCTCACGCAGTCGTGGCAGAAAATTGCCGTCTCCTTCATGCCCTCGATGCCGTCGCTCTGCGCCATGCGCTCCTTGAGCGCGTTGAGCGCGTCGAAGGCCTCGTTCAGCAGCGCCGACACGCGCAGAAGCAGCTTCTCCTGCGCCGAGACGCACGCCGTCGGGCAGGCGCTGCGCACCTTGCAGATGGAGTCGCTCAGCCGCGCCGTGTAGCGCACGACGGCGGGCACATAGTGCTTGGCCGCCATGTGGATCATGGTGCGCGCCTCGATGCTCGTGACCTTGGCATAGGTCTCATAGAGGATCTCGCTTCTCGACTCCAGCTCGACCTCGGTCAGCACGCCGAAGCGCGAGAACAGCTCCGCCGCCTTCTTTGTCGTCAGCGACGGGATCGACGCGACCATGCTCGGCAGATTCGGCAGTCCGCGCTTTTGCGCCTCCGCGACCCACTCGGCGCTGTAGCCGTTGCCGTTGAAGATCACGCGCTTATGCTGCCGCAGATTCTCGGCGATCAGGCGGTTGACGTCCGCCATGCAGTCGTCGCTCTTTTCCAGCACGTCGGCGGCCTCCGCGAAGGCCTCCGCCATGATCGTGTTGAGCACGGTGTTGGCAATGGCGATGCAGTCGGACGAGCCGACCATGCGGAACTCGAATTTGTTGCCGGTGAAGGCAAAGGGCGAGGTGCGGTTGCGGTCGGTCGCGTCCTGCATGATGCGAGGCAGCGTGGAGACGCCGGTGTTGATCTGCGCGCCGTTGATGCAGCCGTCGGCCGTGCCGTTCTCAATGATCTGCTCGACCACGTCCTCAAGCTGGTCGCCGAGGAAGATCGACACGATGGCCGGAGGCGCCTCGTCCGCGCCGAGGCGCTGGTCGTTGCCGACGCAGGCAGCCGTCATGCGCAGAAGGTCGGCGTGGCGGTCGACCGCCTTGATGATGCACGAGAGAACAAGAAGGAATTGCAGGTTGTCGTTCGGCATGGAGCCCGGCTCGAGCAGGTTCTTGCCGGTATCGGTCGAGATCGACCAGTTGTTGTGCTTGCCGGAGCCGTTCACGCCCGCGAAGGGCTTCTCGTGCAGCAGGCAGACCAGCCCGTGCTGACCGGCGACGCGCTTCATTGTCTCCATCATGAGCTGGTTCTGGTCGACCGCGACGTTGCAGGTGCAGTAGACCGGGGCGCATTCGTGCTGCGCCGGGGCGACCTCGTTGTGCTGCGTGGTCGCCGGGATGCCCATCTTCCAAAGCTCGCGGTTCAGGTCGGCCATAAAGGAGCCGACGCGCTCGCGGATGACGCCGAAATACTGATCCTCCAGCTCCTGCCCCTTGGGCGCGGGCGCGCCGAAGAGCGTTCTGCCGGTGTAGATCAGGTCGCGGCGGCGCAAATATTTCTGCCGGTCGACGATGAAATACTCCTGCTCGGCGCCGACGGACGGAATGACCTTGCGCGTCTCGGAATCGCCGAAGATGCGCAGAATGCGCACGGCCTGAGAGGAAAGCGCCTCCATGGAGCGAAGCAGCGGGGTCTTGTTGTCGAGCGCCTCGCCGGTATAGGACAGAAAGACCGTCGGAATGCACAGGATCGTGCCGCAGGCCATCTCCTTAACAAAAGCCGGAGAGGTGATGTCCCACGCGGTGTAGCCGCGGGCATAGTGCGTGGCGCGCAGACCGCCCGTCGGGAAGGACGACGCGTCCGGCTCGCCCATGATGAGCTGCTTGCCGGTCAGCTTGAGAATGGCGATGCCCGTCTCGCCCGAGGGCGCGAGGAAGGAATCGTGCTTCTCGGCCGTGACGCCGGTCAGCGGCAGGAACCAGTGCGTGTAATGCGTCGCGCCCTTTTCCACCGCCCACTGCATCATCGCCTTGGCGACGATGTCGGCGGCGCGCATGGAGATCTGGCCGCCGTTCTTCTCAACATAGAGGATCTCCTCGTAAACGTTCTGGGGGAGCCGCTGTCGCATGACCTCCTTGGTAAAAACATTCGTGCCGAAGCACGCGGGCAGCGCGTTGCCGTCGCTGCAAACGGATCGTTCGGTGGTCAGCATTGCTTCCACTCCCCCTTTTTGAATGATTGATGTCAATTTTACACATTTTTCTGCCAAAAATCAAGCCCTGCTGGCGATTTCATAGGCGTGTCCAAAGAACATCTGTCCTTGTCAGGCATATTTATACAAATTTGCTACAAATTTATCAATTTCTATTATCAAGAAGCCGCGAAATTCGGGTATGCTATTGCAAAAGGAGGCCTCCCGATGCTGATCTCATTTTTGCGGACTTTTTTGCTCTACCTCGTGCTGGTGCTTTCGGTGCGGCTGATGGGCAAGCGCCAAATCGGCGAGATGGAGCCGGCGGAGTTCGTTGTGACCATGCTGCTGGCCAATCTGGCGGCCATCCCGATGCAGGACAACGGCATTGCCCTGCTCTCGGGTCTGGTTCCGATCCTGGTCATTCTGGGGCTGGAGCTGATCCTCTCCGTCGTTACGATGCGCTCGATCGGTCTGCGCCGTCTTTTCTGCGGAAAGCCCGTGATCCTGATCGAAAACGGCAAAATCCTCGAGCGCAATCTGCGTCAGACGCGCGTGAACCTCGACGAGCTGACCATGCATCTGCGCGAAAAGGACATTTTCGACCTGTCGACGGTCAAATATGCGATCCTCGAGACAAACGGACAGCTCTCCACCCTGCTTTACAGCAAGGACTGCCCGCCGACGGCCAAGGATCTCGGCGTGCGCGTTGCGCAGGAGCGCCTGCCCATCACGCTCATCACGGGCGGCAAGCTGCTCGAGGACAATCTGGCGCTGGTCGGCCTGAGCCGCCCGGAGCTGCTCCGGCGGCTCGAGCAGCAGGGCTGCACGCTCAAGACCACCCTGCTCTACACGCTCGACACGGCCGGGCACGGCTATCTCATCAGACGGGAGGACGTGATCGGATGAAGCATCTGTGGATCGGCATCGGCATTCTCTCCCTGCTGCTGACGCTGGGCATCGCGAGCAATGTCGCGGCAAATCTGACGCTCCGCGAGTCGGAAACGCTCCTGCAGCAGGCCGACGAGGCGCTGGACGCAGGCGATCTTCCGGCCGCGCTCGAGAAGAGCCGTCAGGCCGAGGCGCGGTGGCGCAGCGCGCAAAAAATGCTGCACATCATGATGAGCCACACGCTGATCGACGAGGTCGACACCTCGTTTTCCAACCTTCGCACCTACGGCGAGGAGGACGAGACAACGGAATATCGCGCAAGCTGCCGCGAGCTGATCTTGCAGCTGCGGCACCTGCGCGATATGGATATTCCGCATTATTACCATTTTCTATAAAGAAAAAGCGGCCGAACAGGCCGCTTTTTTCAGAACTCATGCAGAAAGCCGCTGTCGCGCATGGAAACGAAATCGTCCGCGGCCACGACGATGTGGTCGAGCAGCGACAGGCTCATCAGCTCCAGCGCGTCGCGCAGGCGCAGGGTCAGCTCGACGTCCTCCTTCGACGGCAAGGCGATGCCGGACGGGTGATTGTGCGCCAGCACGACGCCGGTCGCGTTCAGGCTGAGCGCCTCCTGCACCATCCGGCGCACCGGCACCTCGGCGCTGTTTGCGCTCCCCTGCCCCAGTCTGCGGCAGCCGAGCACGTGCCCGGCTCCGTCTAGGCAGAGCAGATAGAGCAACTCGTCGCGTGCGCCGTAAAAATAGGGAAGAAGATAGGTGCCGTAAGACGCGCTGTCGAGCAGCACGCGCTCCACATGCGCCCGCGAGAGGAAATAGCGCCGATGCAGCTCCGGGACGAGCCGAAGCAGCACAATGGCCTCCTCGTCGATCCCCTCGACGGCGCGCAGATCCTCCGCCGTAGCCTCAAAGATCGCGGCCAGATTGGGAAAGAACTCCGTCAGGCTCTTTGCCTGCCGCGCGGCGTCTCCCCCGACGCAGCGCAGCAGCAGCTCGAGCAGCTCTGCGTCCGTCATTGCGTCGGGACTGCGAGTCAGAAAACGGCGGCTCAGTCGATCCATGGCTTATCCCCTTTCCAGATAGGGCTTGAGGTACTGCCCCGTGTAGGACGCCGCGCACTGCGCGACCTCCTCGGGCGTTCCCGCGGCAACAATCGTGCCGCCGCCGTCGCCGCCCTCCGGCCCGAGGTCGATCAGGTGGTCGGCGGATTTGATCACATCCAAATTGTGCTCAATTACGAGCACCGTGTTGCCGCAGTCAACGAGCTGCTGCAGCACGTCCAGAAGCTTCTGCACGTCGTACATATGCAGGCCGGTGGTCGGCTCGTCGAGGATATAAAGCGTCCGGCCGGTTGCCTGCCGCGCCAGCTCCGTCGCGAGCTTCACGCGCTGTGCCTCGCCGCCGGAGAGCGTCGTGGAGCTTTGCCCCAGCTTGATATAGCCGAGGCCGACCTGCGAGATCGTTTGCAGCCTGCGCAGGAGCTTCGGCTGGTTTTCAAAGAACTCCAGCGCCTGATCGACCGTCATATCCAGCACGTCGGAGATCGACTTGCCGCGATAGAGCACCTCGAGCGTCTCGCGGTTATAGCGCTTGCCGTGGCAGACCTCGCAGGGAACGTAAACGTCGGGCAAAAAATGCATCTCGATCTTCACGAGGCCGTCGCCGCAGCAGGATTCGCATCGGCCGCCCTTGATGTTGAAGGAGAAGCGCCCCGGCCCGTAGCCGCGCTCCTTGGCCGAGGCCGTGGAGGCAAACAGGTCGCGGATGTCGTTGAACAAGCCGGTGTAGGTCGCAGGATTGGAGCGCGGCGTGCGGCCGATCGGGCTTTGATCGATCACGATCACCTTGTCCAGCGCGGAGAGCCCCTCCACGCCGTCGTGCTTTCCGGGACGGAGCTTCGCGCGGTTGAGCGAAACGGCCAGCCGCTTGGCAATAATCTCGTTGACGAGCGACGATTTGCCCGAGCCGGAAACGCCGGTCACGCAGGTGAACGTTCCGAGCGGGATCTCTGCGTCGATGTTCTGCAAGTTGTTCTCGCGGCAGCCGAGGAAGCGCAGCACGCTCCCGTTCCCGGCGCGCCGCGTCTGCGGCACGGGGATCCTCCGCTTGCCGGAGAGATACTGCCCCGTGATGCTGCGCGGGCTGTCCATGATCTGCTGAAGGGTGCCGCAGGCGACGATCTCGCCGCCGTGGATGCCCGCGCCGGGGCCGACGTCGACGATATAATCCGCCGCGCGCATCGTGTCCTCGTCGTGCTCGACGACGATGAGCGTATTGCCGAGGTCTCGTAGGCGGCGAAGCGTGCTGAGCAGCTTGTCGTTGTCGCGCTGATGCAGGCCGATGCTCGGCTCGTCGAGGATATACAGCACGCCCATCAGCGACGCGCCGATCTGCGTAGCCAGACGGATACGCTGCGCCTCGCCGCCGGAGAGCGTCCCGGCCGAGCGCGAGAGCGTCAGATATTGCAGGCCGACGCTCTGCAGAAAGCCGAGGCGGCCGCGAAGCTCCTTGAGGATCGGCTCGGCGATCACGGCCTGCGCGCCATCGAGTCGGAGCCCGTCGAGGAATTCCATCTCCCTGCTGACAGAGAGACCGCAGAACTGCGTGATGGACAGGCCGCCGACTGTGACTGCGCGCGCGATGTCGGACAAGCGCTCCCCGCGGCAGTGCGGGCAGGGCGAGGTCGACATATATTCCTCCAGCTCCTTGCGCATGGCGTCGGACTGCGTCTCGCGGAAGCGGCGCTCAAGATTTGGGAGGATGCCCTCGAACGCCTGCTCGAGCGTCCCGCGTCCGTTGCCGCGCTCATAGCGAAGCTGCAGCTTTTCCCCGCCCGTGCCGAAGAGAATGACCTTCATGGCCTCGTCCGGCAGGCTTTCGATCGGCGCGTGCAGGTCGAAACGGTATTTTTGAGCCAAGGCCTCGAAATACATCCGCGCAATGGAGTCGCTGCGGATGTTTCCCCAGCCGCTGGCCTCGATGCCGCCGTCATAGATCGATTTTTTCGGATCCGGGATGATCAGCTCCGGGTCAGCCTTGAGCCGGTAGCCCAGTCCGGAGCACTCCGGGCAGGCGCCCATTGGATTGTTGAACGAAAACAGGCGCGGCGAAAGCTCGGGGATGGAAATGCCGCATTCGTCGCAGGCGTAGTTTCTGGAATAGGGCGTCTCGCGGTCGTTGTCGACCTCGTGGATGATGACCACGCCGTCCCCATGCGCCAGCGCGGTCTCGACGGAATCCGTCAGACGACGCATCATGTCGCCGCGCCGGATCAGCCGGTCGACCACCAGCTCGATGAAGTGCTTTTTGTTCTTTTCAAGCGAGATCTCCTCGCTCAGATCGTAGAGGCTTCCGTCGACGCGCACGCGGGCAAAGCCGCTGCGCCGCGCGCCCTCGAGCACCTTGACGTGCTCGCCCTTTTTGCCGCGGATCACCGGCGCGAGCACCTCAAAGCGCGTGCCCTCCGGCAGCTCGAGCACGCGGTCGACGATCTGGTCGACGCTCTGCCGCTTGATCTCGCGCCCGCACCTCGGGCAGTGCGGCGTGCCGACCCGCGCCCAGAGCAGACGCAGATAGTCATAGATCTCCGTCACCGTGCCGACGGTCGAGCGCGGATTCTTCGACGTGGTCTTCTGGTCGATGGATATGGCGGGCGAAAGCCCCTCGATCATGTCCACATCCGGCTTGTCCATTTGCCCCAAAAACTGACGCACATAGGCAGAAAGCGACTCGACGTAGCGCCGCCGCCCCTCGGCATAGATCGTGTCGAAGGCCAGCGACGATTTCCCCGAGCCGGAAAGCCCCGTGAACACGCACAGGGCGTCGCGCGGGATCTCCACGTCCACATTTTTCAGGTTGTTTTCTCTGGCGCCGCGCACCAAAATGGTATTTCGCATGAATGATTCTCCATAGACGGTTTGTCGGATTTTTATCACTTTATTATAGCACGGCTTTGCCCCGCTTGCAACCGCCATTTCGTGACAAAATGAAGCCCGCCGGCCGTGTGCCGCCGACCGATGACGCGGGCTTGAACACGCTGACAGAATGACGTTTGACCGTTTCTTTGCCAAAAAGGCGCTTGATGCAGGGCGTTTCCGCAAAGGAAAGCCCCGCTGCGGAAAAATTCCGGGCAGCGGGGTTTGCGTGCTTTATGAAGCTCCTGACCTGCTCATATCCGCGATGCTCGCGCGGCATCGAGCTTTTTATAGCTGACAGCGAAGTATGCGATCTCCGCGAGCGACGTAATGGTCCAAGAAAAAATATACAGCAGGTACAGCGACGGAATGGTGTGGAAATGAGCGAACACGGTATAGATCCAGATCACGCGGAAAACACACGAGCCGAGAATGACGATGACCGTCGGCGCAAGGCTTTTTCCGATGCCGCGGCAGGCCGCGATCGAGCAATCCATAAACGCGCTGACCGCATAGGAAAAGCACATGATTTTTGTGCGCTGCAGACCCGCTGCAATGACCGCTTCGTCATTGGCAAACAGGGACAGGAACTCCCTGCCGAACAGGAACAGCAGCCCGCCGAGCACCGCGCCCGCCGTAAAGGAATAGACGATCCCGACAAAGTAGCTTTTCAGCACACGGTCACGCTTGCCCGCGCCCAAATTCTGCCCCATAAAGGTCGCGCTGGCGGTATAGAAGGCAGCCATGATATTATAGATAACTGAATCGGCATTCGCGGCTGCGGCGTTTCCCTCGACCATGACCGAATCGAAGGAATTGACCGCGCCCTGTATGAACAGGTTGGCGACCGCAAAAACAGCATTCTGGAGTCCGGCCGGAATGCCTAAGCCGAGAATGCGTTTCTCCTCGGATCGATCCAGCCCGTTTTTCAAATCCCGCAGGCGGAAGGTGCAGCTATCCTTCTGTCGACCCATGCGGATCAGGATGAGCAGCGCCGAGACATACTGCGTGATGATGCTGGAGAGCGCAACGCCGTCCTCCGCCATGCCGCAGACGATGACGAAAACCAGATTGAGGATCACGTTCAGAATGCCCGCGATCAGAAGATAGATCAGCGGGCGCTTCGTATCGCCGTTCGCACTGAGCACGCCGTTGCCGAAATTGAAGATGCCGAGCGCCGGCATACCGAGCGCATAGATGCGGAAATAAAGCTCCGCGCCCTCGATCAGGTCGTCCTTTGTGCCCAGCAGCTCGAGCATAAACCGCGCGGAGATGAGGCAGAGCACCATGATGATGCAGCCCGTCGCAAGGCAGAGCACAAATGCGGTGCGGATGGCCGCTGACGTGCGCGTCTGATCCCGGGCGCCCAGGCAAAGCGCGACGCGGACGTTCACAGCGCTCCCCATCCCGATCAGAAAGCCCGTGAAAAGGGATACCAGAATCGTGGTCGAGCCGACCGCGCCCAAGGCCTCTGCGCTTGAAAATTTGCCGACGACCGCCACGTCTGCCATGTTGAAAAGCACCTGCAGCAGCTGAGAGAGCATCAGCGGAATGCTGAGCAAAAGCATATTTTTCCACAGAGAGCCGTCCGTCATCCGGATCCCGCCGCTCCTGCCGTTGATCGATCTTGTCATATTGATAACCCTCCGAAGGCTCCTTTCTGAGCAATGCAAGGCTGCGAGAGATACTATACCACGAATCCACGACTTTTTCCAGCACGAAATTTCCGAAAGGAAACACACGCCCCGGGCGTGCAGCCGGGGCGTGCCAGACTGTCAAAAAAGTCCGAAACCGTCAAAATCAGTCAACAAATAAGAAACGTTTTACGAAACCGGATCGATTATAAATCACAAGCGAATTTTGAATGTTTTAGAGAACAAATTGCTTGCTTCGCAAGGATTTTGATTTCCTGCGCAGCCGTCAGCGACGACGCGGAGCGAGGAGCGCTACGGATGCGGCATACCCATTGCGGGTACTGCGCAACTCGCGTCCTCCCTGTTGCGGTGCCCAAAATTTGTGCGCCGCGCTTGCGGCGGCTTCAAATTTTGACCGCTGCCACTCCTTTTTGCTCGCTGCATTCGCCACCGGCGGCGCTCGCAAACGTCCCCGTACCTATGTACGCCGACGGACGCGAGTTGCTTGTCTTCCGGATATTGATTATGCATTCTGCCAGCGTGCCGGCAAAGGCTTTTCGACACGCTGAGCCGGGGTCGGAATTACTTCCGACCCCGGCCGGCACATCCTGATGGGAGGAACGGGACATGCTTTTTTCTCTTATTTCGCCGGTCTGACCTCGATCGTCCACGAGTTGCCGTAGGAAACGCCGTGCTCATTGGCAAAGCTGCCCATATTGATCGCAAGCGACAGGCAATTCAGGCTGTTGAAGTACATCAGAGGCTCGCCCTCCGGCACGTCGCTGTAGGTGTTGACATAGGGGATATCCCCCTTGAACACGGCCTTGCCATCCTCGTAGATGGTAATGTTATAGGTTTCTCCGACAGAAATGCCCATCAAATTGGCCGTCTCAAAGGAAATATTCGTCCAGACATTACCGTACTGAACATCCAGCGCGGGGATGTTGCCCTTCAGAACGCCGTCCTCATAGGCCGCCTGCTGATAGGGCAGCAGGACGATATCCTCGACCTTGTCGCCGACGCCCTCGAAGCGGATCGTTCCGCTGGCGAGCCGCGCGCCGGTGTAGGCGTATACATCTCTGCCGTGGAAGGTGTAGGGGTTTCCGTTGCTCGGGCGGCGGTTGATCGTCTCGTCGATGATGCGAACCTCTTCGATGCCGAATTTTTCTGCGACCAGCGTCAGCGTGCCGTTGTCCGGCGTCACGATGTACTGGCCGTTTCCGGTCTTGGCAACGACGGATTTTCTGTCGCTGCCCACGCCGGGATCAACGACCGAAACAAAAACCGTTCCCTCGGGCCAATATTCGATCGTCTGGAACAGGCGGTAAGCCGCGTCCCAAATGCTGTAGGCGGGGATCTCATGCGTCAGATCATAGAGCTTCAGGGAGCTGTCCACGCCGGAGGCGACGCCCTTCATGGCGGAGAC
>OIYX01000457.1_pt1 | contig 14820 bp, 12 predicted proteins | sample 1588431 | NCBI WGS metagenome assembly OIYX01 (sample SAMN03283241) | human gut metagenome | biome: human-associated habitat; material: feces | host: Homo sapiens | place: Peru | collected 2012
CACCGCCGACCACGGCAACGCCGACCAGATGACCGAGACCAAGAAGGGCAAGACCTCCGTGCGCACGGCGCACAGCCTGAACCCCGTTCCGTTCATCATCTATGATCCGGGTGTGCAGCACACCATCAAGGAGGGGCATTTCGGTCTGGCCAACGTCGCGCCGACCGTCGCGACCCTGCTGGGGCTGAAGGCGCCCGCCTGCTGGGAAGAGAGTATGCTCTGAGCCCCCGAACCACTTTGCTTTTAAGGAGGATTTCTCATGATTCGCCGCGAAAATGAGCTCGGCAGCATTGCTGTCGGCAACAACGTATTCACGAAGATCGCCGGAAACGCCGCAACCAACTGCTTCGGCGTCAAAGGCATGGCGATCCGTTCGGTCAAAGACGGGCTGGTGCACCTGCTCCGTCTGGAGTCCATGGGCAAAGGCGTCCGCGTCGAGACGAACGAGGACGGCACGCTCTCCATTGAGCTTCACATCATGGTCGACCGGGGCGTGAACCTTTCCGCAGTCGGAGACTCCATCATCTCCGAGGTGCGCTATATGGTCTGCAAGCAGACCGACATCCAAGTCCGCGACGTCACGATCTACGTGGACTCGATGGTCATTGACTGAGAGGCAGGTGCACAAATTGACAGAGACAATTCAGGGCTCGCAGCTGCAAAAAATGATCTGCGGAGCTGCCGCCATCGTCGAGCAGCATAAGCAGCAGATCAACGAGCTGAACGTTTTCCCGGTGCCCGACGGGGACACCGGAACAAACATGAGCATGACGCTCAACGCCGCCGCCGCCGATCTGCGCAAGCTGCACGAGCCGACGCTCACGAAGGTCGCCGACGCCACCGCCTCGGCGATGCTGCGCGGCGCGCGCGGTAACTCCGGCGTCATTCTTTCGCTGCTGTTCCGCGGCTTCTCGCGCAGCCTCAAGGGGCTGGAGGAATGCGACGGCCGTCAGCTCGCCGCCGCGCTTCAGGCCGGCAAGGCGTACAAGGCGGTTATGAAGCCCAAGGAGGGCACGATTCTGACCGTCGCCCGCATTGCCGCCGAGCAGGCCGTCGAGGTCGACGAGCCGTGCTTCGAAACCGTGCTGACCGTCGCCATTGACGGCGCGACCGGGGCGCTGGCCGAGACGGTCGAGCAAAACCCGGTGCTCAAGAAGGCCGGCGTGGTCGACGCGGGCGGCAAGGGCTGGGTCTATGTGCTTCAGGCCATGCTCGACGTGGCGCAGGGCAAGGAGATCGCCGCGCCGACCGCCTCCTCCGAGGTCAAGGAGCAGGCGGATTTCAACGAATTCGACACCGGCGACATCACCTTCGCCTTCGACACCGTCTATATCGTCCGCAAATTTGAGGAGGACGTTGATCTGACGCCCCTGCGCCGCTACCTTGACACGATCGGCGACAGCATCGTCATCGGCGAGGACGACGAGGCCTTCAAGGTGCATGTGCACACGAACATTCCCGGCGCGGCGCTGACCGAGTCGCAGAAATACGGCACGCTGGAGCTTGCCAAGATCGAGAACATGCAGATGCAGCACGACGATCTTGCCGCCGGCCACGCCGCCCGCAGCACCGACGACCTTGAGCAACTCGAGCAGGAGCTTGAGAACGCCGAGCCGGCCGTCGCCGCCCCCGAGAAGCACTACGGCATGGTCGCCGTCTGCGCCGGCAAGGGGCTGGCCAACGCCTTCCGCGAGCTGGGCGCCGACAACATCATCTCCGGCGGCCAGACGATGAACCCCTCCACGCAGGACATTCTCGAGAAGGTCAACGCGACGCCCGCCGAGGTGGTCTTTGTCTTCCCGAACAACAAAAACATCATCATGGCCGCCGAGCAGGTGCAGCCGCTGACCGAGAAAAAGGTCGTCGTGATCCCGAGCAAGACCGTGCCGCAGGGTATCTCGGCCATGCTGGTCTTTGACCCCGACGCCGGGGAGGACAGCAACGCCGCCGCCATGCGCGAGGCGATGAAAAACGTCACGACCATGCAGCTGACCTATGCCGCGCGGGATTCCGACTTTGACGGCCACGACATCCACGCCGGGGAATATCTTGCGCTCAACGGCGGCGCGCTGTTCGGAAACGACACCGACATGGACGCCCTGCTGCGCCGCATGGCCGAGCGGCTGAACAACGAGGGCAAGGAATTTATCACGATCTTCTACGGCGCAGACACGAACGAGGAGCAGGCGCACAGCGCCGCCGCGATCTTCTCGTCTGCCTGCCCGAACGCCGAGATCACGGTGATGGACGGCGGCCAGCCGGTCTATTACTTCCTGATCTCCGCCGAATAACCGAAAGGAATGACCGCTATGCGCACTGTGCTTGTAACCGACGTTCGTTATCGCACGGCCATGGCGGTCATTCGTCCGTTAAAGCGCGCCGGCTACCGCGTGCTCGCCGTGCAGACCGCGGCCGAGTCCCCGCTCGACCCGCCCGCCTTTGTCTGCCGCAGCGTGGACGAATGCGTCCGGCTGGACGGCTCGGTGCACGACGCAGCCTATGCCGGCCGGCTGCTCGCCCTCTGCCGCGCGCAGGCCGAGCGCCCCGCGCTCTTCCCCATCGGCGCCGATACGCTCGGCGTTCTTGCGGCGCACCGGGCGGAGTTTCAAAGGGTCTGCGATTTTCTCGTCGCCGATCCCGAAATTCTGGATTCTGCGAACGACAAGCGTGCCGTCGCCCGCGCCGCGCGAGCATGCGGCGTGCCGACGCCGCGCGAGTTTGACGTCGCCTCGGGCGAGCAGCCGGTCTTTCCGGTCATTCTCAAGCCGCGCTGCGGCGAGAAGCTGGGGCTGCACGCCGAGCAGCGCTACGCCGTCGCGCGCAATGCGGCCGAGTTCGACGCCGCTTGGGCGCGCATGTCCGCTCTCGACCCGCAGTGCCTCGTTCAGGAGCTGGCCGAGGGCGACGGCTGCGGCGTCTGCCTCGTGATGGATGCCGAGAGCCGTCCGGTCAGCGTTTTCTGTCACCGGCGCATCCGCGAATACCCGATCAGCGGCGGGCCGTCCGCCTGCTGCATCAGCATATATGACGAAAAAAAGGTCGCGCAGGCCGTCTCCCTGCTGCAAGCGCTGCATTTTGTCGGCATTGCGATGGTCGAGTTCAAGGGCGAGCGCGTGCTGGAGATCAACCCGCGCGTCTGGGGCAGCTTCCCGCTGACCGAGGCCGCCGGGAGCCGCTTTGCCGAGGACTATGTCCGCGCCGCCTCCGGCGAGGTCTTTCCCCGCCCCGACGACGCCTACCGCCGCGGCAGGCGGATGCGCTTTGCGCTCAACGACACGCTCAGCATCCTTGCGCACCTGAAGAAGGGGCATCTGCGCGTCGCTGCGTCCGGCCTTGCCGACGTATTTCGCGCGCAGGAGGCGCTCTTCCGCTTCCGCGACCAACGACCCTTCTGGCGCTATCTGCGTCAGACCCTTCGGAAAGGAACCCACGCATGACCCGATTTAAGCTGGATCTGCATATTCACACGGAGGCCTCGCCGGACAGCCGCATGACGCTTGCGCAGGCCGCCGCGGCCGCCAAGCGGCGGGGCGTCGACGCGCTGGCCGTGTGCGACCACAACCGCTGCGCCTCCGGGGACGTGTTCGCGCATCCCGTGCGCGAGGGCGTGCTCCTGATCCCCGGCGTGGAGTACTCCACCGAGTGCGGCCACCTGCTGGGGCTGTTTTTGCAGGCGCCCTGCCGCTGCCCGGGCGAGGAGACGGGGCGCGTGCGCTTCGCCGAGGCCGTCGAGGCCATCCGCGCGGCCGGCGGGCTTTGCGTGCTGGCGCACCCCTTCGAGCTGACGCAGCACACCGAGGCGGAGATTTCCGCGCAGCTCGATGCCGTTAGCGACCGTCTCGACGCGCTCGAAACGCGCAACTGCCGCGCCACAAAAAAACGACGCAATGCGAACCGTCTGGCCGAGGCCGAGGCCGTGCGCCTCGGGCTGCTGCAAACCGCCGGAAGCGACGCGCACCAGCCCTCCGAGGTCGGCCGCGCATGGATCGCCGTGCGAGCCGAGACGCTGAGCGTCCCCGCGCTGCGGGCGGCGCTGGCCGACCCGGACGGTCTGTTCTGCGCGCGCTGCAAGCAGCTTGCCTTTGCGCGCAGCCGTCTGACCTACCTGAGAAAGAAAAAATCCGGCGTCGGCGCCTATCTGAAATGGCTGCCCTACGCCGCCGTCTGCGCCCTGCGCAATCTGAGAGGTGGAACATGAGTACCTTCGTCCGCATCGGAAAAAAAGTAAAGCGCTTTGCCAAGCGCGTGCTCCTGCCGGAGCCGAAATGCAGCGTCAGCTACACGCGGCGCATCGAGCGCGTAAAGACCGACGAGCGCGTCTGCGCCATGACCTTTGACGACGGTCCGACGGCGCTTCCGGCGTCCCCGGATGCCTTCGGCGGCCGCGCCCTGACGGATGTGCTGCTCGACATTCTCGACGAATTCGGCGCCAAGGGCACCTTTGACGTTGTCGGCGACACCTCCGGCAACTACCCAGACGTTTGCGGCCCGGTGGGAAGCCCGACGTGGGGCGGCACGGCCTACGACCACTACCCCTGCTTCGGGCAGGACGCCCACGGCGGCGCGCAAAACTGCCCCGAGCTGCTCGAGCGCATCATCCGCGAGGGGCACCAGATCACAAACCACGGCTACCGCCACGCCCTGTTCGGCAAAAAGCCCTATGTCTACGGCAAGCGCCATGTGCTCGGCTCGCTCGACGCCGTGCTCGACGATCTGACAAAGCTCGACCGTCTGCTGCAAAGCCACGGCTACCGCATGACGATGAGCAGGCCGCCGCACTACGTTGACCGCATCGACAAGCGCTTCACGTCCTACGACGCTTACGACCGCATGGGCTATCTCTATCTCGCCGCGAGCTTCGACGGCGCGGGCTGGCTCCCGTCCCATGCGGAGGATCCCGTCGCGGCCGAGCTTGACGAGATGGTCACGCCCATGCAGAAAAAGCTCGCGGAGGATCCGGATTTCTTCTGCGGCCAGATCATTTTTCAAAAGGACGGCTGCAACATGGCCAAGCGAACGCCCGTCGCGGCCGGTCTGCGCCGCCAGCTCGAGCTGCTGACGGACGCGGACTATCGCGTCGTGACCGTGCAGGAGCTGCTCGAGCGCCATTCGCCCTTTGCCGACGTCGGCCGGGATGACCCGGATTTCAACACCTTCTGCGCGCTGCAAAGGACGCGCGCCGTGGTCTATTCCGACAACACGCTCCAGCCGGACAAGCCGATGACCGCCGGGGAGCTTGCGATGCTGCTCGCCCCGCGTGAGGCGGCCGTCGACGAACGCCTCGCCGCGCTTCAGACCGGCGACCGCGCCTTCCGCAGCCGCTACAGCGGCGCCATGGCGTGGTGCATTCGAAGCGGGCTGCTCCCGCGGGGCATCTCCGAGCGCGCAAGCGTCACGGCCGAGCTGCTGCGCCCGTCCGCCGAGCGCTTCACGGAGCTGCCGACAGACAGCGCGCCCCTCAGCCGCCGCGCCGTCCTGCGCGCCGCGCGCCTCTGATGTCGAGTCCTGACGAAGCGCTTTCGGTTTGATAAACAATCCCGGGGTGCGGCACCGTGCCGAGTCCCGGGATTGTTATACGGCCATACCCGACCGGCTTCCTGCCGGCTTTGGTGCGCCTCGGCGCGATCAAAGCTTGAAATCCGACATGAACCGCGACAAAAACCCTGCGCAGCAAGTAAAAAACGTCTCAATTTTCGTGTCATTGCGAGGCCGCAGCGCGGCCGTGGCAATCTGAAAGCCGAAGGTATGGCATCCCGTGGCGAAGCACGGGAGCGCGAAGCAAAAAGGAATACCTATAATAAAAAAGGGTGAGATTTGCCGCTTCGTTCCGCTTCCTCTTTCTTCGTTCCAAGGCTCTGTTTCGTTCTGCTCAACCATAGTTCGTTACGGAATGGCAAATCGTTTCGTTCAAGATTGCCGCGTCGCTTCGCTCCTCGCAATGACAAAACTGATCGGTTTTGCGGGAAAACGGAACAATTTTCGGAACGAAACGTCTGAAAAAACCCCGCCGGAGCATTTCCGGCGGGGTTTTGTGCTTGAGCTGGGCTCGGAAGGCGCCGTTCCGATCTGGCAGAGCCGTCAACGGAGGAGCGTTCCGACCGGACGCTTGCGGGGATCGTCAGAAGGCGCCCTGCTCCATCATGGCGGTCGCGACCTTCTTGAAGCCCGCGATGTTCGCGCCGGCGACGAGATCGTAGCCGAGGCCATATTCCTCCGCAGCCTCGGCCGAGGCGCGGTGGATGTTCTCCATCATGCGGTGCAGCTGGGCGTCGACCTCTTCCGACGTCCAGACCAGACGCTCGGAGTTCTGCGCCATCTCGAGCGCGGAGACGCCGACGCCGCCGGCGTTAACGGCCTTCGACGGAGCGACGATCATGTGCTTCTGCGCGCGCAGATAGCTCAGCGCGTCGTTCGTGGTCGGCATATTGGCGACCTCGATGTAGTATTTCGCGCCGCAGGCGGCGATCTTCTCGGCGGATTCCATCTTGACGTCGTTCTGCATGGCCGACGGCATCACGATGTCGACCTGAACGCCCCACGGCTTTTCGCCCGCGTGGAACTCGACGCCGAATTTATCGGCATAATCCTGCACGCGGTTGCGGTTGGAGGCGCGCATCTCGACGAGATAGTTGATCTTCTCCTCGGTCACGACGCCGTCCGGGTCGTAGACGTAGCCGTCCGGGCCGGACAGCGTGACGACCTTCGCGCCGAGCGCGGTGGCCTTCTTGCAGATGCCCCAGGTAACGTTGCCGAAGCCCGCGCAGGCAATGGTCTTGCCCTCGAGCGTCTCGCCCTCGTGCTTGAGCACCTCGTTGAGATAGTAGACCGCGCCGTAGCCGGTGGCCTCGGGGCGGATCAGAGAGCCGCCGTAGGTCTGACCCTTGCCGGTCAGCACGCCGTTCTCCCAGACACCCTTGAGGCGGCGATACTGGCCGAAAAGATAGCCGATCTCGCGGCCGCCGACGCCCATGTCGCCTGCCGGAACGTCGCAGTCCGGCCCGATGTAACGGTACAGCGCCGTCATAAAGCTCTGGCAGAAGCGCATGATCTCCGCGTCGGATTTGCCCGTCGGGTCAAAATCCGAGCCGCCCTTGCCGCCGCCGATGGGAAGCCCCGTCAGGCTGTTCTTAAACACCTGCTCGAAGCCGAGGAACTTGATGATGCCGGGATAGACATTCTTCTGGAAGCGCAGACCGCCCTTATACGGTCCGATCGCGCCGTTGAACTGGCAGCGGTAGCCGGTGTTGGTGTGATAGCCGCCGTTGTCGTCCATCCAGACAACGCGGAAGGTGAACATACGCTCCGGCTCGACCATGCGGCTGAGCAGATCGACCTTTTCGTATTCGGGGTGCGCGTCGATGACGGGCGACAGGGAGGAGAGCACCTCCTCGACGGTCTGCACAAACTCGGGTTCGCCGGAATGCTTTGCCTTGACATTTGCAATAACACGTTCAATGTATGCGTTCATGCTTGTTCTCCTAACCTTTTTTATCGATTTGAGGGTCGCGTTATGCGACCCTCATAATCCTTTTATTTCCCGAAGCCTTCGATGATGGAGACGATCTCCGTGCCGATGCGCTTCTGCGCCTCCTGCGTGGCTGCGCCGATGTGCGGCGTGCAGGAGACCATCGGGTGACTGTAAAGCGCCTTGTTGGTGGCAGGCTCAGACGCCCAGACGTCCAGACCGGCCGCCCGCACCTTGCCGCTCTCGAGGGCAGCAAGCAGCGCGTCCTCGTCGACATTCGAGCCGCGAGAGGTGTTGATGATGCACACGCCGTCCTTCATCTTGGCGATGGAATCGGCGTTGATGAGCGCGCCGCCGTCGACCGCCGGGGCATGGACGGAGACAAAGTCCGACTTGGCCAGCAGCTCGTCCATCTCAACATACGGAATGCCGAGCTGCTCCTCGATGCCGGGGATATGGTAAATGTCGAACGCGAGAACGGTCATGCCGATCGCCTTGGCCATCACGCCGAGGTGCTGACCGATGCGGCCGAAGCCGACGATGCCGAGGGTCTTGCCCTGCAGCTCGATGCCCTTGCCGTAGGCCTTCTTCTCCCATTTGCCCTCGCGCATGGTCGCGCCGGCGACGGAGATGAAGCGCGCGCAAGAGAACATATGCGCCATAGCCAGCTCCGCAACGGACTGCGAGGAGGCCTTCGGCGTGTTTCTCACGGCGATGCCGCAGGATTCGGCATATTTCACGTCGATGTTGTCGACGCCGACGCCGCCGCGGATGATGAGCTTCAGCTTGCCCTCCTTGGCCTCGTCGATGTGGTTGGCGCGAACCTTCGTCTTGGAGCGGACGACGACCGCGTCAAAATCCTTCAGAGCAGCGCCGAGCTGATCCGGCTCATAGAACTGCTCAACGACCTCGTGACCCTGCTCGCGCAGCGCAGCCATTGCGGTCTTATCCATGCCGTCGGTAACAAGAATACGCATAATGTCAAGCTCCTTTTCTCAATTATTTCGTGTGTTCGGCTTCAAACTTCTTCAGGCATTCCACAAGCGCCTCAACGCCCTCCTTGGGCATGGCGTTGTAGATCGACGCGCGCAGGCCGCCGACGGACTTGTGACCCTTGAGGTTCTCGAACCCGGCCGCCTTGGTGTAGGCGATGACCTCGGCGTCAAGCTCCTTGTCGCCGGTGACGAAGGGGATGTTCATCAGGGAGCGATCCTCGGGCACGACGGTGCCGACGAACATCTTTGACTGGTCGAGGAAGTCATAGAAGACCTTCGCCTTGTCGATGTTGATGGCCTCCATGGCAGACAGGCCGCCGAGCTTCTTGAGGTACTTGAAGACCTTGCCGCAGACGTAGATCGCCCAGCAGTTCGGCGTGTTATACATGGAGCCGGCGTCGGCATGGGTCTTGTATTGCAGGTAAACGGGGAGCTGCGTCAGATCGTCGCGGATGAGATCCTCGCGGATGATAACGATCGCAAGGCCGGCCGGGCCGATGTTCTTCTGCACGCCGCCGTAGATCACGCCGTAGTCCGAAACATTGCACGGCTTGGAGAGGAACATGGAGCTTTGGTCGGAGACGAGGACGTGGCCCTTCGTGTTGGGCAGCTTGTTCCACGTCACGCCGTGGATCGTCTCGTTCTCGCAGATGTAAACATAATCGGTGTCCTCGGGAATGTCCAGATCGGAGCAATCGGGGATATAGGTATAGTTCTTGTCCTTCGAGGAGGCGGCGACGATGACCTCGCCGACCTTCTTGGCCTCGGCGATCGCCTTTTTCGACCATGCGCCGGTCTCGATGTAGACAGCCTTGCCGTTCTTCATCAGGTTCATCGGGATCATGGAGAACTGCAGCGTCGCGCCGCCCTGAATGAAAAGCACCTTGTAGTTATCGGGAATGCCCATCAGCTCGCGCAGGTCGGCCTCGGCCTCGTCGATGATCTGCTGATAGACCTTCGAGCGGTGCGACATTTCCATGACGCACATGCCGGAGCCTCTGTAGTTCATCATTTCGTCGCGAACTTCTTCAAGGACTTCCTCCGGCATCGTCGCAGGACCGGCGGAGAAATTGTATGTTCTTCCGTATTTCATTTGGTACAGCCTCCTAAAATATTCGGGCTTTCGCCCAGCTCTGATTATAGTATATCCCAAGAAAATCCAACAGTCAACCGAAAAGCTAAAAAATTTTGGGATTCCTTGAAAAATATTTTTCGCAGAATCCCAAAATTCGTCACATTGCACAATTGCGTCTTTTTGAAATTGTAGAAGCTGCCCAGCGTCACACGAGCTGCTGCTCGTTGATGATGAGCTTGAATTGCAGACCGAGCTTCTCCGCGGCCTTGCGGCAGAGGATCATGCGCTGCATGAAGATCTCGAAATAGTCCATCACGGAGCCGAAATGCATGTCGACCGACAGCTTCAGCTTCACGAGGGTGTGATCCTCATTGATCTTGAGCTGCGACTTCGTGACGGAATAATTCACGCGGTCGTGGATGTCAAAGGTCGTCGTGTCCGGATTGCGGACACGGCTGCGGCGCACGTCGGCCTTGTCGGCAAGGATCAGCGCCGCCGCGACCGCGTTGACCGGCACGCCCGTGCCCTCGTCGTGGTTGCCGATCGCCGTGACGATCGTGGCGACGTCCTCGGCCGGGAAGTGCATCCCGTTGAGGATCTGGAAGGCCATGACCGCGCCGGACTGCGAATGCTCCACGCGGTTGACGAGATTGCCGATGTCGTGCAGATAGCCCGCGATCTTCGCAAGCTCGATCAGGTGCGCGTCATAGCCCATCGTCTCGAGGATATAGCCCGCCGTCTCGGCCACGTGCGTCACATGAGCGAAGCTGTGCTCGGTGTAGCCCAGCGCGCGCAAAGATTCGTCGGCGCGGCTGATATAGGCGCGAACCGTCTGATTTTTTTGAAGCTCCTGATACGTCATAAACACCCTTCTTTCCGGAAAACATCGGATGCAGGGACGCCGTCGCCGGCAAGGAGCGCAGCGGCGCGGCATCCGCCATGAAAAAGGACAGGGTGAATCGCTTCACCCTGTCCGTAGTGTATGAAATTACTCGTTGATCTCGATGACAACGCCGGAACCGACGGTACGGCCGCCCTCGCGGATAGCGAAGCGGAGGTTCTTCTCGATCGCGATCGGGGTAATCAGCTCAACGTCCATGTCGATGTTGTCGCCGGGCATGCACATCTCAACGCCCTCGGGCAGGGAGATGATGCCGGTCACGTCGGTGGTACGGAAGTAGAACTGCGGGCGATAGTTGTTGAAGAACGGGGTATGACGGCCGCCCTCTTCCTTGGTCAGAACGTAGACCTGACCCTTGAACTTGGTGTGCGGATGAATGGAGCCGGGCTTAGCCAGAACCTGGCCGCGCTCGATGGACTTCTTGTCAACGCCGCGGAGCAGAGCGCCGATGTTGTCGCCGGCTTCTGCGAAGTCGAGCAGCTTGTGGAACATCTCGATGTCGGTGACGACGGTGGACTTCTTCTCGTCCATCAGGCCGACGATCTCGACCGGCTCGTTCTTCTTGATGACGCCGCGCTCAACACGACCGGTGGCGACGGTGCCGCGGCCGGAGATGGTGAAGACGTCTTCGACAGGCATCAGGAAGGGCAGGGTGTCGTTACGGGCCGGGGTCGGGATCCACTCGTCGACCGCGTCCATGAGCTCCTTGATGCAGGCATACTCGGGGGCGTTCGGATCGGTGGACTCGGAAACCAGCGCGTTCAGAGCGGAGCCGCGGATGATGGGAGTGTCGTCCCCGGGGAAGCCGTAGAAGTCGAGGGTCTCGCGGACTTCCATCTCGACGAGCTCAAGCAGCTCTTCGTCGTCGACCTGGTCGCACTTGTTCAGGAAAACGAGCACGGAAGGAACGTTAACCTGGCGAGCCAGCAGCAGGTGCTCCTTGGTCTGAGCCATGGGGCCGTCGGAAGCGGCGATAACGAGGATCGCGCCGTCCATCTGCGCAGCGCCGGTGATCATGTTCTTGATATAGTCGGCGTGACCCGGGCAGTCAACGTGAGCATAGTGACGCTTTGCGGTCTCATACTCGACGTGAGCGGTGTTGATTGTGATGCCGCGAGCCTTCTCTTCCGGAGCCTTATCGATGTTGGCATAGTCGGTGAAGGAAGCATCGCCGAAGAACGACAGGTACTTCGTGATGGCAGCCGTCAGAGTGGTCTTGCCATGGTCGATGTGACCAATGGTGCCGATGTTTACATGGGGCTTGGTTCTTTCAAACTTTTGCTTTGCCATTGAAAAAATCCTCCTGTTTGGTTTATAAGTGGTTATTCTTCTGTTTTTTGTTCACACTGCTTACTATACACTAAAAATGTGTGCTTGGCAAGTGCTTTTTTTGTCAGGAACCGTGTTTTTCCACGATTTCCTGCTGCAGGCTCTTCGGCAGCTCGATATAGTGGCTCGGCTCCATGGAATACTGTCCGCGACCCTGCGTGCGGCTTCTCAGATTCGTCGCATAGCCGAACATCTCGGAGAGCGGGACGTCCGCGTCGATCTGGTTTGCGCCGTTGCGGGGGATCATGCCGAGGATGCTCGCGCGGCGGGACATCAGGTCGCCCATGACGTCGCCGTTGTATTCCTCCGGCACGACCACGCTGACCTTCATGATGGGCTCGAGGATCACGGGCTTTGCCTTGCGGCAGGCCTCCTTGAAGGCCATGGAGCCGGCGATCTTAAACGCCATTTCAGAAGAGTCGACCTCGTGATAGGAGCCGTCGTAGAGCGTGACCTTGACGTCGACGACCGGGAAGCCGGCCAGCACGCCGGCGGTCATTGCGCCGCGGATGCCCTGATCGACCGCAGGAATGTATTCCTTCGGGATCGCGCCGCCGACGACGGCATTGATGAACTCATAGCCCTTGCCGGATTCGTTCGGCTCGAGCTTGATCTTAACGTGGCCGTACTGACCCTTGCCGCCGGACTGACGGGCGTACTTCATGTCGACGTCCGCCGTGCCGCGCACGGTCTCCTTATAGGCGACCTGCGGGGCGCCGACGTTGGCCTCGACCTTGAACTCGCGCAGCAGACGGTCGACGATGATCTCCAGATGGAGCTCGCCCATGCCGGCGATGATGGTCTGGCCGGTCTCGGTATCGGTGTAGGTCTTGAAGGTCGGATCCTCCTCGGCCAGCTTCATCAGGGCGATGCCCATCTTCTCCTGTCCCGCCTTGGTTTTCGGCTCAATGGCGACACGGATGACCGGCTCGGGGAATTCCATCGATTCGAGCACGATGGGGTTCTTTTCATCGCAGAAGGTATCGCCCGTGGTGGTGTTCTTGATGCCGACCACGGCGGCAATGTCGCCGGAGTAGACCGTTTCGACGTCCTCGCGGTGATTGGCGTGCATCAGCATGATGCGCCCCATACGCTCGCGCGTGCCCTTGGTGGAGTTCAGGACGGTCGTGCCCTTGTTCACCGTACCGGAATAGACCCGGAAGAAGCAGAGCTTGCCGACGTAGGGATCGGTCGCGATCTTGAAGGCCAGCGCGGAGAAGGGAGCGGAATCGTCCGCAGGGCGGAATTCCTCCTCGTCCGTCTTGGGGTTGATGCCGTGGATGCCCTTCTTGTCCAGAGGGGACGGCATATAATCCACGATCGCGTCCAAAAGCTCCTGAACGCCCTTGTTTTTGTAGGACGTGCCGCAGGTAACGGGAACCATCTGCACAGCGATGGTCGCCTTGCGGATCGCCGCCCGGATCTTCTCGACCGGGATCTCCTCGCCCGCGAGGTACAGCTCCATGATCTCGTCGTCCTGATCGGAAACGGCCTCGATCAGCTTTTCGCGGTATTCCGCGGCAAGCTCGGCCAGCTCCTCGGGGATCTCCTCCTCGCGGACGTCCTTGCCCAGCTCGTCATAGAAGACGTTCGCCTTCATCTTGAGCAGGTCAATGACGCCGCGGAAATCCGCCTCGGCGCCGATGGGGAGCTGGATGGGAACGGCGTTGCATTTGAGCCGATCGTGCATCATATTGAGAACGTTGAAGAAATCCGCACCCATGATGTCCATCTTATTCACATAGACCATCCGCGGCACGTTGTATTTATCGGCCTGTCTCCAGACGGTTTCGGTCTGCGGCTCAACGCCGCCCTTGGCGCAAAGCACCGTCACCGCGCCGTCGAGCACGCGCAGGGAGCGCTCGACCTCAACGGTGAAGTCGACGTGACCCGGCGTGTCGATGATGTTGATCCGGCAGTGGCGCCAGAAGCAGGTGGTCGCAGCGGACGTGATCGTGATGCCGCGCTCCTGCTCCTGCTCCATCCAGTCCATAACGGCGTTGCCCTCGTGGGTCTCGCCCAGCTTATAGGTGCGGCCCGTGTAGAACAGGATGCGCTCCGTGGTCGTGGTCTTACCGGCGTCGATGTGCGCCATAATACCGATATTTCTTGTGTTCTCAAGACTATACTGTCTCGGCATTGTGGTACTCCTTTGTTTCTTTTACCAACGGAAATGGGAGAATGCCTTGTTGGCCTCTGCCATCTTGTGGGTGTCTTCGCGCTTCTTCACGGAAGCGCCGGTGTTGTTGCAGGCGTCCATGATCTCGCCGGCAAGGCGTTCCTTCATGGTTTTTTCGCTGCGCTTGCGGGAATAGGCCGTCAGCCAACGCAGACCGAGGGTCTGGCGGCGTTCGGGGCGAACCTCCAGCGGAACCTGATAGGTCGCGCCGCCGACACGGCGGGACTTGATCTCCAGGGAAGGCATGATATTTTCCATAGCCTGCTGGAAAGCTTCCAGACCGTTTTTGCCGGTCTTCTGCTCGACGATCTCGAATGCTTCATAGACAACTCTCTGTGCGACGCCCTTTTTACCGTCGAGCATCACACTGTTGACGAGCTTGGTAACCAGAGTGGATTTGTAGATCGGATCCGGAAGAACCTCTCTCTTGGGAACATTACCTCTTCTGGGCACTTTGCTTCCCTCCTTCATAAAAAAATGATTTCATAGGTACTTCGATAGGCCGAACCTATCGTTGTTGTGCCTGCCAGTAGTTTCCCATAAATCATATATAAAAAACGCGTGGCAAGGCGGTGCCTTGCAATAAGGCGATGGAACTCAATTACTTCTTCTTGGCCTTCGGGCGCTTCTGGCCGTACTTGGAACGGCTCTGCATACGACCCTGGACACCCTGCGTGTCGAGCGTACCACGGATGATGTGGTAACGGACACCAGGCAGGTCCTTAACACGGCCACCGCGGATCAGAACGACGGAGTGCTCCTGCAGGTTGTGGCCGACACCGGGGATGTAAGCGGAAACTTCCATACCGTTGGTCAGACGCACACGGGCGATCTTACGCAGAGCGGAGTTCGGCTTCTTGGGGGTGGAGGTACGAA
>OIYX01000458.1_pt1 | contig 14784 bp, 12 predicted proteins | sample 1588431 | NCBI WGS metagenome assembly OIYX01 (sample SAMN03283241) | human gut metagenome | biome: human-associated habitat; material: feces | host: Homo sapiens | place: Peru | collected 2012
CGTCGGAGAGGAAGCCGAGCTGCGGCAGGCCGAGCGAGAGGTTCGACTTGTCGAGGATTCGCATGACGATCGACTCGCCGTGGTTCGTCGGGACGGACGAGACGCGCAGGTCGAGGTCCTTGCCGCCGACGGAGATCTGGATGCGGCCGTCCTGCGGGATGCGCTTCTCGGAGATCTTCATCTTCGACATGATCTTGAAGCGCGAGATGATCGCGCCCTGCAGGCGCTTCGGCGGCGAGTCCATCTTGCGGAGCGCGCCATCGATGCGGTAGCGGATGCGGAACTCCTTCTCCATCGGCTCGATGTGGATATCGGAGGCCTTCATCTTGATCGCCGTCGTGATGATCATGTTGGCGAGCTTGATGACCGCGTTGTCGTCGCTCTCGCCCGGCGTCGCGTCGGACAGCCCCTCCTCGTCGCGCGTCGCGACGGCGGCCTCCTCCTCCGTGACGTAGAGCTTCGCCATCGCGGCCTTCACCTCGTCGAGCGGACAGAGCACGGCCTGCACGTCCTTCCCGACCAGGACGAAACGCAGCGAGTCGATCGCGTCGTAGCCCATCGGGTCGGAGAGCGCGACCGTCACGGAATCGTCGTCCGCCACGATCGGCACGACGCCGTAGCGCTTCGCGATCTCGGGCGTGATCACCTTCGTCACGGACGCCGCGTCAATCGCCTCGGCGTCGAGGTGGCAGTACTTGAGGCCGAACTGGTCGGCGATCGTCCCCAGGACCTCGTCCTGCCCGATCGTCCCGCCCGCGACGAGCGCGTCCAGCGTCGTCTCGTTCTCGGCCTTCATCGAATTCGCAGCCGTCTCGACCTGCTCGGGCGTCAGATACCCGCGCTCGACCAAGAGCTGGATGACATACTCGTCGTTGCTCGTCATTTCAGGAACGCATTATAGCGAAATTGCAGATTTCTGGCAAGGCGGCCCCCTGCCGCACCATCACAGCACCTTCTTCAGGCGCTCGATCGCCTCCAGCACGTTCGCGCGCGAGTTGAACGCGCTGATGCGGATGTAGCCCTCGCCCGCCGCGCCGAAGCCCGCGCCCGGCGTCGTGACGACGTTCGCCCCCGCGAGCAGCCGGTCGAAGAACGCCCAACTCTCGCCCTTCACGTCCACCCACACGTACGGCGAGTCGATGCCCCCCGCGACGGCGTAGCCCTTCGCCGTCAGCGCCTCGCGGACGAGGCGGGCGTTCTCAAGGTAGAAGTCAATCGTCGTCTTCGTCTCGGCCTGGCCCTCGGGCGAGTAGACCGCCTCCGCGCCGCGCTGGGTCACGTAGGAGGCGCCGTTGAACTTCGTCGTCTGGCGGCGCGTCCACATCGGCCGGAGCGGCACGGCCGTGCCGTCGGCGGCGTAGGCGACGAGACCGTCCGGGACGACCGTGTAGCCGCAGCGGATGCCCGTGAAGCCCGCCGTCTTCGAGAACGAGCGGATCTCGACCGCGCACGTCTTCGCGCCCGCGCACTCGTAGATCGAGTGCGGGATGCCCGGCGTGCGGATGAACGCCTCGTAGGCCGCATCGAAGACGATCAGCGCCTTCTTCGCGTTCGCCCAGTCGACCCACGCCTGGAGCTGGGCCTTCGTCGCGACGGCGCCCGTCGGGTTGTTCGGGTAGCAGAGGTAGACGATGTCGGCCGCGCACCCCTCCGGACCGGGCACGAAGCCGTTCTCGCGCGTGCACGGCAGAAGCCGGATGTCATGCCGCCCGGCCATCACGTTCGTGTCCACGTAGACGGGGTAGACGGGATCGCCGACGGCAACCGTGACGTCCGTGCCGAAGAGCTCCTGGAAGTTGCCGCAGTCGCACTTCGCGCCGTCCGAGACGAGGATCTCGTCCGCCGAGACGTCGATGCCGCGCGCCTGGAAATCGACGGCGGCGATCTTCTCGCGCAGGAAGGCATAGCCCTGCTCCGGCCCGTAGCCGTAGAAGCGCGCGCCACGGCCGGCCTCGTCGTCCACGGCCTTGTGCATCGCGGCGATGACGCTCGGCGCGAGCGGCTCGGTGACGTCGCCGATGCCGAGGCGGATGACCTTCGCCTCCGGGTGCGCCTGCTGGTGCGCGGCGACGCGGTGGGCGATTTCGGCAAAGAGGTAGGTGGGCTTGATCTTGGCGTAGTTCTCGTTGACGTGCAGCATGGTTTTCTCCTGAAATCTTAGACAACGGCGCCGAAGTCGCGGCGGAAGACGCCTTCGCGCGGCTCGAGCTCGGGCGGAATCGCGAGGGGGGAGAGCGGCGCGTCGTCCGCCGCGAGCGCCTCCCAGGCGGCGGCGTGGATCGGCAGGCCCTGCTCGCGGAACATCGTCTCGAACTCCGTCCACACCTCGCGCGGACGCGGCATCGGCTCGACGCGGCGGAAGCGCGCGTCCTCGGCGAAGCCCGCGCAGACCTCCTCGAAGTACTCGGCGTGGTCTGTCGCGAACTCGATCTTCCCTCCGATCTCAAGGCGTTTCCAGAGCGCCGCGCGGAAGAGCGGCCCGAAGAGGCGGTGCGAGTGGTGCTTCTTCTTCGGCCACGGGTCGGGGAAGAAGACGTAGACGCGCCGCGCGTGGTGCGCCGGCAGGAGGTAGTGGAACGTGTAGAGCGCCTCCAAGCGGAGGACGCTCGCGTTCGCGATCTTCCCGCGCCGGCACTTGCCGTCGAAGAGGCGCACGCGCTCCAGCATCCGCTCGATGCCGAGGAAGTCGCAATCGGGGTTCTCCTGCGCGCGGCGCGTGAGGAACTGGCCCTTCCCGCAGCCGACCTCGACCTCCAGCGGACGCGAGAGGTCGAAGGCGAGCGGAAGGCACGGATCCGTGATGCGGATTATGCCCAAAGCTTCTCCAGCGCGTAGTAGGCGCGCGCCTCCGGCGAAAAGACGTGGACGACGACGTCGAAGTAGTCGGCGACGATCCAGCCGGACTCGGGGTCGCCCGAGATCCGGTAGGGCTTCGGCATCGCCTTCACGAGGGCCTTCAGGTGCGGCGCGGCCGCGCCGGTCGCGACGACGAAATAGTCGGTCAGGCCCGACTTGCCGCGCACGTCGTAGGTCTTCACGTCCTGCGCCTTCGTGTCGACAAGCGCCTGGGTCAGCGTGTTCAGGAGGTCTTCTGCTGTCATTGGTCTTTCTCTCATGCGGCCCGTGCGGCCGTGTCGTCTTCGTCTCGCCCGGCCCCGCGCGTCAGACGAGCGGGCGGTCGAGCATCTTCTCGTAAAGCTGGATGTATTCCTTCGCGCAGGCCTCGTGGTTGAAGCGCCCGAGCGACTCGGCCATGATGCGCGCGATCTCGCGCGCCCGGACGTCGGCCGGCAGGTGGAAGAAGTCCATCGCTCGGTCCATCGCCCAGAAGAGCCCGTTCGAGTCGTAGGTGTCGAACAGGAAGCCGTTGCCGCGCGAGAGCCCGACGTCGAGCATCTCGACGGTGTCGTGCAGGCCGCCCGTGTTGTGCGCGACGGCGAGCGAGCCGTAGATCGGCGCCTGCATCTGCGGCAGCCCGCACGGCTCGAAGAGCGACGGCATGAGCGTGAAGTCGCTCGCCGCGAACCCGAGCTGAGAAAGGCGGCCGTCGAAGTTGCTCACCGCCAGGCGCGACTGGATCTGGTGGAACTCGCGGATGTCCCAGAACGGCTGCTGGTACGGGCCGTTCGCGATGACCGCGATCTGCGCGTCGGGGTGCTTCTCCAGGAAGCGGAACGTGATGTCCGTCAGGAGCTGCGGGCCCTTCTGCACGGGGTCGAGGCGGCTCGGCCAGAAGAAGAGCGCGCGGTCGGCGTTCTCCTCAAGCCCCAGCGCGTGCTGGAGCGCGAGCTTGTTCTGGCGCTTCGCCTCGCGGTGGTCGGCCGGGCCGTACTTGAACGGGATCTTGTCGTCGATCGCCGGATTGTCCGACGCGTCGGGCGCGTTCAGGATGCCCGCCGCGCAGCCCGCGTAGTACTTGCTGCGGATCTCGTTGCGGATCGAGTCGGGGATGAACGAATGCCAGCCGTTGACGATCTCGGTGAGGAACGTCGGCGAGACGGTGTTGATGAAGTGCGCGGCGAAGCAGCCCGACGCCTGCAGGTCGATCGGGTTGTTGTTGCGCGACTCCTCGTAGTTGTACGGCGGGTAGGCGTAGTAGAGGTTCGTCCAGAACTCCGCCGCGTCGATGCCCGCGTCCTCGACGCGCGCGAGGCTCAGCTTCTGCGTGTGGATGTTGTGGACGGTGAAGAGGCAGGGGATGCCCATGCGGCGCGCGGCCGCCGGGATGAGGCCCGTCATCCAGTCGTTGCAGTGGATGAGGTCGGGCTGGACGTGCGGGATGATGTTGTTGATCACCTCGCGCTGGAACGCGAGCGCGAGCTTCACGTTCCCGTCGCCCCGGTCGTAGACCGTGTCGCGGTAGTAGAAGCAGCGGTCCTCGGCCAGGTGGATGCGCTCGTCGGAGAGGTGGCTCTTGTACTTGCGCAGCTCCTCCGAGACGAGCTGCGCCGTCTCGACGTGGAACATGCGGCGGTAGTGCGGCAGGGCGACGTGCACGTCGGCCCCCAGCCCGTAGAGCGCCTGGACGAGCGACGCCGACACGTCCGCCATGCCGCCGGCCTTCGCCGACATCTTGCCGGCGAGGTTGCCCATGCCCTCGGGGAGATACGTGATCTCCGGGGTCACGATGAGAATGCGCGGATTCCGTGTCCTCTTGCTGTTCATTTGGGACGTATTATAGCATTTTTTCTCGACAAGGAATCCGCCGCACCCGAAACGGCGCGCGCCGCGTCCGTCAGAGCGTCACCTTCCTGTACTTCGGCACGAGCGTCTTCATGCAGGCCCAGCCGAGGAGGTAGGCGACGGCGCAGTAGCAGAAGACGATCATGTAGCCCGCCGGCTTGCCCGTGTAGCCGCAGAACGCGAAGGCGTCGCCGCGCGTCGCCGCGTAGGTGAAGAGCTCGCCCGCGCAGATGTTGATCGCGAACGAGCCCAGACCCGCCGCGCACTGCGCAATGCCCGTCAGCGTGCCGATGCAGCTCTTCGGGAACATGTCCGAGACGACGGAGTAGATGTTCGCGCTCCAGGCCTGGTGCCCCGCGCACGCGAAGCCGATCAGGATCGCCGGGAACCACGCGCTCACCGAGCCGAGCGGCTGGGCGCCGAGCGCAAGGAGCGGCAGGCACGCGAAGAGGAACATCGCGACCATGCGGCCCTCGTAGGGGTTCATGCCCTTCTTCTCGACCATGTACGTCGGCAGCTTGCAGAGGTAGATCGAGGCGAAGGTGACGATCGCGTAGAGCGTGACGATGAGCGCCATGCCCATCCCCGACGAGCTCTTGTAGCCGAACTGGTCGGAGAGGTAGCCCGGCGTCCAGAAGAGGAAGAACCACCACACGCCGTCCGTCAGGACGCGCCCCAAAATCAGCGACCAGGTCTGCCGCAGCGAAAACGCCTTCAAATAGGAAATTGACTTCTCCTTGGGCTGGGGTTCGGGGGCGCCAGAGCCCCCGTCCGTCGTCTCTTCAATGTACGCCAGCTCAGCCGCGTTGACGCGCGGGTTCGCCGCCGGCTTCTTGTAGAGGAACTGCCAGAAGCCCATCCAGACGAAGCCGAGCGCGCCGATGATGATGAACGCCATCTCCCAGCCGCACCACTCGGCGATGAGCGGAATCGTCGCCGGCGCGGCGAGCGCGCCCACGGACGACCCGGCGTTGAAGATCGACGTCGCGAACGCGCGGTCCTTCGGCGGGAAGTACTCGGCCGTCACCTTGATCGCGGCCGGGAAGTTCCCCGCCTCGCCGAGCGCGAGCAGGCAGCGGCAGCCGAGGAAGAGCCAGACCGAGACGGACGCGACGGACAGCGCGAGCGCGCTGCCGGCCTCAAGCGCCTTCATCGCGCCGATCGAGTCGACGCCATCGACGAGATGGTACGTGCCCCAGCCGCAGAAGGCGTGGGCGCAGGCCGCGAGCGACCAGATGAAGATCGCCCAGGCATAGCCCTTCTTCGTGCCCATCCAGTCGACGAACTTGCCGGCGAAGAGATTGCAGAAGGCGTAGATGAGCGAGAAGTAGCCCGTGATGATGCCGTAGTCGGCGTCCGTCCAGTGGAACTCCGGCGCGATGAAGTCCTTCCACGTGAGGGAGAGGACCTGCCGATCGAGGTAGTTCACCGTCGTCGCGAAGAACAGCAGCGAACAGATCATCCAGCGGAAGTTGGTCATTTTCGATTGCGCGGACATGGGGATTTTGAAGACTTGATTTTTTGGTTGATGAAAGTCAGGAGGGACGAGAGAGACGAGAGGGGCTGGAGGAGAGAGGGTCGAGAGGGGCGACGCCCCTCTCGACCGGCCTCTTCAGGCCCGGTAGTACTCCTCCCAGCCCTTGCGCGGCGCGGGGCCGTCCAGAAGGAGGTTGACCGCCTCGTCGCCGACGGCGCGGCGCGTCACCGGGTCGAAGCGGAAGCCCCGGTTCAGCCGCTGCGCGGCGACGCCGAGGCAGAAGAGCTCCGACAGCGGCGCCGTGACGGCGAACGGGCTGTGAGCCTCCATCTCGCCCTTCACCGCCAGGAGGAAGTTGCGCCAGTGGTCGCAGGGCGCCTTCTCGAACGCCGGAACGGGCGCGTCCTGCGCGCCGACGCGCACGAGCGTCGCCGCGTGCGAGAGGCCCTGCCAGACCGTGCCGTCCTTCAGGTAGATCTCCTTGCCCGGCTTGAGCGTCGGATCGACGAGGCCGTCGTTCGCGGTCGAGGCCGGGAAGAGCCCCTCGTTGTTCGCGTAGCGAAAGCCCTTCGGAAGCTTCGGCTGGTTGTCGAGGCCCTCGTACCATTCGAGCGTGACCGCCCCGTGCCCATGGCCCGCCGCGAAGTCCATCGTGAGCGTGTCCTGAACCGGGAAGACGTACGGATTCCAGCCCGTCACGTCCGCGATCTTCACCTCGACCGGCAGGTCGCCCCGCAGCGTGAAGCGGTGGACGCCGTCGAGGATGTGCGCGCCCCAGTCGCCCATGCACCCGTTGCCGTAGTCGTACCAGCAGCGCCACTCCCCGTAGGCGAGGTCCTTCGAGAAGGCGTGGTAGGGCGCGGACGACACCCAGGCGTCCCAGTCCAGCGTCTTCGGCAGCGCCTCGGCCTTCGGGTAGGACGTCACCTTGCCGCCCCACTTGTGCCACCGGCGCTGCATGTTCATGTGCGCGACGACCTTCGTGACGTCCTTGAGGACGCCCGACTCGGCGTAGGCGCGGTACTGGTAGAAGTTGTCGCCCGAATGGCCCTGGTTGCCCATCTGCGTGACGACGCCGGCCTTCTCCGCCGTCCGCCGCAGCAGCTCGCACTCGCGGAAGGAGTGCGCGAGCGGCTTCTCGACGTAGACGGCCTTGCCGAGGCGCAGCGCGTGCTGGCAGGCGCAGAAGTGGGAGTGGTCGGGCGTGCCGACGAGAACGGCGTCGATGCCGTCCGCCAACGCGTCGAACATCTTCCGGAAGTCCTGGAAGCGCGGCACGTCCGGATAGGCCTTCAGCGCCGACAGCGTGTGCGGCGCGCCGATGTCCGTGTCGCAGAGCGCGACGATCTCGCAGATGTCCGCGTGCTTCGCGAACTGGCGGATGTCGTACCAGGCCTGCGCGCCGCAGCCGATCGCCGCGAGGCGCACCTTGCCGTTCGCCCGGTACGCCTTCGCCGAGAAGCATCCCGGCAGAAGCTGGACGGCGCCCGCCGCCGCCAGCGATTTCAAAAAGTGTCGTCTGTTCATCACAGTACCTTAACTTTCAAGTTGCAGAACGACACCGTCGAGTCCGAGTGGTCCTGGAGGAGCAGGCGCCCTTCCGCGACCTCGCCCCAGTCCTGCGGCTGGCCGTCCGCCGACTGGCCCCATGTCGCGTACTTCGACGCCCGCACGGCCGCCTTGAACGCGGGCGTGCCGCGCGTGTAGGAGAGGACCTTCACGCCGTTGAGCCAGTGCTCGACCGTGTCGCCCGTCGCGACGACCTTGCCGGTGTTCCACTGCCCGATGCCCTTCAGGAGGCCGTCGGCGTTCGCCGGGATGATGTCGTAGAGCGACGCGGCCTTGCGGTTGCCGTTCACGCCCTTCGACGAGTCGGGATGCGCGTTCTCGAGGATCTGGTACTCTTCGCACGTGCCCCGGTTCTGCTTCTCGTCAAGGAAGTACTTGACGCCCGAGTTCGCCGCCTCGGTGAGGCGGAAGTCGAACGTGAAGACGAAGTTGCGGTACTTCTTCACCGTCGCGATGTCGCCGCCGCCGCCAAGCTTCTCGTCTTCGGGCGGGAGCGGGAACCACTTGCCGTTCGCGATGCCTTTCTGGGGACGCATCGTGAGGCAGCCGTCCTTCACGAACCAGCCCTTCGTCGGGAACGTCTTGAAGCCGTATTCCTTCTTGACGCCGACGAACGTGTCCGTCGGCAGGTTCTTCCCGTCGAAGAGAAGCTCGTAGCCCTCCGCCTTCTCCGCCGCCGTGAGCGTGTTCGCGCCCGCCGGCACCGGCTGCATCTTCGGCGAGACGCGCACCGTGTCGCACACGCCGCGCGCATAGCCGACGGACTCGGCGAGGCCGCCGAGGTTGTTCTCGAAGTCGCGCTCGTACTCGAACGCGCAGACGCCGTCGTAGCCGATCTCCGCAAGCGCCTTGAAGACGGCGCCGTAGTCGATCGCGCCGCGCGGCAGCGGCACCGTCGTGAAGCTGTTCTTGCCGATCTTCTGCGCGCCCGGCAGGTTCAGCGCGAAGTTCTTCACGTGCAGGTCGAAGATCCGGTCGCCGTGCGTGCGGATCGTCTCCGCCGGGTCACGGTCGCAGCCGAACTCCCAGCCGATGTCCATGCAGAAGCCGATGCGCGGGTCGAGGTCCTTGACGAGGTCATAGCCGTAGGCGACGTCCGGGAACATCTGCGGCGCGTTCGGCCCGTGGTTGTGGATCGCGTACTTGATGTCGAACTCCTTGACGAGCGCGTCGATGTACTCGAGCTGCTTGCGCGAGCCGATGCGCTCCGACCACTTGTCGGCCTTGCCGGGCGCGACCTCGTAGGGGACGCCGACGACGACCTTCGCGCCGAAGCGGCGGGCGAACTCGAAGTAGCCGCGCACCTCCTCGTTCGACTTCGTGTAGAGCGGGCCGAGCGCGTAGGGCGTCACGCCGAATTTCGCGCACTTCGCCTTGAACGCCGCGATCTCCGCGTCCGTGGCGGTGTACTTGAGGTGGAAGTCCTTCACGCAGAGGTAGTGCAGGTCGATCGACTGCATGATCGCGAGCGTCTCGTCGAGGCTCTTCTTGCACATGGTGTAGCCGGCGAGGCCCAGCTTGAACGGCATCTTCCACGCCTTCTGGCCGGACGTGTCCGGCAGGACGACGTAGGCCGGCTTGCACGCGCACACGCCGCCGTTCGCCGCGCAGGGACAGGCCGCCGGAGCGGCAACGGACGCCAGCGCCGCGAACGCCACGACGGAGGACAGGACAAGTTTCGTGTTCATCTCTCTTTTCTTTCCTTGGTTTGTAAACGCATTTCCGCCGCGCCGTCAGGCCAGCGGCTTGATCATCTTCCGGTAGTCGAGCCCCGCCGCCGCGAGGGCCGGCTTGAGGTCGTACTTTCCGCGCGCAAACGGCGCCAGCATCGCGTCTGCCGCCGGATCGCCGGAGACCTCGCGCGCCGCGTCCCACGCGAGCGTCGCGCCGCCCGCCTTGCCGCGCCCGAGCTCCATGCACATGCGCCCGAGCGAGCAGAACGCCGTCGACTTGTGCGCCTCCTCGGCCGTCGCGACCGTGTAGCGCGGGTCTTCGCGCGCGACCGCCTCCAAGAAGTTCGCGAAGTGGTCGGCCGTCGTGAGGAACCTCTCGCCGCCGTGCGCGAGCGCGTCGTCGACGATCTCGTCGGGACGGAGGTCGGCCAGCAGCGACGCCTTCGACGCGGCGATCGGGCCGAGCTGCCCCGGCGCGACCTTCGGCTCGGGGTCGCTCGGCGTCACCTTCATCGCGCCGCGCGTGCACCAGAGCCAGTCGCCGTTCTCGCCGACGAACTTCACGCCCATCTGGAACTTGTTGTTGACGTGCACGTCCGTGCCGCCGCAGTCGTAGTGGAGGTCATACGTCGTGTGGACGTTCCAGAGCTTCGTGCCCGAAAGGTCCATCCAGCCGCAGGTGCCGCTGACGGACGACGGATCGCGGTTGAGGCCCCACGCCGTGATGTCGAGGTGGTGCGCGCCCCAGTTCGTGATCATGCCCCAGCCATACGGCGCAAGCTGGATCCAGCCCGGACGGTCGCCGATCTTCGCGAGGTCCTGGTTGTGGACGCGCGTCCAGTTGTACGGCGCCGTCGGATCCGTCGGCCCCAGCCAGGCGTCGTAGTTGAGCGTCGCGGGCACCGGCTCCGGCGTGCGGCAGCCGCCCGACTTGTCCAGGCCGATGCCGACCTCGACGCGCGCGATCCGCCCAAGCCGCCCGTTGCGCACGAGCTGCACGACCTTGCGGAACTGGGGACGGGACCGCTGCCACGCGCCGACCTGGACGACGAGCCCCTTCATCGTCGCGAGGTTGGCGACGACGCGGCCCTCCTGGATCGTCTGCGCGAACGGCTTCTGCAGGTAGATGTGCTTGCCCGCGAGCAGGCAGTCCGTCGCGACGATCGCGTGCTGGTGGTCGGGGATGCAGAGGAGAACGGCGTCGATCGACGGGTCGGCGAGCATCTCGCGGTAGTCGCCGTACGTGCGCACGGTCTGCCGGATGCCCTTCTTCGCGTAGCGCTCCTCGATGACCTTCTTGCCGTAGGCCGCGCGCTTCATGTCCAGCTCGGCGACGGCCGTGACGACGCAGCGGTCCGTGAACTGCTGGACGCCCGGCACGTCCATCGTGTGCGCGATGCGCCCGTAGCCGATGACGCCGACGTTGATCTTGCGGCAGGCGAGAAAGCCCGTCGCGCAGCCGTTGAACAGGAGCGGGGCCGTACCGGCCGCCGCCGTGAACTTGATGAAGTCTCTTCTATTCATGATTCCTTGAGTTTCCCTTTCGTTAATCCCGTCTGTCCTCTGTCCGTTGTCCTTTCACCCCGTCTGTCCGTTTTCCGCTGTCCGTTGTCCTGAACCCCTCTTCCCCTTTTCAGAACCCGAAGTAGTCCTTCGCGTTGTTGTACGAGATGTCCTCGACGAGGCCGCCGAGCCAGTTGAGGTCGTTCGGGATCTCGCCGTTCTCGACCTCGCGGCCGAGCTTCTGGCAGAGGATGCGGCGGAAGTACTCGTGGCGCGTGTAGCTCAGGAAGCTGCGCGAGTCGGTGAGCATGCCGACGAAGTTGCCGAGGCAGCCGAGCGCCGCAAGGGCCTCAAGCTGCTTCTTCATGCCGTCCTTCTGGTCGAGGAACCACCAGCCCGAGCCGAGCTGGAGCTTGCCGCGCGTCGGCCCCTTCTGGAAGCAGCCCATCAGCGTCGCGAGCAGCTCGTTGTCCTTCGGGTTGAGCGAGTAGAGAATCGTGCGCGGCAGCGCGTCCGCGCGCTCCAGCCGGTCGAAGAGGCGCGCGAGCGGCTCGGCCATGCGCCAGTCGCCGATGCAGTCGAAGCCGGTGTCGGGGCCAAGCCTCTCGAACATCGCCGAGTTGTTGTCGCGCAGACAGCAGGCGTGGATCTGCGCCGTCCAGTTCGCCGCCGCGTCGGCCTTCATCCCCTCGTAGAGCCACGCGCTCTTGAACTTCAGGGCCTCCTCGGCCGTGACGGCCCGGCCCGCGCGCGCCTTCTTGAAGATCTTCGCGACCTCGGCGTCCGTGTAGGGCGCGGCGAAGACCTCGGTGATGCCGTAGTCGGAGACGACGCAGCCCGCCTTCGCGAAGAAGGCGTGGCGCTTCGCCATCGCGCCGAGGAAGTCGTCGTACGTCTTCACGGGCATCTTCGCCGCCGCCGCGAGCCGGTCCATCCAGGCGTTCCAGGCCAGGAGGCTGTCGATCTTCGAGGCCTTGTCGGACCGCCACGCCGGAAGGATCTTCGTGCCGAACGGCGCCTTCGCGATCGCGAGGTGGTGCTCGAGAGAATCGACCGGATCGTCCGTCGTGCAGACGACGTCGACGTTCGACTTCTTCATGAGGCCACGCGCGGAAAAGCCCTTCTGCTTCAGCTTCGCGTTGCACTTCTTCCAGATGCGCTCGGCCGACGCGCCGCACAGCCGCTCGTTCACGCCGAAGTAGCGCGCGAGCTCGAGGTGCGACCAGTCGAAGAGCGGATTCTTGACGAGACGCTCCATCGTCTCGGCGAACTTGACGAACTTGTCGTGCCACGGCGCGTCGCCCGTGCAGTACCGCTCGTCGACGCCGTTCGAGCGCATCTGGCGCCACTTGTAGTGGTCGCCGCCCAGCCAGACCTGCGCAATGTCCGTCCACCGCACGTCGTCGGCGATCTCCTTCGGCGGCAGGTGGCAGTGGTAGTCGATGATCGGCATCTTCGCCGCGTGCCGATGGTAGAGCTCCCGCGCCGCGTCCGTGTCGAGCAGGAAGTCGGAATCCATGTACGTCATTTTCATGGAACGCATTATAACACAATCCCGCCGCCGAAGACAACAGCCCTAGTCCACTGGACAAAATCTTAACTCCCGCGCCCCCAGGCCGTGCGCGTGTCCTGTGCGCGCGGGCGCAAGCCCCACGATGGCCCCACCTCTTTCGCGAAAAGCGCCCAGAGGCCGCCCGCGCGATCGCGAGGCCCTACTTCAGGCGCTGCTCAAGGGCCTCGTTGCGCGGGCCGCCGACGCGCCGCCCCGTCTCGTAGTAGCGCCGCGCGCCGGCCTTGTTCGACGGGTGCGTCCGCAGAATCAGGTTCGCCATGTTGTAGTAGGCGTAATGGTTGCGCGGATGAACGCTGATCGCCCGGTCAAGCGCCCGTTCGGCCGCCTTGAAGTCGCCGCGCGCCGTCTCCAGCGCCGCCTGAAGGTTCAGGGCGGCCACGTCGTCCGGCTTCTCGGACAGGATCTCCGAGAGGACGAGTTCCGCCGCCGCGTAGTCGCCCGCCGAAAGGTCGGCCATCACCTGGGCGCGCCGCGAGAGCGGCTTCGCGGGCGCCGTCTTCGGCGCGACGGCAGCCGTCGGCTTGCGGGGCTTCGCGGCACGCGTCGCCGCCTCGGCCGCCGGCTCCCGTTCGCGCGCCGGTTCCGTCGCCTCCGCCGCCTCGGTCGAGGCGGCCGGCTTCGCGGCCGGCGGCAGCGCCTTTCCAGACTTCTTCGCGCGCTCCTCGGCCAGCCGCCGCTCAAGGGCCGTCGTGTCGCTCACCGCAACCGCCCGCGCGTTCGCCTTCACCTGCATGAGGAGAAGCGAGTCAATCGTCGCGTTCACGTAGGCACGCTTGTTGCGCAATGTCGCGAACTCGGGCTTCCCGGCCCAGTCGCGGTTCTCCGCCTCAATTGCGTCCAGCGCCGCGAGCGCGGCCCGGTACTTCTCGATCGCCTCGACGGACTTGCCGTCCTCCGCCAAGTCCGATGCCTCGTCAATGAGGAGCGACGCCGGCTCCATCAGCTCGGAGAGGCGCGGACGCGTTGCATCCGACGTCTCGTCGTCCGACCCGAACGGCCAGTACCAGCTCGCCCGACCCCCAAACGCCGCCAACGCCGCCAGCGCCAGCACGCCAACCCGTCGATGCATTCCGTGATCCGCCATTGTCGCACCTCCCTTCATGAAAACTCACGACCGGCGCAGAAGGCCCGTCGTCCACTCGCCCAGCGTCTTGCGCGACACCTCCGCGAATCCCCGCGACGCGAACGCGGCAAGGACTTCCGGGTAAAGCGTCGTCAAGATGCCTGAAACGACAAGATGCCGCGTCGCGCACGGCGCAATCTCGTCCGCAAAACGGATGAGAAGCGGCCCCAGGATGTTCGCGACGACGAGGTCTGCCGTGCCGAGATCGCGCCGCTCCCGCGCGCCCAGGCCATACTTGAAGAACGTGACCGCGACGCCGTTCGCCGCCGCGTTCGCGCGGGACGCCTCCACGGCCTCCGCATCGACGTCAAAGCCCGTGACCGCGCCGCAGCCCAGCTTCGCCGCCGCAATGGACAGGATGCCCGAGCCGCACCCCATGTCCAGGAAGGACGCGACGGGCGCCAGTTCGTCGATGTATTCGAGGCAGGCGCGCGTCGTCTCGTGCTTGCCCGTGCCAAAGGCCATGCCGGGATCGAGCACGATCGGCAGACGGTCGCCTGCGGGAACCTTCTCCCACGCGGGAACCGTGACGAGCCGACGACCGACGTTCTCGGTCTTGAAATGGCGGCGATAGGCGAGCTTCCAGTCCTCGTCGGCGATTTCGCCGACTTCGATCGGCGCCGCGACGCCGACCACCGCCAACGCGTCAGAGAGACGCCGCTTCGCCTCGTCCACGCGGGAGGGATCCTCCAGGTAGATCCGCATCCGCGTGAAGTCCTCCTCAATGTCGCGGAAGGAGGACAAAATGAAATCCCCCCCATCGAAGACCTCGAAGAGGGGATTCACAAACCGTTCCGAAACGGAACAGCTGACAAACGTCATTACTGCGCCTTCTTGGCGACGAGCTTCTTGACGACCGTCGGGCGCTGCACGAGAACGCGGACGTCCTCATCGCCCATCAGCGCGACCTTCTCGGCGTCAAGACCGAACTTGACGAGACGCGCGCGCTGCGCCTTCGACTTGCGCGCCTTGCCGGCGGGCGTCTTGCAGGGACGAACGTGAGATTCCTTGCGAAGTGTACGACCAGTACCCATTTTTCTACCTCTTCTTTCTTCCTGTGGGAAAAATTATTGGCGCGTATTATACCGAAACCGCCGTCAAAACGCAAGGGGGCCGATGCGGAAGCGAGTAATAGGTTAGTCGAGTGTGCGGCTGGCGCCCCGCACTCGACTAACCTGCATTA
>OIYX01000460.1_pt1 | contig 14749 bp, 15 predicted proteins | sample 1588431 | NCBI WGS metagenome assembly OIYX01 (sample SAMN03283241) | human gut metagenome | biome: human-associated habitat; material: feces | host: Homo sapiens | place: Peru | collected 2012
GGAGGGTCAGCAGATCACGCTGCGCGGCCCGTACGGCAACGGCTTCCCCGTGGACACGGCGTTCGCGGGCAAGGACCTGCTGTTCATCGCGGGCGGCATCGGTCTTGCCCCGCTGCACTCGGTCATCAACTACTGCCGCCACTACCGTGACCGCTACGGAAAGATCGACATCGTCTACGGCTCGCGCTCGAAAGAGGATCTGGTCGACTTCCCGGAGATCGAGAACGTCTGGTGTCAGGAGGACGGCATCAACGTCCATCTCACCATCGACCGCGAGCAGCCCGAGTGGGACGGCCACGTCGGCTTCGTGCCGAACTACGTCAAGGAGCTGGGCTTCCCGACGGACAAGATCGCCGTGCTCTGCGGCCCTCCCATCATGATCAAGTTCACGCTGGCCGGGCTTCAGGAGCTGGGCTTCGACAAGACGCAGGTCTACACGACCCTCGAGCTGCGCATGAAGTGCGGCATCGGCAAGTGCGGCCGCTGCAACGTCGGCTCGAAATACGTCTGCAAGGACGGCCCGGTCTTCCGCTGCGACGAGCTCGACGAGCTGCCCAACGAATATTGAGGAGGGAATGTCGGATATGGAAAACATGGTGAATATCTTCCTGTTTGGCAAGCTCTACCGCGTGCCGGACGATCTGACCATCATGCGCGCGATGGAATACGCGGGCTATCAGCTCGTGCGCGGCTGCGGCTGCCGGAACGGCTTCTGCGGCGCCTGCGCGACGATCTACCGCATCAAGGGCGACCGCACGCTGCACACCTGTCTTGCCTGCCAGACCAAGGTCGAGAACAATATGTATGTCGCGACGCTGCCGTTCTTCCCGCTGGTCAAGCAGGTCTATGACATCGAGAAGATCCGCCCGGAGCAGCAGGTCATGATGCAGCTCTATCCGGAGATCTATGCCTGCGTCGGCTGCAACGCCTGCACCAAGAGCTGCACGCAGAGCCTGAACGTCATGCAGTATATCGCCTACGCCCAGCGCGGCGAATTTGACAAATGCGCCGAGGAATCCTTCGACTGCGTCATGTGCGGCGTCTGCTCGTCGCGCTGCCCGGCCGGGATCTCGCATCCGCAGGTCGCGATGCTGGCGCGGCGCCTGAACGGCAAGTACCTCGCGCCGAAGTCGCAGCATCTGGCCGACCGCGTGCAGGAGATCGAGAACGGCACCTTTACGGAGCTGATCGAAAAGCTGATGCAGAAGCCGGTTGAAGAGCTGAAGGAGCTTTATAACAACCGCGAGATCGAGAAATAAGGAGGGGCGCGGCAATGTATGCAAAGAATTTTCAGGAATCGCTGAAGGCGGTCGAGGCGGCGCGCGCCGCGAACATCGCCTATGAGCCCGCCCGCATGACGGCCGACGAGAAGGATCGGCTGCTTGCGGCCTATCATCCCGATTACAAAAAAAGCGAATTTGCGACCCTGCGCATCGGCCCGAACAAGGGCGAGCAGGTGCCGCACGAGCTGGCCGAGATGCTCGAGGCGCACAGCCGCATCAAGGCAAGCGACGTCGACCTGAGCGACGTGCGCTATGACGTCGACGTGCTCATCATCGGCGGCGGCGGCGCGGGCGCTTCTGCGGCCATTGAGGCCGACAATGCCGGCGCAAAGACTATGATCGTCACGAAGCTCCGCATGGGCGACGCGAACACGATGATGGCCGAGGGCGGCATTCAGGCGGCGGACAAGCCGAACGATTCGCCCGCGATCCACTTTGTCGACGCCTTCGGCGGCGGTCATTACGCCGCCAAGCGCGAGCTGCTGGCCAAGCTGGTCTGCGACGCGCCGGAGGCCATCCAGTGGCTGAACGATCTGGGCGTCGAGTTCGACAAGGCGCCCGACGGCACGATGATCACCACCCACGGCGGCGGCACGTCCCGCAAGCGGATGCACGCCGCGAAGGACTATTCCGGCGCGGAGATCATGCGCACCCTGCGCGACGAGGTGCTCAACCGCGGCATTCCGGTCGTGGACTTCACCTCCGCGATCGAGCTGATCCTCGACGAGAACGGCAGAGCCGCCGGTGCGGTTCTGATGAACATGGAGACGCACGAGCGGATGGTCGCGCGCGCCAAGACGGTCATTCTTGCGACCGGCGGCGCCGGACGGATGCACTATCAGGGCTTCCCGACCTCGAACCACTATGGCGCGACGGCCGACGGCCTTGTGCTGGGCTACCGCGTGGGCGCGAAGCTGCTCTACGCCGACACCCTGCAATATCACCCGACGGGCGCGGCCTACCCGCAGCAGATCTTCGGCGCGCTGGTCACCGAGAAGGTGCGCTCGCTGGGCGCGAAGCTCGTCAACCGCGACGGCAAGGTCTTTATGCATCCGCTCGAGACGCGCGACGTCTCTGCCGCGTCGATCATTCGCGAATGCTCCGACCGCGGCGAGGGCGTTGAGACCGGCAGCGGCAAGGCCGTCTGGCTCGACACCCCGATGATCGAGGCGATCGGCGGCGAGGGCACGATCGAAAAGCGCATCCCCGCCATGATGCGCATGTTCGCCAACTACGGCATCGACATCCGCAAGGAGCCGATCTTGGTCTATCCGACGCTGCACTATCAGAACGGCGGCCTGGACATCAACGTCAACGGCATGACGACGCAGGTCGAGAACCTCTACGTCGCCGGCGAGGCCGTCGGCGGCATCCACGGGCGCAACCGCCTGATGGGCAACTCTCTGCTGGACATCATCGTCTTCGGCAGAAGCGCCGGAAAGAACGCCGCCGTGCATTCCAGAGACGTGCAGCCGGGCAAGCTGACGCTTGCGCACATCGCAAAATTCGACGCTGAGCGCGACGCCGCCGGGATCGAGACGGACGCCGTCTCGCCGAAGCTCCTGCCGGATTACCGCAGAAAAAAGTAAAACGAAGAAAAGAGAAAAAGAAAGATGATTGAAAATTTACTTGAAGCGCTGACGATTTTCTGCTTCGGCCTGTCGTGGCCGATCTCTATCCGCAAATCGCTGATCTCCCGCACGGCGAAGGGCAAGAGCCTGTTTTTTGAGGTCTTTCTGCTGGTCGGCTATTTCTGCGGCATTGCCCGCAAGATTATGCAGACCGTCGCAGGGGAATCCGGCTTCCTGTTCTATCTCGGCTTCTTCTTCTATATTTTGAACGCCGTTGAGATCTCGATCGACATCGCGCTTTATTTCAGGAACAAGCGGCTTGACGAGGAGGCTGACCGCCTCGCCGCTGCCGGACAGGCCGCAACATGACAGTGACGGTCTGCATCGGCTCTTCCTGCCACATCAAGGGCTCGCATCAGGTCGTCGAGCGGCTTCAAGGCCTGATCGAGCAGCACCGCATGACCGACCGTGTGGAGCTCGCCGGAACATTCTGCATGGGCAAGTGCCAGCAGGGCGTCTGCGTGACGGTCGACGGCGCGTTTTTCTCCGTGACCCCGGAGACGGCCGAGCGGTTCTTTGAGGAGCACATTCTGCGGAACCTCTGAATCAATCGGCTGCGGCGTTCAGCGGGTCTTTTGCCCCAACTTTTCGGTTTGAAAATCTTGAAATACGAAAAGGATTCCTGCAATTTCCAAACCTCAATTTGAAACAAAATCCCTCGCTGACCGCTCTTGCGATTGAATCAGAGCTTCCCTAAACGCATGACGCAAAGCCTCCGGCCTCAGCCGGAGGCTTTGCGCCTCATAAAAACCGCATCATTTCGTCGATATTTGCCTGCTCCGTTTGCAGCAGCCGCGTGGACAGCGAGGAGATCTTCGGGTCGACGGCGTCGAGCGTGCGCAGGTTATGCAGGCTTTTGAGCATACCGCGTGTGTTGCCCTGCACCATCAGCTCGGCGATCTTGGCCTCCGGCTCGGGACTGGTTCGAACGCGCATCCGCGCGACTGTCAGCGATCCGAGCCGCGCGACCGCCGAAATGTCGCGCCCTTTTTCTCCGCGCTCGTGCAGGAGCCGATCCGCCTCGCAGAACAGCTCCTCATATTCCGCGAGCTGGCGCCGCAGTGCGGTTCGGATCTCGCGGTTCGGACTCTCGTCCAGCACGGCGCGAATGCCGTGGCAGCCCATCTGCGTGCTTTTTCGGACGGAGCGCAGGATCGGAATATCATCCGGCATATGGCATCACCCCCGCATTAGCATTCCGCCGCCGGCTCAAACTATTCAGAGGTTCCCAAGGGAAGCTCGGATTTAACTGACGAGCGCTGACAGCGAGAGGATTTTTTCCGGCCGCAGGCTTCAAGGGCAGGGGAACGGTATGCAGCTCCCGCGTTTGAACCTGCAGGGGTCGGCAAAAAAGCCCTGCCGCTCAGCCAACGACGATCGATTCGGAGAGTTCACGAAAACAGGAGGTTCCTTATGTATTACACCATGCATGTTGCGGGTCTGGAGCGCAGGCTTCCGATCTGCCCGGTCAGCGACAGCCTTTCCATCGGCGCGTTCGTGATCTTCGGCGACGCGGAGCTGACGGTGAGCGCCGCGCGCGACCTGCTTCGGCTTGCGCCCGAGCATGATTATATTCTCACGGCCGAGGCCAAGGGCATTCCGCTGGCGCACGAAATGGCGCGTCAGAACCACGAGGAGACGTATTTTGTCGCCCGCAAGGCGCCGAAGCTCTATATGCCGGACGCGCTCTGCGTCACGGTACACTCGATCACGACCGCAAGAGAGCAGAAGCTCTATCTTGACCGCGCCGATGCCGAACGGATGCGCGGCAAGCGCATTTTGATCGTCGACGACGTGATCTCCACCGGAGAATCGCTGCGCGCCGTTGAGCAGCTCGTCGAGGCGGCGGGCGGAAGCGTCTGCGGCCGCATGGCCATCCTGGCCGAGGGCGACGCGCAGAAGCGCAGCGACCTGCTCTATCTGGAGAAGCTCCCGCTGTTTCACCCGGACGGAAGCGTCATCGAATAACAAACGGGCTGCTGCATTTCCTGCAGCAGCCCTGCGCCGGTTCAGCGGCAGTTGGTCTTCTTCTCGTTGGAGCCGCTGTTTTCGCCCTTGGTCTCGGACGTGGTCTGATCCTGATTCCGGTTGCGCTTTTCCATGGCTGTTGCCTCCGTTTTTGAAATTGCGGCGCGAGGCCGCAGAAGTAGTATGCGCTGCGTATGCGGAATTATGCCGACGCGGCATTTTTGTGAAATCTGTCGAAAAAAGGGTTTCCGGCTTGACATCGCACGGAAAACCTGTTATATAATCTGTGTGGGAGGCCGGAGCGCTTCCCTGAACTATGAGGAAGGGAAGTCGCCTGCATGACTGTGAGACGCTGGATAGAGGACAGCGTGGTGTGCGTGTTCGCTGCCGTTCTGCTCGCCCTGAGCTATGAAATTTTTATTTTTCCGAATCAATTTGCCCCGGCCGGCCTGCCCGGTATCGCGACGATGATCCAGCATATCTTCAAATTTAATGCCGGTTACATGATGTATCTGTTCAACATCCCGCTTCTTGTGGCCATAATCCTGCTGGGAAACAAGGAATTCACAATCAAATCGGCGATCTTTTCGATGGTCTTCTCCGGCGCGCTGCTGGTGCTCGGCAGCTTGGATCTGAGCCGGCTGGCCTATCACACCGAGAACGGCACGAGCCTGATCCTCGCGCCCATCGCCGGCGGCGTCATCAGCGGCTACTGCTACGGCATCGTTTTTCGCCGCGGCGGCTCGACGGGCGGAACGGATCTCGTGGCCGCGCTCGTGCAGCACCGCTGCCCGGAGCAGAACATTCTCTGGATCGTGTTCATCATCAACGCGCTCGTCGCGGCCGGCTCGTTCTTTGTCTATAACATGAAATATGAGCCGGTGATCCTCTGCCTGCTTTACTGCTTCATCTCCAGCAAGGTCGGCGACATCATGCTGCGCGGCTTCAAGGAGGCCATCAAGTTTGAGGTCGTCACCGACCGACCCGAGGAGCTTGAGGAGGACATTCTGCAATCCATGGGGCACGGCGTCACGGAGATCCGCGCCGTCGGCGGCTACACCCACGAGAAAAAAACCATGCTGATCTGCGTCGTCAACAAGCACCAGATCGTGCAGTTTCAGCGCATTTTGAAGAAATATCCCGGCTCGTTTGCCTATCTGTCGTCCGTCAAGGAGACAGTCGGAAATTTCCGCCATATCCACTGAGCACCACGCGGCTGCGGGGTTTCCCGCGGCCGACGCCGAGAGAGGAGGCGCAGCTCATGCGGCATCGGAGAAAAACGGCGCTGCCCCTCGCGGCGGCGGTCATCGCGGTCGCCTATGCGCTGCGTATGCTCATCAAGCTCTGGGATGCCCCGGCTGTGCTGGGCATCCCCCGCGCGCTTCTTTATATCCTCCTTTTCACCGCTTGGACGCTCCACGCGGAGCACGCTGTTCAGCAGCGCCCGACGCAGCGCTGCATGGTTCTGGCCGGGGCGCTGACCGTGCTCTGGTGCATGATCCGCACGGTGAAATATGAACTTGTCACAGACCCCGCTGCGGGACGTCTGCTTTGGTACTGCTACTATTTGCCGATGCTGTTCATTCCCATGACGGCGCTGACCATGGCGCTTTCCATCGGCAAGCCGGAGGCTCGTATGCTCAGCCGCCGGACGGCGGTGCTCTGGGCGGTCACGGCGGGGCTTTTTCTGCTGGTTTTGACCAACGATCTGCACGGCTTGGTGTTTCGCTTCCCCGAAGGGCTGCCGCCGGCTCTGCGCTCGGACCGGGACTATTCCTACTGCCCGCTTTATTATGCGGTCGTCGTGTGGATGGTGCTCTGCGGCACCGCCGCGCTGATCGTGCTGGCCGTCAAATGCCGCGTGCCGCACAGCAGGCGGTATCTTTGGATGCCGCTGATCCCGCTGCTGCTCTCCATGGCCTATTTTCTGCTCTACTGGCTCGGCGTGCCGTTTCTGCGGCTCTGCTTCGGCGACCTGCCGACCGTGCAGAGCCTGCTCTTCCTCGCCGCGCTCGAGAGCTGCATCCGCTGCGGTCTGGTGCCGTCAAACAGCGACTATGACGCCCTGTTTCGCACCGTGACCGTCGGGATGCAGATCACCGACCGGGATTATTGCGTTCGCTATGCCTCGGATGCGGCGCTCCCGCTCGACCGCGCGGACATTCGGCGCGCCGTTGCGGGCGGCGGCGCGTATGACAAGACCACGCTGCTTCGCGCGCAGCCGATCAGCGGCGGCTATGCCGTTTGGTCGGAGGATCTTTCTAAGATGATCCGCAAGCAGGAGGCGCTCAGCGCCGTCTGCGAGGAGCTTCAGGAGCGCAACGAGCTTCTGCGCGACCAATACCGTCGAGATGCGCAGCGCTACCGTATCGAGGAGCAAAACCGTCTGTTCGACCTCGTTCAGAGCGAGACGCAGACGCAGCTTCGCCGGATCGACGCGCTCACCGAGCGGCTCATCCGGCAAAGACCTCCTGAGGAGGAGCGGCGCGCGCTGCTGCTTCGGCTGCTCGTCATTGCCACCTATGTCAAGCGGCACAAGGACATGGTCATTCTCGCCGAGCGCAGTGAGGCGCTGCCGCTGCACGCGCTGACCTCCGCGCTGCGGGAGTCGTGCTCCAATCTGCCGCTCGGCGGGATCGAATATAATCTATATGCCGCCCGGGTGCAGGAAAATCTGCCGGTTCAGGCGGCGCTCTCGGCCTATGCCTGCTTCGAGGAGGTGCTCGAGGCCGCGCTCGACACGCTGACCTATCTGCTCGTTTCGCTCGCAAAGAAACAGGGCGAGCCGTGCCTTTCGCTCACGCTCGAATGCGCCTGCGACCCCTCCGGCGCGCTTGCGGCGCACGGCGGGGCGGCCGTTGAGCCGAACGGGGACGGCTGGGTCGTGACCGTTCCGCTCACAGGGGGTGAGACGCTATGACGCTCTGGCACGCCGTGACGCCGACGCATCGCTGCCTGCTGCTGGCCGCGCTGCTGCTCGCGCTCTGCTTCCAGCTCATTCTGCTCCTGCGCACGTGGACGAGCCGCCGCAGCAGGCGCTGGTGCGCCGGGGCGCTCTGGGCGGCGTTGCTGTTCGTTCTGCTCTGCGCGCTGCAAAGCACGGCGCGGCTCGACGAACTGCCCGCGTGGCTGCTTTGGGCGGCCGCGGCGCTGTCGCTGCTGTGCACGGCGCTGGTATATTTCCGCAGCGTCAGCGCCGAGCGCAGACAGATCACGCCGAGAAGCATTCAGGAGGCGATGGACAACCTCTCCGTTGCCGGGAGCTTCTTCACCAAATACGGAACGGTCAAGCTCTGCAATCGGCAGATGTACCGCCTGTTTCGCGAAATGACCGGCTACGACCTGCAAAGCCTCGAGGAGCTGCGGAGCGCCGTCGGCCGGCATGTCACGGACGGCCTGTACCGCGCCGCCGACGGACGCATCTGGCAGTACGCCGAGCGAGCGGTCACGGTCGACGGCCGGGTCTATACCGAGGCGATCTTCACCGACGTCTCCGAGGAATTTGCCGTCAACGAGGAGCTGCGCCGCCGCAATGAGGAGCTGAGACGGGTCAACCGCAAGCTGCATAAAATGTATGACCGCGCCGCCGACCGCATCCGCGAGCGGGAGCAGCTCGCCTTCAAGCTGAAGATCCACGACGAGATCGGCCACTGCCTTTCCGTGCTTCGGCGCACCCTGCACGACGGCGCGGACGATCCCGAGACGGAGCGGCATCTGCGCGAGCTTTCCGTTGCGGCCGGGACGCTGGTCGTCTCGCCGCGCGCGGACAGCAGCGACCCATATGAGCGGCTGCTCAACGAATGCGCCGAGCTCGGCGTGGAGCTGCGCCGCAACGGTATGCTGCCCGTTGAGCCGGAGATCTACGCGCTGCTGGTCAGCGCGCTGCGCGAATGCGTGACCAACTGCGTGCGCCACGCGCACGGAACGGTCGTGAACGTCTGGATCCGGGGCATTCCGGGGGGCTATTCCGTCCGCATCACGAACGACGGCGAGCGCCCGAGAGGGGAGCTGGTCGAGGGCGGAGGCCTCACCGATCTGCGGCGCAGCATCGAGCAGGCCGGGGGAGAGATGCTCCTGTCGCACGCGCCGGAGTTTTCCATGCAGTTGACTTTTCTTCGGGAGGAGATGGATCTATGAGCACAAGCACGCTGATCGTCGAGGACAACCGGTTTGCAAGCGAATTTTTTGTCGGAATGCTCGAAAAGGCCGACGGTTTTTCGGTCGCCGGGGTGCTCCGCGACGCGGAGCAGGCGCCGCTTTTTTGCAGAGGGACGCCGGTCGACCTCGTTTTAATGGACGTGCAGACCCAGCACGGCCACTCGGGGCTTGCCGCAGCCGAGAAGATCAAAAACCGGCAGCCGCACATCAAGATCGTGGTCGTGACCTCGCTGGTGGATGCGCAGGTGCTCGAAAAGGCGCGAAAAATCGGGGTCGACAGCCTGTGGTACAAGGATCACGGCGAGCGGGAGATCATGGACGTCGTGCGCCGGACGCTCGACGGCGAGCGGCTCTTTCCCGACCGCGCGCCCAATGTGGAGCTCGGCGAGGCGTGGTCGGACGAGCTGTCCGATCAGCAGAAGAGCATCCTGCGGCTGTACATTCAGGGCAACTCCTATGCGGCGATCGGCAGAGCGCTGTTCATTGAGGAACGCACCGTGAAATACCACATGAACCAGATGATCCAGAAATGCGGCTTCAGCTCGAAGCAGCAGCTCATCGCCGCCGCCATCGACAGCACGGTGATCGCGCCGCTGGAGGAGGGTTGATGCGGAGCTCTGATACTGATTCTTGATTAAAATATTTAAGGAACCTCTGAATAAATCGGGTGCGGCGGGCGCTGCATCCGGCCTTTTTCGGCTGCGGGCGTCATTTCTCGCGCTGCCGATTTGCGGGCAGAACTGCACTTTCGTACAGTGACAAATTGAACAAGATACGATATAATAAAGAAGTAATAAGCGACCATTTTGCGGAAGGACAGGTGACCGGCTGTGCGAAGTATCGTGATCGACATGCAAAGCATTCTGACGGCGCGGGGCTACGAGCGGATCCTGCTCGGAGACATGCCCGACTGCAAGCCCATTGTCTCAGAACGTCCGGAGCAGACGGTCGAGCAGTGCCGCCTGTTCAAGCCCTATGCGCTGCTGATGGAGGTAACAGGCTATAAGCCATGGATGCTCCCGGAGCGGCTGAAGCTCTGCGGCGAGGTCAAACGCCTGCTGCCCGACTGCAAATGCGTGCTCGCCGTGGACGAAAACGCGGACGCTGCGCTGGCCAGAGAGGTTGCGCACTGCAAGGGGCTCGGCAAGATCGACGCCTTCATTTTCACCTCCTCAAGCGACCGGTATCTTGTTGCAATGCTGGAAAACCTGTAGAGGCCGCATGAGCGGCAGGGAGGGATTATGAGAAAAGTTGCCACGTTTCTGCTTGCTGCTGCGCTGCTCCTTGCGCTGTGCGGCTGCGCCCTTGTGCGGCAGCGCGCGCCGAGCGCCCCGCCGACCTTAGAGCCGCAAAGCACCGGCCGGCTCACCGCGCCGGAGGCGCCGACCGCCGACGAGACCGAGCCGACCACCGACGAGGCCGAGCCGAGCCTTGCGGCGCTGCGCGCCCGGATCCGCCAGAGCGGCGAACGGGTCGGCATCGCCTTCCTCGGCTATGTGACAGGCCCGATCCCGGATTCGGAGCTGGCGGTTTTTCTCGAGGCCGAGGGGCACACCGAGCGCTTCCCGTTCCTGTCTGACGCGGCGCGCTTCCTCACCGAGGGGCAAGAGGTCTATGCCCTTGTTCCGCCGGATGCGCAGAGCGTGCTGACGGTGTACCGGGCGGAGCTGTCGCCGGAAGGCACCTATTCCGTGGATCAGAGCAGCCCGCTGTTCGTCGGCGCACCGGGGGAGCCGGTCGTGCTGCTGTGCAACCTCAGCGAGATCTACGCCAACGTGTGGGTCACGGTCACGGACGGAGACGGCGAATATTCCTTCAGCCCGATGCTCACGCTGGAAAACGGGCACGTTGCCGATGGCATCGGCTACGATTTTTCCGTCTATGACACGGAGCCGGGGGCATAAAAACCGTCTGCGGCGCGGTCGCCTTTGCAAATTTAAGGGAACCTCTTTGTGAAGCCCTCGCCCGAAAAGATCCCGGCTGTCGGCTCTCGCTGATTGAATCAGAGCTTCCCAAGCACACAACGGAGGAATTTTAACATGAAAAAGCTGATCCCGCTTCTGCTGCTTCTTGCGATGCTGCTTACGCTGGCCGCCTGCGGCGGAGGCGACGCGCTCAAGGGCACGTGGGTAGACAAGGGCTCCGAGGAGGGCGACGTTGAAAAGACGTGGGTCTTCAACGGCAGAGGCGTCGCGAGATTCCAGGTTCCCGAATGGAGAACGGATTCCGAGGGCACCTATTCCGTCGACGGCGACACGGTCACCATCATGATGCCCGCGTGGGACGAGGAAAAGGTCTACGAATTCCGGCTCGAAGGAGACAGCCTGACGCTGACCGCGACGGATGAATACTCGCCCAGCTACGACATGGTGCGCAAGTAACGCCGCGCAGCGTGGCATTCAAAAAACGGATAAAGCGGCCGGAAACGGCCGGTTTATAAGGAAGTTCCGAATCCGTCGGGATTTCCGCAAATCAATCTATCTAGGAGGAATAAAAATGGAGACACAAGCAAAAGGCAGCGGCTTTCTGAAGGTAACCGGCATTCTGATGATCATCGGCGCTTCGGTGTCGATCATCATGAGCATCATTGTTGCCATCGGCGTTGCGGCTCTGGCTGTGCTCGGCAGTGCTCGCGGGATGCTCTATGCGTCCACGGCTCTGATGATCGTCAGCGCGGCTGCCGAAATGGTCACCGGCATTCTGGGCGTCGTCAACTGCAAGAAGCCCGAAAAGGCCAAGACCTGCATCGCTTGGGGCATCGTCGTCGCGGTGCTCTGCGTTGCCGGAACCGTGCTGAGCGTCGCCGGCGACGGCGATTTCAACATCGTTTCGCTTCTGATCGGTCTGGTGCTCCCGGTGCTCTACATCATCGGCGCTTCGCTCAACGCCAAGGCCTGAGAAATCCGGCATTTGAGGGGCTTGCTGTCCGGCAAGCCCCCTTTCCCAAAGGGCGTGAAGCGGCTTCGCGCTCCTTGGGAAGGAAATCCGACGCAGTATCCCGGCCAATAGGCCGGTTGCATCCGCCCGCTCCGCTCTGTGCGGGGCGCAAACATCCGAGGCAGTCCGAACGCGCTGTATGCGCGGGGCGCCTCTCAACGACAAGGAGGAAGCGATGAAAAAAATCGGAAGAAAACTGCTCTCTCTGCTGCTGGCAGCGGTTTTGCTGGCAGCGCTGTTCCCGGCAGTCGGCCCCGCCGTCAGCGCAGCGGGAAGCGGCACGGACGCGGGCGACCCGATGGTCGTCTCGACCTATGACGAGCTCCGCTCTGCGCTGAGCTCCGGCGTTGCCTATGTGAAGCTCGGCGCCAACATCAAAACGGCCGAGCTGAACGACGGCGCGGGATATACCAAATCCATCGTCCAGACCGGCAAGGTCACGCTGGATCTCGACGGATATTCCGTGACCTTTTTCAGCAGAACCTCTCCGCTCCCGGCGGCCATCCGCGTCACGGGCGATCTGTCGGTCAAGGACAGCCGCGGCGGCGGCAAGCTCTACATCGACGCCAATCCCAATACGGCCAGCAGCAAGCAGGTGCTGATCCTCGCCGAGACCGGAAGCTTCACGCTCAACAGCGGGCGGATCGGCGTCGATAACGGTCTTGCCAAAAACAGCATCGTCGTCGTCGAGGGCAAGGGCGACGCGAAGGTCGTCTTTAACGGCGGCAAGGTCGACGCCATCTCCCCAATGGTCGGCATTCCCTATGTCTATTCTGCCCTGCTGTCGTCCGACTGCAAGGCCGAATTCAACGGCGGCGAATTTGAGGGTCTGGTCGGCTTCACATACGCCGCCCGAACGGACGGGAAAAGCAAGCCGAACGCCGTGATCAACGGCGGAAAATTCAAGGGCGGCATTGTCGTCAAAAAGGGCAGCGAGACCATCACGCTGGGGCGGTCTTTCCCCATCAGCATCCAAGGCGGCAGCTTCGGCCGCGGCCTCTTCACGGAGAATTTCGCGCTCAGCAGCAGCGAGCAGACCCCGGAAAACTTTGCCTTTGCCGCAATGTTCCCGGAGAGGACCGCGTTGCTTCGCCCCGACGAGCGGCCCCGCCTGATCTACCGTCAGAAGGACGTCAAGACCGAATACATGGCAAACTCCATCTCGAAGGAGTACCTCATCGCCCTGTCGACCAAGAATCTCGACGACTATAAGCGCGTCGCCTTCTCGTCCTACAGCGGCACGGCCTACACCGACGTCTGCACCAACGCCTTCGGTCTGGTCAAGGTGGAGGTCAACGGTGCGCCGGCCTATGTGCCGCACCAGATGGACGTGACGGGCGGCTACAGCGGCGCTCCGCTGTACGCGCTCAGTCCGAAAAAGCAACTCCGGTTCTACTGGGTTCCCCTGCCGCAGGCGATGAAGGACGCAGGCTACAGACAGAAGATCAGCTACACGCTCAACGGTACGGATTATCCCGTTACCGCCAGCAGCTACAATAACAATCTCTTGTTCCAGACGATCCCTGTGAATAGCTATAGCTACCAGACGGAGGTGCAGAAGCTGGGGATCACCGTTGAGCTTTATAAGGACGGTGAGCCGCTGAGACTGAGCGGCGCTTCCAATATGTTCCTGATGCGCTACCGGATGATGTCGGAGACCGATGTCGCCATTCCCGAGGTCACGCTGACGGTGAAGGACGGCGACCTGATCGCCGCGTCCGCCGCGACTGACAGCCCGGTCACCGTTTCCGACGACGAAAGCTGCACCGTTTCCAATCAGGTGAACTGGGCGGACAACGGAGCCGTGCGCAACAAGACCGTGGTTTTGAAGGCGAAGAAAGGCTTCTACCTGACGAAGGACACGAAATTTAACGTCGCCGGGGCGAACAGCATCACGGCAAAGTGGCTCTACAGCACGGACGGCGGTCAGACCTGCGCCGTCGGCGTGGAGGCACAGGAGTGCGAGCTGATCGCCGAGGCAAAGGGCATCGTGCGCGGTCTGGTCTATTATAATCGCGTCAATGACATCTATGTGGAATCGTATGAGCCGAGCAAATACACGATCACCGTCAAGGAGATCGGAGAATTCGTCAACGCCTCCGGCTCTACCATCTATGACAGCTTCCTGTGGCCGCATGAGCTGCTCGACGAGACCGGCGCCCCCTATTATCTCTACTGCACAGTCGAGGCAAAGCCCGGCTATGTGTTCCGCAGCGGGAGCGGAAAGCTGAAATATGCCAACCCGGAATGGGTGGCCGGAAGCTGGAGAGAGGCTATTTGGAACGACGACTGGACGGACACGAACAACATCAGCGCCGGCGCGTGCTATAAGCTGCACGACGAAACCGACACCAATCTCGGCGGCCTTTGGCTCAACCGGCTCGAGATCACCAATTTGAACCTGTCCGTGAAGGCGCCTGTCGCGGGCGAAAGCCCCACGCCGGACAGCGACTACTGCAAGATCGACGGTCTGCCGCCGTATATGACGCTCGTGCGCGTCGATTGGCTGAAGTGCTTTGACGACTGGACCTATTATTCCGATAAGCCCTTTGCCTTCCAGGCGGGAAAGACGTCGGACGGCGAGAGCTGCGAATACCAGTGCTTTATCTATGTTTCCTATGACATCAACGGCGTCGGCGTTGCGAAGGAAGCCAAGCTTTATCTAAACGACACGCCGTGCAAGCTGGACTGGGAGAAAAAGTTCTTCTGGACGGAAGCCATGACCGCCGAGGACGCCACCGTGCAGGAGGATCCCGTTATCACGGCCAAGGC
>OIYX01000461.1_pt1 | contig 14737 bp, 29 predicted proteins | sample 1588431 | NCBI WGS metagenome assembly OIYX01 (sample SAMN03283241) | human gut metagenome | biome: human-associated habitat; material: feces | host: Homo sapiens | place: Peru | collected 2012
GTAACCGCTGTATGCACTCTGCGGTGTCCACCAGCAAAGAACCATCTTTTGCCGCCGGCTGAGGGCTTTCCATCGAAAACCGTTACTTTTCCGCATTGTCGTCCTCTTCCTCCGGAAGCATCTCCACGTCATCCGGCGGGCTGATGTCTGCGGCAGCGCTCAGGGCCTCAAGCAGGCCATCGTCGTCATGCTCCTCTGCCCTCGTTTCTTCCGGCACACCTGCCCACTTTTCAGGCCGCCGGTTTTTCAGCCAGAATATCTGAGCCGTCACGTTGGCTGGAACGACGACCTGTTCTTCCGCGTACTCGATACGCTCTTCCTCCAGTCGCTTTTTGCCGTCCACCTTGACGGTTTTCAGCTTGAAAGGCTTCTTGACGGTCACGGTGCGGGTCTTGCAGCTTTCGAACAGCTCATTCTCCACGATGTAGTCCGCGACGTCCTTGCCCTTTTTTAGCGCTTCCGAAAATTCGGGAAATTTGTTTTTCCATTCGCAGAGAGTCGATACTGAGCAGCCTATATTTTCGGCAATCTGCTTGTCTTTGAGGCCGTCTCTAGCCCACCCACGAAGCAGCGTCAGCCCTTCAGGCTCTAGCCACTGCTCATACTTACCTTTGCGGCCAATCGGAACTCACCTCCAGATGCTTTCGACGCGCTTGCCCACCAGCTTATACAGCACAGCTCCAAGCAGAAGAGAAATGCCCTCGCCAGCTGCGACGCACACAGCGTTCAGCAGGAACGGAGATCCGTACACGATGGACAGTTCTGCGCCGACCACGATGCCATTGAACACGGTGCCGAACAGGATAGTCGGGACGACCTTGCCGCTCCTGCGGGCAAATGTTCCAACAATGAGGTTTGCAAGGGAGCCGACGATCACGTCCAGAATGCCCAGCGGAGAGGTCAAGTTTGCCAGTGCGCAGCCGAGGGTATAGCCATAGACTGCGAAAGTGTTGTGCATACAGAACAGCAGGATAACCTCCGAAATGCGGCACTGTACCTGCCCATAACTCAGCGGGGCGATTGCCACGCAGAGAACGTAATAAATGGCCGCAGTCATGGCGGCATAAGCGAGGGACTTCATATTACTGCGCATAATCAGTACCTCCCAGAGATTTTTTCAGTCTGGCGGTCGTAGTAAACCAGTAGTTTTCATAGTATTCCTGCATCTTCATTGCCTCCTTGTATGCAGCTTCCCACTGCCGTTGCCGCATGATAGTGCGCTTCTCGGCGGTATCTTCATTTTTCAGCTTTCGGCCTCCCAAACGGCCATATAGAACGCCCTGTGTCCACGAAGAGCTGTCCACATAGTCAAAGGGAACTTTCTTCAGCACATCTTGCCGGGTCATGCCAAGACAATGAACGCGGCAGTTATGCTGCCACGCTATCTTCAAGAATTGTGCGTATTGGTGGTCTTTGATGTCTTCGTTCTTAAACCCGGTGATAGCAACGACCCTACCGCTGTACTCTTCGCACATCCGGTAGAAGTCCTCAATTCCGCGTCCTTTGTGCCAGACGGGAATAATCTTGTCCGTTTCTTGCTCAAGCCGTCTACGCAGCTTTATGACGCGCTCAAGTCCTATCACCTTGTCCACGTCCATCTCGAAATAGCCCACTATCTTGTCGCAGTCGTTTTCCCGGATGAAACGCGCATAGGATTCCGTGTATTCTTCCCAGTTGAGTTTTGTCTTTCCCTTCTGGAAGGTGTGCGCACCGGAATCTATCATGATGCGCTCGCTCTGCTCGATGATGCCCAGTGCTCTTTTTGGGTTCTTCGGGATGTAGTAGAAGGACATCAGGTTATAGTGCATCGAACCAAGTTCATCCAGACGAGCGTTGTTGTTTTCCAGCGCACTGAGGAATATTTTCACTCATTGCCGTTTTGCGCATCGCCAGTGACTCCTTCAAATTTTTTGAATTTTGCTTTAAGGTCGATGTGGCCGCAGCAGGGACAGATCAGGCGGTCATCGTGCGGCTCGTCGTATTCGCTGCGCAGGTCTGTGGAATCGTCAAAGATGTCCTCCGGGGCTTCGCTGTCAAAATTGAAGTCGAAGTCTCCGAAGTCCACCTCCGCGAGTTCCTGTTCCAGCTTGGAGAAATCCCAGCCGGTCATTTCGCCGGTCTTGTTGGCGAGGATACGGTATTTCTGTTTCTGTTCTTCGGTCAGGCCGGTGTAACGTACCACGTCGGCCATGTCCACATGGAGCTGCATCAGAGCGAGGCGGCGGGTGTGACCGCTGAGGATGACGTTGTTTTCGTCCACCTCAATGGGGTCAAGCGCGGTACACTGCCGCATACTTTCCGCGCAGGCGTTCACGGCTTCCGGGGAGATCACGCGCGGGTTGTTCTCATACGGAACAAGATCTTCGACCGGTAATTTCAGCAGCTCTTTCTGAATCATGTTAGTCTCCTTCCGTGCAAAATAAAAACCGCCCGGAAATCCGAACGGCCAAAATGTAAAAAATAAGCAGCAACGCCGTTATCTGTTTTTACCGGACAGTAAGACGTTGCCGCTGCATCTGGAACTTTTGCGGCCAGATGCTCCGCTATTGCGCCGCCCCCTCTAGGGTACGCAAATGGCACTCCAGGCAGGGCTCGAACCTGCAACCTGCGGTTTTGGAGACCGCTGCTCTACCACTTGAGCTGCCGGAGTATAAAAAGCCGCCCTTGGAATCGAACCAGCCGTGTCTACACACACGCACCGCGCTCCAAACTGCGCTCAGGCGGCATATGATAGCCGTAGACAGGGTTCGCACCTGCACCGCGGGAAATTTGCTATCTCCGGTTGACAGTGGCCGAAAGCAGGTTCTTTCCCGTGTATCGTCAATGTGACGCGGGTTAAATGCCCGCCGCTCTGCTTGAGCTACTACGGCAAATAAAAAGCCCATCGCTGTGCTGGTCAGACACAGTTCAGGGCGCAGGGATTGGACGCACACACCGGCGGATCCAACGTCATAACCCGCTTTTGGCGTTCCGGGGCCTCCGACATAAGAAATGCGTGTTAAGCAAAGCTATCATCTAGGAGGATGAAAACAGAAAGAGATGTGCTGCGCATGGGAAACGCAGCAGCTCCCGGCGGTTTATGAGGCCATGCGTCCACTTCTGCCTACGGGGTCGGCAGGCTTTCAAGCGCCGTTCCGCTTCGCGCGGTTGCGCTTGTACCCAGAATATCACAAATGGGGTGTTTTGCACATGGATGCAGGATGGATATGATGTGGAATCATTATTCCAGTGTATCCCAGAGCAGAGCCAGCCGCTCACAGCCCCGGCGGATAATCTTTGAGACCTCGGAATTTTCGCACAGCCCCAGAGCTTCCACGATGACGGGCTGGTTCCTGTTCTCGATGTAAAACATCCGGATGCAGTCACCCTGCCGGACGGTCTCGGGGTCTACGGCCCCGGTGTAGGCCCTGCAGGTGGCATTCATCTTCAGCAGTGCAAGGCGCTGCTCCATCTGCTTCAGCTCCCGTTCCTCTGCATCCAGCCGGGCAACGGCATCTCCGACCTTATCACCGGAACTTCCGCCTGTGGGCATTCCGTTTAGGCTCTGGGTGCATTTCTCGGCAGCATCCCGGATGCGCTGGATCTTCTGCTTCTGGGCCTTCACGGCGGCAGCACCGTCCCGGCACTGCTGGAACCATGCTTTGACATCGCGGTAGTCTACACCGTCTCGCTTTTCATTTTCAGGTACACATGTGAAGATCATCTTTTTTCTCCTTTACTCCCTCCAAAAATAGCAACACTCCGGGCGCTGCAACGCGGATACGATACTCTGCCAAATCCGCCGGGGTGATGTACTTCCTGCCGAAATGCTCTTTCATGTTGAACCAGACCGCCCACGGAACCCGGTAGAAGCGCTTTCCGCTGAAAGAGCAAAGGACAAAGGCCACACCTCCAAAGCGCTCTGTGGAGGCTAGACGGAGGCTCTGAGCGTAAGATACCCGGTCTTGGGTCATCTTCCCACTGTCTGTATGCTTGGCCTCAAAGGTCACGGCCCTGCCGCCACGAAGGATGCCTTTATAGTCCGGCTGGGCCTGTTTGGTATAACAGGCCAGAAACCTGCCTGAGCGGTCAGCGCCGCCCAGCGGTTTCATAGGTTCAGGGGTTTTCTCGATGTCAGCTTCTCCATGGTTCAGGTAGTACAGGCAAGCGTCGTTGATGAGGTTCTCAAAGCCAGCACCTTCGGCGCGGCTCCGTGCCCCGGTCATGCTCCGGCGCATGGTAGCAGATGTAATGGGTTTACGCATTGCCATTGTCGTCGCCCTCCTCAGCTTCCATTTGCCGCTTCAGCTCAGCAGCATCCACAGTAACGTACCGGGTGTGACTGAGGATGTTATCTGCCAGCACCTTGCTTTTTTCGTCCATCGAGTTTTCGAGGATGTTTGCGGCAGCCCTCATACCGGCCACTACAAAGGGAAGGTCGGAAAAGTCAAACAGCTGAGCAAAGCCGCAAGCCTTGCCCACGATCTCCCCCATGGCCTCTGCCATGATGCGGCCGGCATCAGCATCCCGCCCGGCGGCGATGGCAAAGGCCATCTGCGAATTGTACGGAATCTTCGGTTTTTCGGTCATGTGTTTTAGTCCTCCCACAAAATAGCCTGCCCGCAGTTGCCGCAGCACTTATTCGGCTTGTCAAAATAGCCATACAGGTAATCGCTGGAACCGCAGTTCGGACATGAAAAGCCGTTTTTATATGGGCTGCGCGGAATCCTCAGCAGCAGGGCATCGCGGCCCATCCGGCAAGCCTCGGTGACCGGCTCCATGCTGGTGAACCTCTCAGCCCGCTCCAGGTCAAGAATCTCCGCTGCACGTTCAGCGCTCATTTTCTCGCTCATCTTCCAACCTCCAATACTCCACGAAATAGACGTACCCAGCCTTGCCGGTGCGCTTCTCCTTGCCCCAGCTAACAGCGTAGCCATTCTGGGCCAGAATCGCGGTCAGGGTGCGGCGGTCATCCACGAGGTTGCAGTCAATTTTGAAATGCTCAGACATCTCCGTCACCTTCCTCGTCCTTGACCAGCTCCTTGAGGTGGGCCAGCTTCTTTTCGGCCCACTGAGGACTACGGCCATAGATGCAATCGAGCTGGGCCAGCATGATTCTGACATCTTCCATCTCTTCGCGGATATTGTCACCGCTCTTTACAGTGGTCGCACAATCCGCCGCCCGGCGGTGCTTGAGCAGCGCTTTGGTAAGCTCAGACATCTCTTCGATAGCCATATCGACCTGCTTGTTCATGCCAAATTTCTTGACAGCAGCTCTCGCATAGGTGCGCAGCTCGTCCTCCGGCTTTTCTTCCTTCTCTCCAGCCGGGTGGATGGTAAGGGTCAGCTTTACCTCCGTGCCATCGTGCCGTGTCCAGCAATGTTCGATGCTCTGAGCGCCCATCTTCTCGCAGGAGGTGAGCAGCATATCACGAACGGTGCGAATGAGGTTTTCCTGAATCTCTCTCTGTGTCATTTTAGCGATACTCCTTCCCAGTGGACTTGTCCCGCAATGGGATTCGGCCAATGATCTCAAAACCTGCCCACTCGGCTACCTGCCGAAGCAGGGGCACGAGGAGGCTGATTTGCAGCAGACGGGCGGATTCCTTCTGGTATTCTTTCTTGCGGATGTTCCGCATCGCAGTGCCGGGGGTCGGATCTGCATAATGCTCGGCATTCCGGCTCATGTTGTCATTGCTCATGTTCAAGCTCCATTCTCCAGCAGGTCAAACAGCGTCGGCCTTGAACTCCGGCAGGACGTTCAGCGGCATCACAATGAGAGTCTGGCCGCCCTCGTGCTTCTGGAGCAGCCTGCACCACTCCAGCTGCATGATGGTCTTGCCCAGACCAAACCGGGCGAAGATACCGCGACGCCCCCCGCGCAGTGCCCACAGGACGCTCACGCGCTGGTGATCTTTCAGAGCCGGGCTGACCTCGGACGGGTCGATCTCAATGCCAGACATGGGCGCGATGTCAATTTTCCGCTCCAAAAACTCCTTGTATGTCATTTTGCATGTTCATCTCCTATTTGCTTTGTAGTCCTCAAATCGAGGGACCGACTTGAAGATTATTTTGTTGTTGCACCACCTTTGCAGGTGGCGTATTTCTTTGGGCGCAGACGGCTTGTTGTAAACCATCACATAGGGGTCATACCCCAAATCTCGCAATGTGTAGATACGGTAGAGGTCTTGTTCCAACGTGCTGTTGAAGTTCGTCAGGCAGTAAACCATGCCAATGTTTGATTTGCGTCGAAAACCCTTTGCGAAGTCCTCAAACTTTCCTTTCAAGTCGTCATTGGGGTTATCCCATGCAAAATGCAACGTGCCAATACGCATTTTGTTGATGTCCTCGATGTCCGCCTGATTCAACAAGCGAATGTCCAGCCCTTGCGTAAAGTCGATTTTGGCGTGGGTGTCAATGTACTGCTGCATGAGGTCACGCTTTTCTTTGCAAGCTGTGATATTCGGGTCTAAAACCTTTATTTCGCTTTGCCCATTCCAGAAGTCGCTCACATTTGCAACCTTTACGCTACACTTGCCCTCTTTGGCCGCAACATGGCAAAACGAGCATCCTCTAGGGCATCCCCGGCTTGTCATGCTGACTGCAAACGAAAACTGTGGATAGATGCTGTAATCTGGAAAGGCTTTCTCCATCTCTGGTGGCAAGTCCACGTCTTTCGACTTGTCAAAAACTTCTTTTCCGTCTGCGACGCGGATTGCATATCCGGTGCCGCCTTTTATTACCTTGTCGGCATTCAGCGGCTCTGGCACATCTGGGCTGTACGCATCTGAGAAAATTTTGCTCATATACACGATGTCATAGTGAATGAAATCGCTCCACCACCACTCCACCGTGTCGCCTCTGGCCTTATGATACGCCGATATCCGCATAAGCGCGAGGTTCGGGAAGTTATGTCCGTCTACGTCAACGAGGCCGATTTTCACATTTGACCCTTTTCTGAGACTCCAGCTTTGCCCCACAGCAGGGGCAGACATCAACACGGCGCGGCGGTATCCTGTCAATCAGATACCCGGCAGCCACGCGGCAGGCTTTCAGCCTCTCGCAAAAAATTCTGTCCATTGATTTCATCTCCCATTTGGTTTTATTCGGTTTTGTGTTCCTCAAAAATCCCAGTCGGAAGGAACACCGAGACGGCATTCTCCATCGCCATCATTGCTGGTCGTTTTATCAAACGGGCATCCCGGGCAGCCATTTCCAGCTGCCAAATGGCAGTGGCAAGCATCCATCAGGCAATGGGCCATTTCTTCGAGGCTCATCGCCTCACAGGCGTCCCGGTTGACCTTGCCTGTGTCCAGCATCTCTCAGGTGTAAGCGGTTTCTGCGCCGCGCCGGCGCTTGAACTCGGCGTATTTAAGGCAGCTGTCGTGGCATGCCGGGTGCCGTGCAGGGCAGTCTTTACACGGAGTTATCATCATTTTTTACACACCTCCGTCCTTACAGGTTCAAACTCATCGAACTCGGGGTAAAAGGCCCGAGCCCTGGAGACGGCGATATGTTCCGCCTCGCCTGGGTTCTTCGCTTCCACGATCCAGCAGTGGAGATCTGTGCCGCCCTCGTTGCGGCACTCCACTAAAACCCTGAACTTTAAAACCCTGAACTTACCCATTGACTGCCTCCAATCTAGCTGGGTCAGACGTGCCGCGCAGCCGGGCGGCTTCCCTCGGCGCGGTCGTAATGTCCTCCCGCGACTGTTTGAGGAACTCCACTCGCCGGTATGTCAGGTCCGGGGTCATGGCCAGCTCCTTCAGGCCGCCGACGCTCCCGGCGTAAGTTTTGGCCGCCGGGGGGAGGCTGTCGTACAGCGCTTGCAGCTCTTCTGTTCCATCGCTACGGATAAGCCCGCCCTTCTCGTCAATGCCGGTCACCATCGGGAAGTTTTTCCAGCTCATGTATTTCTGTGCCTTGCGGGCAGCCTCAGCCAGCGCGCCCCACTCTGCTTCCGGGTCGATGCACTGGGAAAGCTGCTTGTAGATATCGGCCACCGTGATGGGATAGACGCAGACGCGATTCGCGGCCAGAAACGCCTGCTTCACCACTTCGCCGGGATAATCCCGGAACTGATATGTCCACACGTCAATGGTGGTTTCCATTTCCTCATCCGTGAGGGGTTTGCTGCCCAGCTTGTACAGCGTGAAGTTCATCCGTATCAGCTGGGCCGTTTCTTCTTTCGTCATTGCTCAAACCCTCTTTTTCTGTCCATGTTTGCCAGCACTCTGGTCAGCTGATCGTCCACGCTCTCGGTGGGCTTTCTTCCACCGGTAGCGCTGCCGGGCCGTGCCTGCTGCTGGCGGCTCTGGTACTGCTCATCGCTTGCAGCTACATCGCCAACCGTCTGAACACCTTCGCGTTGCCAACTGGCTAAGATTCCGTTTATGTAGGCCCATGACCGTTTATTTGCTTCCGCTGCCCGGTCAATTGCCAGCAAGATCAAGTCTGTGCCGAAAGCCTGCCGCCAGCTTTGCAGCTTTTCCAGCGCTGAACGCGGAAAGCTGCCTGCAACTTCCTCGTACCGCTGAATAATCTGGGCGAGGTCTGCATCAGCTGCCGGGGCTTTCTCTTTGCTGTTATTTAAGCTATCTCTATTAGGATAGATAACAGTTTCAGTAATAGGTTCAGTTACAGTAGCAGTTACAGATACAGTTGTATCTATACTGTACCGATACTGTATAGATAGGGTATCTGCGCAGTATTTTCTGAACGCATCACTCTTGATGTTTTGCAGCGAATACTCAACGCCCTTCAGGCATTTAGGTGATTTCGACCAGTTGTATTTGTGCCAGTTAAGAAGCAATATCTCTTTCGTTGCCTTGTCATAGCGGATAACGTTGTGAACAGTTTCCATTCGGTGGATAAGTCGGTCTACGGTCTCTTCGTTGTATCCAAGCTCTCTGCTCGCTTGCCGCTTGCCCAGCTCATAGCATCCGCTCAAAGTGGTATGCGGATTGGTGAGAAGGTAGAGATAAAAGTATTTATCTTCCGGGGTGAAGTCATCGTCCACCTTCGGGTCTGACCAAAAGTTCGGCGAAACGCAACGAAAAATTGCCATCTGCTCACCTCCTTTCTCTCAACGGTGAATCAGAACGGCAAGTCGTCCGTGTCCGAAATCGGGCGGCTATCGTCGTCATATTCGAGCGCAACCGCCGGGGCGGGTTGTTTTGCCGGTTCCGGCTGAGAAGCGCTCTGCGGCGGCTTAGAGCCGGTGTCAAAGGGTGTCTCGTCCTCCACCGGTGCAAAGTCATCGGTTCCTGCCTGTTCGGCCGGCTGCATCATGTCGATTGCTATCTGAACCCAGCTTGCATTGACAAGGCCTCCAACCACAACGCCATCAGCATCGAGATTCCAATAGGTCTTTCCGTTGGATTCGTGGCTTTTCAGCTCCCGACCAAACGCCACGACAAAATCTCCCTTGTGCAGCAGTCCATCCCAGCGGTCCAAATCGCGCCAAATGCAGCACTCCACGAAAACACTGTTCCACTTGCCGGAATCATCCTTGACGCTGTGCGCCTTGACACTCATGCTCAAGAACTGGTTTCCAGTCCGCGTTTCCTTGATTTCCGGGTCGCGGGCCAGCGCTCCGGCCACCATTGCACCAGTGCTCGTCTTGATAATCATTCGCCATCACCGCCAAACGGATCATCGTTGGTGTCGGTGGTTTCGACTGCCAACGGTTCGGGCTGTTCTTTTTTCGGCTTCAGTTTGCGGGGCTGCATAGCGCCGATTTCGGGCTGCTCGTTCTCGACCTCGCGGCAGGATGCTTCTGCATCTACCGGAACCTCGCTCTCATCGTAGAGGCTGCCAAACGTGGCCGGGAAGGATTCGCGCAGCGCGTGGACGAGGGCCACCTTACGAATCATCGTTGCAGGCTTCGTTACCCACAGGGACTTCTTGGTGTCGTATTCGCTCAGCTTCACTTCTTCGTAGAAGGGACGGCTGCGGTCCTTACGGTAGGCTTTAGCCCAGCCGCCGACCAGCTTCTCGTCCTCGTAGACGATGGATCCTTCGCGGTGAATAATCTCGCCAACTTCCGGCACGAGCACGATAACGCCAGCTTCAAATCCGTCATACTGCGGGTGACGCTCGGCCATCTTCATATAGCAGGTCTTGCCCAGAACGATGGTGGACGCGCTGTCGCCGTTCTTATTGTCGTAGTGGATAAGATATGCCTCTTTGGTAAAGGGGTTGAGGTGGTACTGCTTGCAGGTCTCCAAGAAGATGCGGCACTCTGCGAAGGTCGCATCTTTGCAGATGAAGTTCCGCACATCGTCAAAGGTGACGGTCAGATGCTGGCCGTCCATGCTCTCGATTTCGACCGGCTTAGATTCTGCGACCGGCTGCATCGCTTCGCTCTGCTTGACCTGAGCAGCGAAGGAGCGGCTCTGAACTGTGGTAGTGGTATTCGGCGCAGCAGCGCCAGCGCGTGAAGTGAAACCCATTTTTGTTACCTCCTAGAATGTTGAAGATTATTTGATGCTGCCGAAATCGAACCCGCGTTCTTTGGCAGCGCTGCGGAACCATGCAATGTCTTCTTTGGTGAACTCAACCCAGAAGTAATAGCGCTTGCGGGAGGAAGCCTCCTGCGCAGCGGCGAAGCTCTGCATCGCCTCCATGTCCAGACGGCCCTCCGGCGTGATGAATGCGGCGGCTTGCGTTGCTGCGGTGGCTTGCGCCCGCATCTCGCGTTCTTCTGCGGTCGGGGGAACAATTACCGGAGCAGCAGCCCGCGCCCGCTCTGCCGCTTCTCTGGCGGCCTCTGCGTCCCTCTGTGCTGCGCGGGACTTCTCGCGGCGGGTATGCTCGCGGACGGCCTCGTTCACGCTCAGGTTGCGCAGGTATTCGGTGGTGCAGGGTTCGACATCCTCTCCGCAGTTCTCGCGGATAAAGGCGAGGTCGCTGCGAACACCCTCAATGACCTTGCACAGCGTCTTTTTTGCTTCCGCAATGGCGAACGTCTTGTTCAGCCAGCGGTTGTCCAACAGGCGTTCAAACGGAATGAGAGCTTCCAACTCGCCGATGTTGTCCCGGTAGATCAGGCGCAGGGTAGAAGCCTTTTCTTCCTTTTCGGCGGCCTCCACAGCCTTGACCTGTGCGTCAATCGCTCCGGAAATCTCCTTGCATTTGCCCTGCATCTCCTTGATGCTCCGCTGGAAATCTTCCAGCGGCTTCATGTAGAGCTTCTTCGCTGCCGTGGCAGCAGCTCCAAGCTGCTTATCCCAGCCGTTGACCTTTGCCCGATCCTCCTTGGCGCTCTTGATGCTCTCCGGGGTGTAGACCCGGCCTTTGTAGGCTGCCAGCATCTCGTCAAGGTTCCGTTCAACCTCGTCCTTGTTCCAGCTCATGGACGGAATTGCCGGGCGTTCCACCCGGACGGTCAATTCATTCTCCATCTGTAAAAACCTCCGATTTTGTGATATCATCGGGGTGATGGGGCTTTCAAATTCCATCAACCCTTGCAGCCTGTCGGTGTTGGCGCACCGGCGGGCTTTTTTTCATGCGTCCCTCCGGTTCTGCCGGTACCCCGGCTCCTCGGTGCGGGCGTGGGTTCGGTCAATGCGGCCATAACGGCGGGCGTTCTGCTCACGATCCTGGGCGGCAAAGCCCAGCCGCAGGAACATCACCGCTGCCAACACCAGGCACAGGGCCGTGGCAAACTGGCCGTCGGAGATGGTGCTGCCGGTCTGGAAGCTGCCCTCCATCCCCATGCCGTACAGTAGGCCAACGGCCCCGCTGGCCACGGCCAGCCTGTACCATACGCCGGATTTGATCTTCATGCGAATTCTCCTTTCTCAAGTGAGGGGAAAAACAGTTCCCCGATCTCATTCTGTCTGATGTCAAGCAGTTCACACATTGCTGTGATCTCTGCGCTTGTCCACGGATTGTGCCCCTGCATCCTGCCGCTCATGGTGTCCCGGCCAATGCCGATATACTTAGCGACTTCCTGATCGCGGTAGCCGCAGCTGTGGAACCGGCCCCGAAGTTTCCAGTACGGAATCTGCCGGAAGGTGCCCTGTATGACCTTCATCATGCTTCGACCTCTTTTCTTTGATGTGTGCCAGCCGTGAAGGCTGGTTCTTGTCCCAGCGGGCTTCCCGCCAGTATTTGTTCCGCCCGTTCATCAGGCGGTCTCCTTGGTGCTGACCTTGCGTAACGGCGGCTGCTCCGGGTTGTCTCGGCTCTGCTTGTAGTGCTCAACGTCATCAGCGAGGAAGTAGAACTTGCTCTTGCTGCCCTTCTCTCCGTGAGAATAAGCGTCCAGCAGGCCCTGCTTCCTGAGCTGAAGGACCCTTGCCTGACATACGCCAAGCGCTTTGGCGGTTTCTTTGGTGGTGTAATACTTCGACACGATATCGGTTCTCCTTTCTGTGGGTGGCTCCCACGACCTTGCCCGGCTGGCTGCCGGGTGGTTTCGACCCTTGCCACAGGGTCATCATCAGGTGGGATTCAAGCAACTTCGTTGCTGTCGATGTGCTGGACGTTCTTGCTTTCGTCCACCCACATGGTATGGCTCCAAGCGGTTTCGCTGTGGGCTGCATCGGTGCGGTGCCAGCCATTGCCGCGATTGGTAATCTGCTCGATGTAGGTGTTCTCCCTGATACCGGGCAGTCCCTTGACCTTGTGGCCTGCCTTGTCTGCCTGCATGATGATCAGCAGGTAAACCTTCTCAGTGTCCAGATAGTTCTCTGCTTCGCTCATTGCGTCCAGCAGGTTGTCAGCTTCCAGAACCTTGTAATCGGTGGTCATGGGCTTGTAGGTTGCGCGGTAGTCGATTGCGACGATGTAGGACTTCTTCATTTTCTGTTCCTCCTGTTTTGTGAGACACCGTTTTTCTGTTTTTATTATACTACTTTATTACAGATTTGTAAATACCTTTTCTGTATTTTTTCTGTACTATTTCTTGATTTCTCTGAAGAAAAGCCAAAAAAATACCGGTCGCACCGGTTTCGCATATCAAAACAGGGTTTGCTGCCCGAAATCCTCCGGGGCCTCAGAGGGAGGCTTTGCGGATCTGGGTTTGTAGATACGGGTTTGGGTCAAGACATCAATCTCGCAGAACTGAAAGCCCCTGCAGTGATTCAGCCGCCGCAGGGCTGGGCCTTCCAGCATCTCATCTTTGTAGCTGCAATAGGCCATCTCGTCATCATTCAGGCAGGCGTTGCAGCAGTAGCGGCAGTATTGTTTCATCCTTTAGCTCCTCCACATAGCGCCAGCTCTGAGGAGGTCTCTGCACCTCCACAGGCCGCATTCTCATATTATCAACCTCCTATCATTTCGTTACGGGCGTTCCACAGCTTTGCCGCCTGCCCCTGTGCAACAAAGGGCGTATCGTGCCAGTCTTTCACCCAGACAGCACCACCTCTGGCCCCACAGCTGGAGCAGGCCACGCAATACTTGCCGCCCCTGAGCCTCAGGATTCTGGCAGAGCCTCCGCAGAACGGGCAGGGTTTCAATTCAAAATTCACCATCTCAATTCCTCCTCCTTAAAAACTCCGAACGGCCTTTGCCATGGCATCCATCAGGAAGTGGCCGTTCATCACGTTGTTCCAGTTGTTTTCCTGATAATTCTTCGTGTTCCGGTGCGGGGCGCTGTGGGTGACAAAATCGCTCATTGCGTTCACCGCGCCCCATGCGGTATTGCGGAACTTTGCAAGGTCGGGGGCCATCACACAGACCATGTAGTTGTCCTTCATGTCCTGCACATGGCGCTTCTGGCGGTCAGTCATATCGTCCGCTTCGGGGAACAGGCTGTCCAGAATCTCCCGCAGCCGGGCATCGCTGACCGTGGTGTTTGCCATCTGGTCGGCGCGGGTTGCAAGTTCGTCCATGTACCTATTGGCCATGTCTAAGCACTGCCGGGCCTCTACCAGCTTAGTGTTGATATCGCCCACATGACGGACGCTCCATGCTCGCTGCGCGGTATCCAGCGCAAGGTTCAGCGTGTTGTTGCAGACCACGCGAACCGGGGTCATGCAGACGCGGACAGCGCCGGATCCGTCATGCGTGTTGGAGAAGCACATATAGGTTTCGGTCTTGTCTCCGCAGATTTCGGAATCGGGCAGCTTTGCCAGCAGCCAAATCTTCTTACCGTCCAGCAAGCTGCCGGCGGTCTCATAGTGGACATCGCCGCCGATCAGTGCATCTGTGAACGCGAAAGCCTCCGCGTTCTGGACGATGCGGTACTTGTTGCTGACCACGCCCAGAACCTTGTTGTCCAAGCTGCGGACGTTTGCCTTGTAGCCGGGAATCGGCTCATAGCCGCCGTTCAGCCACATATCGCGGGCCTCGACCGTCCAGTCCAGACCGGCCAGCTTCAGCGCCTCTGCGCTGGTGGGTGCTTCCTGCACCATGGTTCCCAGACCGTGCCAAGGCTTCTCCCGGACATAGAACATCGTTTCAACATTTGCAGACATTTTTCATACCTCCGATTATTGATTGTTTGCGGTGGCTCCCGCGACACCCTTTCGGGCGTTTCGACCTGTGCCGGAGGTCATCATCAGGCGGGTTCAGTCTTTGATTTCATGCACATCGGTGATTTCGTTGATGTCCAAGCCGTGACCTGTTTCGTCAATCAACCGCTGAACAGCTACGTTGCGAGCATCTATCGGGTCAGTGGCGTTGACTTGGTACGAATCCCAGAACCGGTCAGCCGTGTTGTAAATCGAAACTTCATAACATTTCATCATTCATCGCTCCTTTCGTCATCAAACAGTGGGCATTACGCGGGCCACATAAGACCGGCGGC
>OIYX01000462.1_pt1 | contig 14684 bp, 23 predicted proteins | sample 1588431 | NCBI WGS metagenome assembly OIYX01 (sample SAMN03283241) | human gut metagenome | biome: human-associated habitat; material: feces | host: Homo sapiens | place: Peru | collected 2012
CCCACAAGGCTATTGGGATAAGCCGTGTGGGGCAAAGGGTTCTTGCAGAAAGGAGGCCGTCAGATGTTCTGGCAGATAGCGTCGTTGACCTCGGATTCCATAATCTTTGCCATGGTGCGTGTCATGATGCTCGTCATTGCGTTGTACTGGTTGGTGAAGCGGTCTTCATCCTGATCGCTGAGCACACCTCCGTACTCATTGTTGCCACGTGTGGCCTCTCGCATGAAGTCGCAGTAGACCTTGCGAAACTGAATGAGAATAGATGCGATGCAAGGCTGCTGAACGTTCTCGTACTTGGGGCGGTCGATAGTGTACTCGCCTACTTTTGATGTATCTGTTTCCATTGTTGTCATAGTGTTAAAGGGTTATTACTTGAGGTCGATGATGGCCTGCTTGCTGATTCCGACTATCCCAAGGAGTTCGTCGAAAAGGTTGTCATACCAACGGGCCTGTGTCTGCTGCTGATACTTGGGGTCCTGTTGGTTCTGTCCGAACCTGTCGTAGTCGGGGTTGATGACGAACCACTTGTGCGTCTTGCCGAACCTACCCGGGCGTGTGGCCTTTCTCACCACACCCTTGAGCTCAAGCATGCGGTTGAATGCCTGTGCCGATATGCCCACGTTGCGTTCCTTGAGCAAGTCGGAGGCAGCGTGCAGCACTGGGTTCGTTGTCCCTGCGTTCACGACCGATGGCAGCTCTGCCGCCAATCCGAACTTGTCGCTAATCTTCTTCGCCCATGCAATCTTCGATGCGTCGTTGAGGTTGAGGGTCTTGATGGTCCAGTCGGCAAAGGTGAGGTTGGCCTGAATCTGCTCGTTGAGGCTTGCGCTCTATTGCTGAATATTGTTGGCTACATGATGGAATACTCTGCGATAAACCTCGAATACTGGGCGAACCTTGCGAGCAACAAAATACTCCAAGCAAGCGGAAGTGATGTAGTAATCAACTTTGTTGTTACCACCCCAATCTTGCTCCGCATTTTGGGGGAGCGAGCTATTTTCGCTCTTTTGGATAGCAATGTAATCAACGTTCTCCATAAAGTTAGCTTTTAATGCTCTAACCGCATTATCTTTACGAGAATAAGCTAACTGCCAAACATCATCAAGGTTTACGGAAAATACCTTGTCTTGTTGGTCTAATGCCAACACACCGCGGAAGTAGCGTTCAATATCCGATGGAACACTATCCTTCGTTAAAATTAAATTTTCGTTCATTTCGATATATTTTTGAACGTTAAACAAATGTTGGGTTGATACACGAAAAGGGTGTACCGCTACCCTTTGTTCAATGCCTATATCGGAAAGCACGCACACACCATTACGATATGTGCAAGGGGCGATACACCTATATCTTTGATATGGATATATCAGTCTCGTAAGATTAAGAGCATAAAAAATGCTCCACCGAATTGACGGAAGAGCTTCCTATTTCTCTCCCGATATATTTATTGAACGCTGCAAAGATACGAAAAATATTCCAATCTTGCGTGTGCTAAGTAAACCTTTAACCAAACTTTAACATTTGGCTTATTGATTATTCTTTCTATTTGTTGAGAGGATATAATAAACCCACCTACCTTTGTGGGGTAGATGGGTAAAAAGTAATTTTAGTTGTCGCTTAAACTTCTACCGAATTTTTTAACTATACAATATGCTTGTACATATTCATCAGTCGCATCAAAAGTGTCTTTCTTGCAACATTTTTTCTTTACAAATGAATCCGTATCAGCATACTCCAGCGGTAATGAAAATGCGAGCATACCAGTTGCCTCTCCTAACCAATCACTATCGATACAATGTGCATTCTCGGATTTGTCGCTCATGAACGAAACGAACAGGTTATTTTCGTATCTTAATAGGATAAACTGGCCCTTTCCATTTACATGACCTCCATAGGCATTTTCGGCAACAAATCTAAAATTCATTACACACAGTGAGTCGCTGGATGCTACAATACTAAAATCACTTAATTTTGTCGCATCTGGGTTTCTGAAATTATCTTTTATATATTCGTGTAATTGCCGATTGCATTCTTCTTGAAATAAAACCTTTTTGGGTTTCTCTGTTGGCTTTGGAGCTTGCTTTGGCTTTTCTTTGCATGCTCCAAGCAACACTACCGCCAGCATTACCGCCAGCACGGATAAAATCTTCTTCATAAGCATGATCTTTTAGTTATTGTTATTAGCTCTGCGAAATTACAAAATTCAGTTAACGCACGCAAGCCTTTTGCCGGATTTAACACTTCCAAAACAGGCGCTTTCACGCACCCGAATTTATCGCGTTTCGCAAAATATTACACCGAAATTGCAGTTTCGCACGATTTCCGCACGAAATGCGCACGATTTCGCACACCTTTACTCCTATGTATCAGTGAGTTACAAAACACTTGCGCACGATTTCCGCACGATTTCCGCACGGCTCGCACACTCGTATTTCTTAACACGGAAAATCAAAACCGCTTATAGTCAGCGAGTTACGTTCGTCGTGGCCTCGGGGAAATTTACAAAATCGGCTAAAATCGGCAAAAATTCATCCTCGCGCGCGTATTAGTACTATACCAGTATAGTATATTAAATATATATTATATATATTATTTATATTAAATTATTATTATGTCCGAAATCGAAAATTTTCGTGCGTGTTCTATGAGAGAGTAATTTTTTTTGAGCTTTCCGAACACCCCCAAAGCCCCCTCTTTTTCCTATGACAAAAAACAATCCCCACCTACGCTTGGCAGGTGGGGAGAGAAATGAGAAAACTTTTTGGAGTGTTTGAGTTTTCTGTAACGCTCGCTTACGAGTTCCTGACGAGGAACTTCACTCTATTGCTCTGAAGGAAATACTTGGCGGCGTTGACAACATTCTGATCATCATCAATCCACATAAGACAGTTGCCATCCTCGAACACACACTCCGCATCATTCAGTAGCATTGGTAGCTCCTTTTCTGCCTTCTGCCTGTTAAACTCTGACTGGAACTCGTCAAAGTCGATGATATCGCAAAGCACGATTCTACGCTTACCATCGCGAAAGTTGGGTAAATAATCGTAGTTCTCATTCAGGTAGGCCTTCAGCTCGTCAATCTGCTCCTGTGTCGGCTCACCTGTCTCGTCGAGCTCGTCGTCATCGAAAAACTCCTCGTAGCCCGTTCCGTTTTCGGCCACGCTGATAATATAGTCAGCGATAGAGTCGTAGCCGTTGATGATGGAAGCCGCATTGTCGTGTGCAATACCCTGCACGTATGTGTCTATTGATTTTCTCATGTGTGTGACTTAACCGTGATGTCGAGGGCTGAATAGTTGTTGTTAAATCAGTTTGTTAGTTAGTTAGAACGTCTGCTCGGTCTCGAACTCCACTTTGTTTTCCCAATCGAAGGAGTCGGTATCACTCTCCTCTTCTGGCGAGAGATACCAGTATGCGGTCAACCTGCAACCGTCCATTGTGACGGGCGCACCTGCATACTCAGCCTTTCCGATATGTTCGGGGTTCTCGAATGATGGGTACATAACCCTGCTGGTTGGCTCTGCGTTTGAAGCCGTCGCCTTGCTGACGATATCCTCGCCAAACTTGCTAATCGCTTCCGCTTTGCTTAATTTCTTCATAATTTTGTTGTTGTTAATGGTTCGTTGTGAAATGCCCGTCAAGCCGATAGCGCAGCTTTGGTCCATTTAATCAACGCAGAACCATGGTGACACGTACACTGGGTCGTTGAAATCGACAAACTCCCCCTTGTCGTCGAGAGACAAGATGTCGTCCTCGTACACCTCGTAACGGGCCACGTGCGCATCCGCACCGCACTCGCGCTTGTCGTCAACAATCTTCTTGTTTCCAATCAGGAAACGGATGCGCGACTCCGCATACTCGAGGCTGCTTTGGCAGTCTACGCGAGACGCATGTTTGGCCTCGTCGATGAAATAAATCACATACATCATAAATGATAAAAATTAAAGGGTTATGTAATGTTAGCTAAACAACGCCAGTACCTGTTTGCTGATTTTCTTTCGAGCACAGATATAGTTTGACGTCATTGTGATGTTCGGTACATTTCCGCTTATGTGGCCCATCATGATGGCAATCTGCTCCAATGGGCAACCCTTGAGCGACAGGAGCGTTGCGAAGGTCCTGCGCCCCGTGTGTGTCGCAATGAACTGGTACTTCTTCCCGACCTTTGTCTTGCCGTTCGAGAACACGGACACCTCGTCGGTTATGCCGCATTTCCTGCACATGTCCCTAATCGGTTCGTTTAGGTGGTCGTTACGAATGTTTCTCTCATTGTCGGCCCAATCGTCCACAAGGTATTGAAGAAGCCATCTGTGTACGGGCACAGACACCTCTACGGGGTGTTTTTGTGGAACGTACGTAAGGTACTCTGTGCCGTCGATGGTGTGCAGGTTGGCGATCGTGAACCTTCGGCAGTCAACACACCTCGCGCCAGTAAGGCACTCGCGCATGAACATGAACTTGGCGTAACGCTCACGCTCGTTCATCGGCTGGTAGTTGTGCAGCCTCTTGAGCTCGGCGGACGTAAGGTACACGTTCTGCGACGGAACCTTCTTGGACTTGAGGATTGTTGAGAAAGTCTTTGACTTGATGGGTTTCGTGGCCGAGTTCCTGTTGAGGATGGCCTTTAGCTCCGCGCATATAGTACGAACGCTGTTTGGCGACATCTCGGACAGCATATCCTCCTTTAGGTCGGACAGGGTGTCGTCGGTCAGGTCCTCCCACTCGGGAGTCCTTCCTATGATGTCCCTAAGCCTTACAAGCGTAGTGATCCTGCCTGGATGCTTGCGACACCACGTTCCCGAGAACGAATGCCAACGAGGGTTCTCTACGGTCAGGAACCCATGCTTGATAGCGGAGGAGTATTTCTTCCTCTGCTCTTCAGTTAGTTGTTTCATGACTCATAATGGATATTGGTTAATATATGGCTCCGCACACCTGTTTCACAAAGCGTGCGGATGTTGGCCAAACGCCCTTAGATGAGAGATACGGCTGCCGTGCCGGACAGCTTTCCCCTCTTCTTCTCAACAACATACCCTCCCATTATGCGCAACATAGAGAGACTGTTCTCATAGAAAGGGTTGTCAACGATGATATATGTTGACGAATACAGCGTACGTTTTTTAATCTCTGACGCATAATCGCTGAACCCTTCCGCTCCATAGTTGCGAATGCTGTATTTAATCCACTCGTCGAGGTCTATGTTCATGGTCTTCCAACCGCGTTCCCTGTCTTCGTCTGACAAGTTCCAGTATTCGTGACGGTCCCATCCGTACTCTCCGTCCTTCTTCATTCTCTCAACCTCTTCGCCAGTCTTGATGTCGACAAAACGAGTACGTAGCACGACGAGCCTACTGTTGACGTCTCGCTCGGAGAAGTATCCGGCCACGGCGTTCATGAAGCCTGTTGTGTCAAACTTGTTCGGAACGAAACCCTTCTCCTTCAGAAGGTCTTTCGCCGTGATGATTTTTCCCATAAATGCTTAGTTGTTTTAATGGTTAATATACGTTCGCAAAGGTAGGTAAATTATCTTATAACAACCAACCTTTTTATCTCTTTAACATAATAAATTCCGTCTGGCTCACAGGTGTGCGCACACGGCGAAAATATAGGCGCACTCTGAGGGTAGTGTAGCGTTCCTGTACGTGTGTGGTGTGGAGTGTGAGACGGCACGGTTTAATGAAAGCGACAGCTTATTAAACGGTACCATAGCTCAGAGTCCACCGAATTGAGCCCTCCTTGTGCGCCTTCGGCTGCTATGCCGAATCCATGTGTCAGACGGCGCGCCGCATGACTATACTTCAATGACTAATTATGCGTGAGTCACGATGAAGGATCGACGTCTGAGGGATACGAAGACGTCGATCTTGATTCAAGAGACTCATGCTTAAGATAATGTCGTCCTTCACAATGGAAAACTGCGGTTTTTGAATTGGTGGGCACGCTCAGACGGCGTGTAGCCTATCTGTACGTCATTGATACGCACCCGTTGCGTAGTGAAATGGTCCGCGTTCGATTTGCACGCGGACCATGATCCGTAACAAACGGGGGCATTGAATTGTCCGTCCTTGCGTGTCCGTAGGGCTATCTGCTTGCTCCCCTCATTGACCTTGGCGCAACGCTATACTCAGTTGATGTAAGCTGAGGGATAGACCCGGGTGAAAGGATGTCCGTTGGCATCAAGGAACCCGGGTGATACCCAGCTTTCATAAATGTGGTCAAACTTGGGAAACTACCCATGCGTTTGGGTTTTCGCGATTGCAGGCGGCTTGGTACAGTCGTCTACTTGATTGTTTTGTGCAATACTCGCCAGAAGACCGACATAGAGGTCGTCTGGTTAGAGACTTGCTTGATAAATGATGTCGCTCGCCATCGCGCTTTGGCGGTGTACTCCGCCTATGGATTGCGAAACAGACTGGCGCATCGCTTTATTAGCTTGATATAACCCGCCTTCTGAAAGAGATGGTTCCTGAAATCGGACGTTCGGTAGAACATGCGTTTCAGTGCTCCATCTCTCTCCTTGAGAGGCGGCGTTATTGAATTTGCCCGTTCCTCATCCATCACCGTGCGCCCGGTGCTCATAAAGGATCCACTCATGGCACATCCCGCATCGCATTACGTGTGTGATACGAATCCTGTGGGAATGACCGGATAATCCAACCTAAAGCCTCGCCGATAAGGCAGGCTTTGGCTCGGATGAGCCGGTTCACTCACCAGGACGCTAAATGTTGTGCCCGTCGTGAAGCGACCCTGCGGTGGGTTTGTGTCTTCCGTCATGTCGCGTTCCACATTGCAATACTGCGTTGATGTTGTGCGGCGTTGACACTGGCATCGTTAAGCCCGGTGTGGGTTTCAAGGATGCCAGTGGGAGGCCGTCTTCTTCCAGCGCGTTAGAGCTGGACCGAAGACGGACGTACGCCGCATGCTGAATATGCGACCATTCGGAAGACGGGCCCTGCGGTGGGTCACAACCATTAGAGGTTGGCGACAAGCGCGCCGTACGCGGCCTTGCTTGTGCGTAGGGCCTTCTGGGCGCATCCGATTGACAGGAAGCCGCAAAGCTCCTTGTCGACCTTCGCCCTGTTGGCCTTGACGTTTCGGCCACGGCCACGGTCTATGCAACCTACGGCCTGTGTCTTGACGTACCCGAGGCCACCAACCTTCGTCTTGCCTGTGCCTACCGCACGTATGCAGTCCATGGCAAAGGCGTTGAGCTTGTCGATGTCCTCCTTGACATTGAGGACGGGAAGAACCTGTGTGGCCCACGAGAACTCACCGTAGCCCTTGTAGAGGTATCGGTTGACAGCGTTGATGGCTTTCGCCATCGTATTGCCGCGCTTCTTGATGGTCCTTCTCTCAATCTCCTTCTGGAAGGTCTTGATCCTCTTTGCGGAGAGTGAGATGCTCCTTCCCTTGATGGAATACCCGAGGAACTTGAACCAGTGGTCCGAGTCAAGGTATTCGACCTTCTTGGGATTGAGCGTCATGCCCATCTTGGCCAGCTCCTCCGTCATGATCACCATGGCCTCCTTGTAGTCCTTTCCGATGAACAGCGTGTCGTCAGAGTAGCGGACGTAGTATCCGCCGAGACGGGACAGCCTGTCATCGATATGGTACAGGACCACGTCGGCGAGCCATGAGGCAACGCTGCAACCCTGCTTTAACGACTGGTACTTCTCTTGTAGAACGCCTTCTGTGTCAAAATAGTAGTTGCAATGGTAGTAATCCCTGATGACATCAACGAGAGCCGACTTACCGAACTTGTCCTCGACCTTGTCAAAGGCCCAGTCAACGAACGCAAGCGGCACCGTGTCGAAATACTTCGACAGGTCGGACTTGAAGCCTATGACCGTACCGTTGGCGGAGGCTATCCTTGTGGAAACCTCCTGTACGACACGGCCACAACCCAGGCCCTTTTGGTAGGACTTGCAATTGGGATGCACCATCTCGGGCATAATCTCAAACAACAGGTCGTTTGCGATGCTGAGAAGAATGCGGTCGGCAGGCTCATTGATATAGACGGTACGGAACTCTCCGTTGTCCTTTGGTATGAGCGCCGTGTGTGGCGGCATGATCTTGTACTTTCCGTCACGTATTCTCCTATACATCTCAGCGCGCGCCTGTGGCGTAGTGAGCCTGTACATCGTGGCCTTGTCCATGTCCTTGTCCATGCCCTTCGCTATGGCGTATTGCCAACGCTCGGGCTCAAAGAACATCTGTAAGATTTTGTCTTCTTTCATAATTCTATTGGTTAATGTTAAACATGTGCCCTACTCTTTATGTAGGGCTTAGGGCTACGACACATTCAAGCGCTTAGGCCTTTTGGGTTCTTGCCGCAAAAAGGAGTGATTTCCATTCGTCATAGGAAACATACAACTCGAATAAGTCGTACTTCTCCATACCGCACTCCTTTCTCTTTGCCACAGCGGTACGCCTGTTGTCGCAAAAAACATACACGTCGTTGTTGTCCCTGAAATACCAGTAGCACACGCCAGGGCCATTCGTGAGGAATATCTCCTTGTCGCGCTCCCACAACTGCTCTCTAAGGAGTAGTCTCTGATTCCGAATGCACGTTCTGTTGATGTCGTCGGCTTTAAGTGTAGTCACGAACTTGTGCTTACAACGCTTCTCAATCAGCTTGAGAAGGTTGGGGCGCCATGCCTCGTTGTCCACAAACGGGAAGTCTCTGTTCTGGAATGAATACTCCGTACCGCTGACGCTTACGTGTATCTCACTTTTGTTCTCAATGGGCGCGTTCTTGACAGCGTCAAGGAGGCTTGAAATCTCTGCTTTTGTCATATTCATAAATTTTTAATGGTTAATAAGAGAGCCGGCCATGAGCTAACATGACCGACTGTTTTGGCCCAATGTCGCAGGCATGGCGCCTGTCTTTAGTCTTTCGATCTAATAAGCTGCCTTCTGTGAAGGCTGCTGGATACTTCACACTAAAGGTGTTACCTTGTGTGAGTATCCACCGCCTTCGGTTTGAGAAGCTTATGTGAATTTTTGCCTGCCCACACTGGGGCGCTTGGCGTTTAGGTGAGCGTTACTTCTTTCTCCACTCGGCAATCTTCTTGTCCACGTCGATGCCAGAGTCCTCGATGAGTTTCTTCATGACGCCGATCATGCGCCAGCCTTCAACGACATACTCGCTGGCCTTCAACTCAACAAAGTCGAGCGACTTCTTCTCGTTGAGGCCGGTGAAGCGAGCGCCATGGAACATGATGAGGTTTCGCATGGTGAAATAGGCGCCAGAACCCTTGTACGCGTTGATGAACGAACCACTGATATTCGTGCTTCTCGCAAGGCGCTTGCGGTGCTTGTTGAAATCGCACACCAGCTCGTACAGCTTGCGCGGAGACTGCTCGTAGTTGAACTTCACGGCGTAACGGCGAATGTCGTCATACAACTTCTTGTTGAGGTCGCTCACGAAGATGTTCCTGCCTCCAATGCGCACATAGGGAACACCCTTGCACGTGTGCTTGTAGACTTTCTTCCTCTCGGAGTTGAGGCGGTACATGAGTTTGCCCTCCACGTAATCCTTGAGAGTGTTGAGATAATCTGACGCCATGACGGATATCGTTGGCCCGTTGAACCACTGGTTGCGACGCATAAAGTTGGCCATGTCGCCATGCTTGTGCATCTTCATCTGAGCGCGAAGCTCATCCTCGACCATGCGCCACTGGTACTCATAGCCTCGCTCCTGAAGGAGCTGGTTGAAATTCTTACCGGACTTCATGTTTCTGAGGATATGGAACATCTGTGCCATGACCCATCTGCGGAATAGCTTGTAGTGGTTGATGTAACCACCGCCAGCAATCTTCGTGTAGACAGGGTCGTCGTCGTCAACCATCACAGGAACTCCGTCGACGACCTTGACAACCATCTCCTCTCCCATTGGAAAGTAGTTTGATGTGTCAACGCCAGCCGCCTTGAGCGCCTCGATGCGAGCGGCTGCTCCCTTGGGCTTGTAAACCTTGGCGCTTGCGCCCTGACCGTTCATCTCTGACAATGTGAACTCACCTGAAATCATTACGTTTCTTTTCATAATTGCTAAAATTTAGTTGGTTAATAATGTTAAAAACATGAAGAGGAACGGGGTGTGAACCCCATGCCTCCTTAGGCTGTCCTGTAAACTGCATCACATTCTATAATGGCCTTGTATTTCTTAGGGAACTTGGACCATCCATTGTACGCCTTGATAACTTGCCTCGACGACCACCATGTGACTGCCTCCTCGTCAATGTGGAAGCATTTTAGCTTATCCGTATCGTCATACAGAACCCACTCGCCTGATGCAAGCACGCCTTCCCTTAGATGAATGGCATGGCCGCCAGACTCCGAATACCGACGCACAAGGTCGTCAACATAGTGGTAGTCGCAATAAATCTTTCTCATAATACGTTCTTTGGTTGGTTAATAATGCTGACAGGAACGGCCACGCTAATGGCCGCACCCGGAAAAGGCTCAATCGTTTGAATCCACCCATTTGCGAAGGATGACGAAATCCCTGTCGTTCTTGGACTGCCAGAACCACGTTCCGTACTCGTCCTTCCATTTCAGGGCACCGGTCATGACCGCTGCAAGCACCAATGATTCAAGCATGAACCTCGCAAACTCTCGCGGCTCGCCGTAAATCATGTCAGCGTCCGACAACTCCTTCTCGGGCAAAGCCTTGAAATAGGTCCTGCGGTGCGACTCCGAGCGCTCTGATGGCACGGACCGCTTGTACGCCTCGTAGCGAACCTCAAGGCACTTGATGATGTCGTGCCCCTCAAAATCCTCCTCGCTAACACCGAGGGGAAGGTCGTGCTTTCCATCCTTGATGAGATACTTACCGTCAATGATGAGGGATCGCCTCTCAAGGTTGACATAGAACTTTGCGCCATTGCTGACGAGCTCCTCTGTCTCCTTTCCGAAAATCTTATCCATAATAATCACGTTTGTTGGTTAATATGCGCCAGTCACGCCGTATTCCGGCATGGCTGGCTGTTGGCTAAATGTTGTCGGAGACAACACGCTTGTCTGTCGCCATCGCCACGCGCTTATGACGCATGGCGCCGGCCTCATAGACCGTAACATAACGGTACTCCTTGGCGAGTTCAATCATCCTCTTTCTCGCCTCCTGTCTTGTCAGCAAGGCTGAAGTTTGCTCTACGCCAAGACCAAGTCTGAAAACATACACCCTCATAGCGTTCATTACCACCACGTTGGGATAAAATAGGATAGATTCTTAGATTCTCTACGAGCTTTTCTTCGTTCGTTTTCATAAACACTTCCGTTAATACACTCGTCAAATGTTCTTGCAAGCATTGCGCCAACTACCCAATAGGCTGGTCTGTAGTCTTGTGGGACTTTGTCGAGGTCGATGCACCCAGACGCAAGAATCTCCTCTATGCACTTGTTGAACGTGACTGGGTCGCTGTACTCTTGAACGACGTGGTTGCATTTTCTGATAAACTCTTCTTTTGTCATAATTATAATGCTATGGTTAAATAGGAAAATCCCCACCCGCAAGAGTGAGGATTTGTTTGGCTTAATAAAGAGTTGCTCTGTCACGAAGGTTGCCGCTTATATCGCCATCCTTCTGTAGTCCATCAATCCAGTCATTGAAATTCATGTTCAAGTCAAGATCGAACTTTGTCTTCTTCCCCGTGTAGTCTATGCCACACTCGTCACAAAGCTGCCAGAACGCCTTTCTTAGCTCCTTCTGGTTCGTGTAATAATACTTTTTTGCCATAATTCAAAATTTGATTGGTTAATAACAAGATCCGCATTAAGCTACACAGGATCTGGAAAAAAACAGTAACTTTGAAGCCACTCGCACGCCAAAGCATCATCGAGGGCTTTCGCTGCTTGCTCTCCCCAAACTCGCGGTTTGTACGCATCTTCCTTCAGATACTTCTCTACAAGATGCTGTAGTTGTTTTTTTTCTTCTGATGTCATAATTTGTAGTTTTGGTTAATATTATGTGGGTGGAAGGCCATAGGCCAACCACCCGTAGGCTCAAAGTCGCGCAAATGCAGCCTTAGGCAGTGGCGCATTGGTGCTCAAGCTCGTAAGCAATCTCGGAGACAGTCTCCCCGAAATTGTACGTGATGCCAAACTTACCGAAGGTGTTGAAATACCACTCTGCGAGATACGCCCTGTCCTCGTCGGCACGCTTACTGTCCTCAGCTGCGTCCAAGCGAGCGACCATTTGGGGAAACAGATCAAAGTAGTCGTCGCCATCGTACTCAAAGCTCCAACGGGTGCCGGTGATGTGCTCAGGATAGTCGTCCTTGATGTTGGCGAAATAGCCACACAAGCTATGGTCTTTCATGTGGAGGTACTCCTTCATCTCCCTGTTCACCTTGAAGGCGAAATCCATGGAGAGCCAGTGGATTGAACCGATGGAGTCAGATAGGCACTCCTCTATTTCCTCTGAGTTGTCGTAGCCTTCAAGGCACCAGCGATAGAGGTTCTCTACGGCTTTGGCAAAGTTTCTTACACCGATGTAATCGGCTACCATCTCAACGACATCACCTTTGCTGTCGGTTACTGTCTCAACAATGTTTTTTTCCATAATCTATAATTGGTTGGTTTGTATGGTGGGAAAGGGAGCTGCTACACTCCCCTCCCCGATGGCTTAGGAGGCCTTGTGACCGTCAAGATTGTGCTCGGAGATAACATCCTTGATCAACTCGTCGCTGTCACAGTAGAAACCCCAGCAGGAGTCCTCCTCCCAGTCGCAGCAATGCTCGCTGTCGCGCCCGTCGTCGTAGACCTTGGTGTACGGCACCTTGCTCTCAAGCGTGTAGCCGATAACGTCACCCCACATCCACTTGCCGATACATTCACTCTCGGACTCCATGTTGGAGATGGCGCGCTCCTTCCAACCCTTCGTCGGCGCACCGCACATCTTGGCGTAGCGCTCCTTGTCGCAGTAGGCAATGCCACAAACGTAGTCGCCCTGGCTGTAGCCTCGGGACGACCACTCGCATATCGCCACATCCTTCGCGCAGTCGCGCATGATGGTGACAAGGTCGTCGTAGTCGATGTATCCAGTGAGGTCACTTGCGCATCCTGAACGGAGCTCGTCCACAGTAAACGTTTCCTCGTAGCGCTTGTTGTAGCGATCGTCGTAATACATGACGTGCCAACAGCGCAGCGACCTGTCATACTGGAGCTTCACGCTACTCAGACAACCACCCTTCAGGTATGACAATAGCTTGTCGTACGGGACGTAGTGGTCGATGAGGCATTCGAGCGCCTCTTCAAGCGTGTAGCTGTTGCCGTCGTACAGCACCTTGTTGTCAAACGACGAGTAGCTGGATAAGCGGCCACGGCTGTTTTCGCTAAACAGGAACACACCAGTCATGTCCCAGTCCAATGGACAGATGGGGGAATCGTCACGCCATACGCTGATCCTGTAGTTGCCAATCTCCTTTGTCTCAATTAAGTCTTCTTTGTTCATAATCGTATAATTTAAGTTGGTTGATAATGGAGGCCCGTGGCGCGTCGAGGCGCCATAGGCCGAAAGGCTCAGTCGTGGTACGCTATTGACACAAGCTCAACGACGGCGCTGTCAAACAACGCCTCGGCCTTGTGGTCAACATAGTTCATCTTCCTGTTGTTGTGCATCTTCCTCGCGGCAATCTTGATCCTGTTGATCTCGGCGAGCAGGGAACGCTCAAAGTTCCTGTCGCAGTTCCTGTCCCTAAGCATGGCGCAATCGTGTGTGTGTTAGACAAAAGCGCGAACGCTACGCTCCGTAGAGAACTCAAGGGCGAGCTCCCTCACACCGTTGGCGAGGATGTCCCACCACTTATCCACGAAATCATCTTTTGACATCTTCTCTGGGACATATCCCCACTTGACGCCAATCAGGCCGATCTCGTAGTCCCTGAACTCCAGGTTGAAGCACGATGGCAGCCCTCTGAAATAGTCAGCGAGCTGGCTCACCTTCGTGCCTCTGTACGGCCTATAGTACTCAGACAGGAATGTCACGGCGAGAAAGTGTATTCTCTCGCGTATGGCAGCGCGTTCGTTGATTCTCATGTCGTAGACAAAGCGAGTGCCGTATCCGTCTCCGTCGATGCAGTCGACGATGTACTCTTTCAAATACTTATTCATAATCGTAAAACTTTATGGGTTAATAACAAGAATGGCGCAGCGCACCTAAGCGCCACGCCACAGGACAGCTACTGCCGGTTAATCAAAGGAGTTGCTTGGGATGTCCCCAACAGAAAGGGGAGTCATGCGGATGAGATTCTTGAAGCATCTCACATCGTGCTCATGAAACCTTATCTCAGGATCCTCCACGTCTTCTATCGGAGAGATGAATTTTTTCAGGAACAGGGAAACCGTATCCTTGCTGATCCCTTGCGAGATGTTCACGTCAAAAGACATCTTGTCGTAGTCGGTGATTCTCGCAAATGCGGTGCAGTCGGCGACTGTATAAAACGCAACGCTGCTTCCGTCAAAAAAGGCCTCGTGTTCCCAGTCGCCGAAATTGTGACAGTCATAATAAACCATACGTCAATAATTTAAGGGTTAATAATATGGAGGAAGCGCCCATCGCAATGAGGGCGCAACCATTATGCTAAAAAACAAATATAGCTGTAGTTCTTTGACAAATGGCAATCGGGTAGGAGGTAAATGCTAATCATAAAAGGCATTTACCTCCTATTTTCACATTTACCGAC
>OIYX01000463.1_pt1 | contig 14641 bp, 20 predicted proteins | sample 1588431 | NCBI WGS metagenome assembly OIYX01 (sample SAMN03283241) | human gut metagenome | biome: human-associated habitat; material: feces | host: Homo sapiens | place: Peru | collected 2012
GCTTCCTGCGGAAGCCCGCGCCCTGCGGGCGCGGCGGCTGCGCCGCCCCGCTCGCCGCGCTCGGGGGTTATAGAAGTTTTTGTTCCCGCGCGCCGCAGGGCAAAAGTATACGCCCCAATATTACTCCTCAATGGAAAAAACCTTGCCGTTCACCTCGAGGCGCACGGCGGTGAGCGCTATATCCCTCGCCTTGTGAAGCTTGTTAAACTGTCTGTCTCCATATTTGTCGTCGCCGAGCAGCGGATGCCCTATGTGCGCCAAATGCGCGCGTATCTGGTGCGTGCGGCCCGTAAAAAGCTCTATCTCAAGCTCGGACATATCGCCCTGCTCGCTTATGACGCGATAACCCGTCACCATTTCCTTTGAATTCGGACGGGGCGCGTCGAACACCGAAACAAAGCCTTCCCGCGCGTCCTTAACGCAGTATGCGCGAATAACCGCGCTCCTCGGGGACGGAACGCCCTTGACAGTGCAGCGGTAAAACTTGTGTATCCTGCGCTCCTTCATCGCAAGCGACAGCTCCTCCGCGGCGGCAGCGCTGCGGGCAAAGAGCACAAGCCCCTTAGTCGTCGCGTCAAGGCGGTGTATCGGGTATACGTCCCCGAAAACCTCGCTCAGCCGCGCCTCAAGGTTATTCTCGTCGCCGTCGTCCCTTGCCACGCTTTCGCCGCTTTGCTTGTTGACGACGAGCATACTTTCGTCGATGTATACAAGGCGCGTGTCGGCAAGCAGCGCGTAAAGCTCGTTTTGGAATTCGTCCCAGACGCCGCCCTTGGGAAGACTTATAAAGCGCATGGGTATTTTCTGTGTCGGATGCTCTATCTCGAGCGAATACGCCCAAAGCGCTATTTGTTGGCCTGTCCTCGCAGACCTGTTGTAGCGCCGGTCGCCCCAAATAGGCAGCCCGCGCGATGCGAGCTGCACGCGTATCTGGTGATGGCGTCCGGTCATAAGCTCGATATCAACGAGCGATGCACCGTCTCTGTAGGCGCAGCGCCTGTAAAAAAGCTTTGCGTTCTTTGCGCCCGGATCATCTTCGCGGCAGACGAAGGCCGTGTTCGTCTTTTCGTCGCGCGAAAGGAAGTCCGTGAGCGCCGCCTCGGGCATCGCTCGCCCTTCGACTACAGCCGCATAGCGTTTCTTTGCGGCCTTTGATGCGAATTGGCGCGACAAACGCTCGGCAGCCTTTGACGTGCGCGCGAATACCATCACGCCGCCCACGGGCCTGTCGAGCCTGTGAACGAGCCCGAGATACACGTCGCCGGGCTTGCTATACTTTTCTTTAATATAGCCCTTGAGGAGCGTCAGCAAATCCTCATCGTGCGAGCTGTCGGCCTGAACGGGTATGTTCGGCGGCTTTTCGACGACAAGAAGATGGTTGTCCTCATAGATAACGTTTATCATTTCTGCCATCTTCCGCTTGCGCCGCACGGGAGCACGAGCTCGGAGCCGCTCATGGGGAGGCATACCTCTCCCGTCTCAAACCGTCCGCCGCGGCCGCGAAGGGCTACGCGCATGACGTTTTCGACTGCGGAGGGCGCAAGCCCCGTCGTATACGAGTTTATAAGGAAAAAACGCGCGTCGTCGTCGAGCAGCTTTACGGCCTCGCGCGTCAGGCTGTAAAGATCGTCCTCAATTTTCCACATTTCGCCGTTCGGGCCGCGTCCATAGCTCGGCGGGTCCATAAGTATGCCGTGGTATGTGCGTTGGCGGCGCTGCTCGCGCAGCACGAACTTGAGCGCGTCGTCAACTATAAAGCGCACGGGCGCCTCCTCAAGCCCCGATGATGCGGCGTTCGCCTTCGCCCATGCCACGATGCCCTTTGATGCATCAAGATGCACTACCTCTGCGCCTTCCTTCGCAAGCGCGCAGGTCGCTCCGCCCGTATATGCGAAAAGGTTGAGCACGCGAAACGGCTTCGGCGCATCCCTGACTATCGAGCGCATCCAGTCCCAGTTGACCGCCTGCTCGGGGAAAAGCCCCGTATGCTTGAAGCCCGTTGGACGGACGATAAATCTCAGGTCTTTATATTCTATCGTCCAGCTCTCGGGCAGGCTGCGCTTATATTCCCAATGCCCGCCGCCCGAATTTGAGCGGATGTAGTGCGCGTCGCACGGCGCGCTGCCCTCGAACGGCCATGCGGCCTGCGGCTCGGGACGAAGCAGGCGCACGCTTCCCCAGCGCTCGTATTTCTCCCCGTCGCCCGAGTTTATAAGCTCATAATCCTTCCAGTCGGAAGCCAAATACATCTTTTTCTCCTCCTTCGCCTTCTAAACGGCGGGAATAAGGCCCAATATAATGTTCGATTCGTAGAAAAGCGGCATGAAGAACGAGCCCGCAATGAGCTCGTGTACGACCTCTATCTGATCAAAAAACGTCAGGAACACAGGCACGGCCATATAAATGACGCTCAGCGCCGTCATCGAGCGCAGCACGCCTACGGCGCACGCAAAAAGCGCATCGTACTGCTTGAGTACGGGCAGGCCCGCCGCATAATCGTACCAGTTGAGGACGAACATGAATATAAGCCTGAACGCCAGAAACAGTATGAAAAACGCGAATATGTTCACGAAAACAGATACCATCGTCTGATTAAAGTAATCGCCGAGGGTATGTATGTCCTGCTTTGCGAACGATTCGCGCACGATGTTTTTCGAGACGCATTTCGAAATCGGGTAGGGAAGCCCCACATTTTTGATTATCGATTCAAGCTCGGCCGACGAGAACGACGTGACGTCGCGCTTCGCCAGCTCCGAATCCTTTATGAATTCCGAGCCCTCGGTGTAGTAAAGCATCATAGGCATGATTTTATCGCTCGATTTGATTGCGTTCGCCGCTATGGGCATAAATATAAGCGCGAAGGTTATCGACAGAAGTATCGACGCAAGCGACAGCAGCGAATGCGTAAAGCCCCTGTAGATGCACAGCAGAAATACAGCCGCAAACACCCCAAGCGTAATAAAATCGATAAGGTTCATAAGACGCTCTCCTTTCTCAGCCTGCATTCATAGTATAAAGCATTCCCGCGCGCTCGACGAGCAGCGTTTTTTCGTCGAGCCGCTCCACGCCCGTAACGGGCGCGTCGAAGGCTCTGTAGCCGTCCTTTTCTCCCGTGGCGGTGTAGTACGTCACACCTTCCGGCGTAACTATCACGAGCCGACCCTTCATCGCAAAAACACCGAGCGCGTTCTCGGGCAGCTGAAGCGCATGTATGGCTGTGTCGGCAACGTCATCGTCGGCAAGGCTGTAAAGAAACACCGTGCCGCCTTTTTCGGGCGCGCCGCGCTCGGCGAATATGAAAAGCGGCTTTGAGCACTGCGTCGAGCTGTCGATGAGCCTTCGCCCGTAGCACATTGCGCGGTACCTCTCCGTATTCGTTGCGCGGTCATATCTGATTATGCTGCTCGTGCCGATGACAAATAAACCCTTTTGCGAAAAAACTATGTTTTCCGCAAGCATGTTCTGTATTGATATCATGCCCGTTGTGGCGTGCCTCTGCATGTCGTACGTCGTTATCGTCATGCGGGGCAGTGTCGCCGACGTATTCAGCTCGAGCGTCCAAAGCGTTTCGCCGCCGCGCGTCTCAAAGCCGTAGTCGACAAGATAGCCCGACCTGAACATGAGCTCGTCGACCATATCGCCGCGCATGTTATACACCTTCAGCGTTTCCGTGCCGTCGGCCTCATCGCAAAGCGCCGCGAAATGCTGCGTACCGCACTTGGCCGTCTCTATGGCGCACGATATCTCTATCGGGTCGGCGGCGCTCACCACATGGAGCGCCGAGCGGTTGTAGAGCAGCGCAAACGACGGCGAGGCGGCGATATCAATATCGGAGGTGCTTATTGTGCGCGTCACGGGTTTATTGAGCTTTGCCTTGTTTACATAAGCGAGCGACGCTCCGTCCGTGTAATAGAAGCCTTCTCCGGTGTAGACGTGCTTCTGTGCGGCGGAAAAAGGCAGCTCCTTAAGCTTTACGGGCCGCGATGCGCTCGAAACGATTGCCGCAACGGCACATATCAGCGCCACAACGCCCGCAAGCACGCCCATCGCCGCGTAAAGCCGCTTCCGATTTATCTTAAACTTTCTTTTCCTGCGTCGTTTTGCTCCCATCGATACCCCTTGTCAGGCGTTTATTATAACGCCTATCGCGCTCGGCAGCACCTTGAACGTAACGGGTGTGCTCGAACCGAGCTCGCCGTCCAAATTGAGCTCGAACCTGTCGGAGCTTTCTATATGCACCTGCTTCGCCTTAAAGTAGCCTATGGGCTTGAGACCGATATGCTTTCCCTTCACAAACCTCGGCAAAAGCGAAAGAAACCTCAGCACGCCCACCTTTTTAACAATGCATATATCCATAAGCCCGTCGAACGGGTCGCCCTGCGGCGCGACGTTCATTCCGCCGCCGTAGTGGGTGCCGTTCGCCGCGGCGATGAGCAGCGCCTCCTCGTCAAACTCTCGCCCGTCCGCCGTTATGTGCATTTTCATGGGCTTAAGGTGCAGCACCGACTGTATAACGCCGAGCATATACGGCAGCATACCGTTAAAGCGCTTCTTAAACTTCTCGGTATTTATCACAACGTCCGTATCAAAGCCGAATCCGCCGACGTTCGTATAAAGCATATCGTTGGCGGTGCAAAGATCCATCCTGCGCTCCACGCCGTTCACGAGCGTCATGACGGCCTTCTCCGGATCGGTGGAAAGCTTGAGCGCGCGTGCCAGGTCATTTCCCGTGCCGAAGGGAAGTATTCCGAGCGTAGCGTCGCTGCCTATCATTGTTTTGCAAACCTCGTTCACCGTTCCGTCGCCTCCGACGGCAACAATGCACTTTTTCCCGTCTTTGAGCGCATCCTCGGTAAGCTTGACAGCATGACCCGCATACTCGCTCTCGGCGTAGGAATAATCGGCGCCGATTCTGTCGAGCACGGCTCTTGCCTTCAAAAAGCCGTCCTCGCCCCGCCCCGTACCCGCCACGGGATTGACTATAAAATGGAACTTTCGCATTTATTTCTCCGATGTATAGCTATACATGCTTTATGATATTACAAAATGCCTAAAATGTACAGCGTCAAAAGCGGCAGGCTGAAAGAAGGTTGAGAGTATCATTAAATGCAGAAGAAACCGTTATGGTTTTTCCTGCATTATTTTTTATCCGAAGGCAGGCGGAAGGAGACTAAAACATTGAACGAATACAGTTATTTGACGTTGGAACAGCGCCGCGAGATCGAAAGAATGTATGCAGAGGGTGAACGCATTGTTGACATTGCCGCCCGTCTGAAAAGGAGCGCCGCCGCTATCTACGAAGAGTTGAAGCGCGGCTATACGGGAGAGTTTGACGGCTACGCCCGCCCGAAGTACAGCGCCGATCTTGCACAAGCGACGGTGCAAGAGAATTTCCGACGCAGAGGAAACCGACGCGCGGCAAACTGTTAAAAACCGAAAGGAGCTATTCAATATGAAAAAATATCAGTTAGGCGCTTTGACAGTGAACGACAAGTGTTTGCAGGACACGAAGGAAGAAATCGTTATCGAGCTTATCGACAGAATGCAAAAGTACGTCGCAGAAGGCAAAGCGGCATACGAAAATCAAAGTTTGACTACGAAACAGAAGCTGGAACAAATCAAGCGCATTTGTAACTACTTTTGCGGGCTTGACGAATTCTTACAAATCACAATGGATATTAAAGTGCGGCGCGCTGACGGCTTCTTGTATACGCAAGAAATGTACAACATGTTCTTCTACTGGCAACAGGTGCTTGAAATTGAGTTAGCACGAGAGAGTAGAGCGGCGGAACAGTGATCCGCCGCCAGAAGGAAGGAGCTATTCGGAATGAGTACAACACGATACAAAATCCGTTTATGGGAATACGACGGCGAAGCGTCCGTCGCAAACGCCGTTACCTTCGACAGCTTCGAGGAAGCGGAAGCGCGGTTCAATGATCTTCGAGTTTCGGAGGAAATGCCGTGCGTTGAGTTCATCGAAGAGCGGATCGCGAACGGGTGCATTATCGGCGAAGAAGTTTTGAACGTTCGGCAGTTCGCTTCGGTATTTGACGCTATCACGAAGGACAAGCCCACGCTGGCGGGCTTCCTTCGTTCCCTTCCGGTCATGGAAGCGCCGTGGGACGCGGCTTTTCAGAAGCGTTATTGCTCTTCCTGCACGGCGGAGAATTGCGACGCTTGCGCGAATGAGCAGTTCCGGAACAATCCGGAATGGTGGCTTTCCCTTCCGGCGGCGGAGCCGGAGCAATTCGCCTTGAATGTTGATCCGAACACGGGCGAGGTTGTCGAGGAAAGCGAGGTGGCGGAAACGTGATAAAAACACACAGCAAATCACGCTTCCAGTTGAAAACGCTGGAGGAAATACGGGACAGCGCGGAAGTTGTCTTGCAGACCGAAAAGACCGACAGTTCATTTGTTGACAGCAAAAAGACGGGATCGCTTGGACGGTCATTCAATCGTATCCACCTATTATAGCCTCCGTGACGGGCGTGGATTGGGTGAAGTGCATTGCTTCCGATTGCGTCGAAGAACGCGCCTTCGATGAAGGGAACAAAAACGACTTTGCCCTATTCAGTAACGACGCTTCCCGCGTCGCTTATCCTACGGCGGAATGCGTGAACAATGCCGACGGCTACGCAAATAGCAACTTCGCAACGTCAAAGGGCTGGGGATGGTGGCTTAGAACGCCTTGGCTGTCGGACGCTTACCGCGTTTACACCGTCTATCCGAATGGCTCGTCGTACTACGGCTACGCGTTCAACGGCAACGATGGCGTTCGCCCGCTTTGTAATCTATCATCTTCTATCTTGGTATCTGACAGCCCGAACAGCGACGGAAATTATACGGTAATCTACAATTCCGCACCTTCCGCGCCGCCCAGCATTACCGCGCCAGCAACGTGTTACAGCGGGCAGAACATCAACATTTCTTGCGCGGCGGCGACCGATCCGGACGGCGATGCGCTGACCTATTGCTTCGAGCGCTCATACAACAGCGGCACGTGGACACAGGTTCAAGCGTCAGCAAGCAGGACGTTCACGGAAGCGGTATCGACCGCGTGGAACACGTTAAAGTACCGCGTCCGCGCAAAGGACAGCTACGGCAATTATTCCGCATACACCACAAGCGGAGATATTGCCGTAATCCATAACCAGCCGCCCGTGATTTCCGGCAGAAATGCCGATCTTGGGATCAAGCGCGCCGATTTCACCTATCGATACAGCGTAACCGATCCGGACGGCGACACGGTGAACGTTGTTGAAAAGATCGACGGAAAGACAATCGCGACGAAGAACGGGATCACGCTGGGCGCAACGCAGACGCTTTCCGTTTCCGGAAATACCTTCACGGCGCTTACGAACGCAAAGCACACGATCACGATTACGGCGACCGACAGCGCGGGAAATAGCGCCGTCCGGACGCTGACGTTCACGAAGTCGATTGCGGGCTTCGTTATCACGCTTTCGGCACCGCTGGAAGCCAACAACCAGCCGACACGCGCGAATATCAAGGTAACGCGAGATATTCCGGCGGGCGGCACGTTCAAGGTTGAAGCGACGAACAATCCGTTTGACGCTTCAACCGTTTGGGAGGATTGCACGAACGCGGTTGTTCAAGGCGTTGCACACGTTTTCACAAATAAGATTAACACGGCGGTACAGTACGGAATGAATATCCGCGTAACCGTCCAGCGCGGCGACGCGCTGACAGCTTGCTGGGTATCGGGGATCGGGGGGAATTTTGAATGAGCGTAACACACAAGAAGAGCGAAAAGCAGATCGGCGCGGCAGAGCTTGAAGCCTTGCGCGCTTCGATCATGGCGGAGACTGAAGCCGCCCGCGCCGAAACCGAAGAAAGCATTATTTCGAGTATCCGCAATAACCTTGTTTCTATTCCGGAGCAAGGCGAAGAGTGGAACGAGAAGAAAAGCTATATCACGGGCGACGTGGTAATGCTTGACGGCGTGAGCTACACGGCGACGCATTACAGCCGTGGAAAATCCCCTGCTTCAAATCCGGACAAATGGACGCTTACACCGACCGAAGAGGAAATCGGCGCATGGGCTGACATTCCGGACGGTGAAGTAATCACGGAGGGAACAAAGGTAACGCACAACGGGAAGAAGTGGGTATGCGTCGCACAGCATTTCAAATCTTCCGTCTATTCCCCGCGCGCCAATTCGACGAAGTGGGAAGAGATAACATAACGGCAGGAAGGAAGATCAACGATGGACACTTTCATAAAGGTTCTTTCCGTCTTTTCTACCGTATGCGCTATCGTGTTCGGCTATATCGCTTTTGTTCGTAAAAAGAAAAAATCGACATAACAGAAAGCGAGGATACAAACAATGACTATTGATCTTACCAGCATTGCAAACGCCGTGATCGCTCTTATCGCGGCTATTATTACCGCCTTCGTGATCCCGTGGATCAGAAGCAAGACGACCGCCGCACAGTTTAAGAAAATCAAAATGTGGGTAACGGTTGCCGTCGAAGCCGCTGAACAGCTTTACACCGGAAGCGGCAGGGGCGCAGAGAAGAAAGCATACGTTGTTGAATTTCTGAATAGCAAGGGCTTCAAGATCGACGCGGAAACGCTGGACAAACTGATCGAAGCCGCCGTCTTTAATCTTCCGGACTATTTTGTGGTAAACGGCATTCCGGCGGAGCAGATCAACGGAAATAAAGAGTAATTGACCACGCGCCGTTCGTGCTTCCCCTTTCACACGATACGGCTTGACGGCGGCGGGCGGCTTGCCCGTCGATAAATAACCACCGCCGCCTTCCGACGCAAAGCACCGGATCGCGGCGCATTTTTTCTTTTTGGGAGGATATACACAATGGCAAATCTTGAAAAGTTTATTGCACATCTCGAAGAGGAAGTCCGGAACGGATCAATCTATGTTTGGGGCGCGCAGGGACAAGGCGCGGACGTTATCAGCGAAGAGTGGATCAAAAAGCGGGAAACTTCCGCAAACAACGCCGCCCGCGCGATTAAGCTATGGAAAAAGCGCGTTGCGGAGGGCTTCGGCGCAAGGCTTCGCGCTTTTGATTGTTCGGGGCTGGGAATGGCGTTTTTGCAGAATGAAGAAAAGATCGTTTCTTCCGACATGAACGCCCACGGCATGATGGGAAAATGCGAACAGATCGGAAAAGCTGATCTTCGGCGCGGCGATTGGGTTTTCAAGGTATCGGGCGGCAGGGCTTTCCATATCGGCTATATCGTGGACGACGAATTGAACGTAATTGAAGCGAAGGGGCGCGATTACGGCGTTATCAAGTCCCCGTTGAGGAACAGGTACGGGCGGCCGTCCTATTTCAAAAACGATATTGTCGGAGCGGGCGACGAAACCGCCGCGCTTTCCGGCTGGACCGTCCGCCGCTTGCTGAAATTCGCTTCGCCCATGCTTCGCGGCGACGACGTGCGCGAACTTCAAAAGCGGCTTATCGTGCGCGGCTATGCTTGCGGGCGTAGCGGTGCGGACGGCATTTTCGGACGTGACACGCAAGCCGCCGTTCGAGCCTTTCAAGGATCGGCGCGCTTGACCGTTGACGGCAAGGCGGGACGGCAGACAGTAACCGCGCTGGGCGGCGAATACAAAGCATAAAAATTCCCCCGTGCGGGCTTTCGAGCCTTGCACGGGGATTTTTTTGTTTGATTCACTTCGTATAGACGACGCGCGCTTCGGCGTTGTAAATCTTTTCGTTATCTTCAAAGCAATCAATCGTGATCGTTACATCATCGACGCGATCAACAATCGGGAGCGTTTGCGAAAGATCGCTTTTCCGAACGTATCCGATCAATTCATCTTCTGCAAAAACACGGACGGCGGGCGCGCCTTCGTATTCGCACGTTTCCAAACGACCGTCAATTCCGATCCCGTCGCTTTCGCGATACAGCTTCGCAAGAACACGCTGGCGGCTATCGAATGTTACGCCGGACACAGGCAAAGAAAGAACGCCGTGCGTAGCTTCAAATTCGCGTCGGCGGGCTTCTGCTTCCGCTTGCGCGCGGGCTTCTTCCTCTTGCTTCAAGCGCGCTTCGGCGGCGGCTTTACGCGCCTTTTTCTCTTTGAAAAATCCTACAAGAGCAAGGACAACGGCAACGGCAACACCGGAAGCGAATTCGCCGATCCCGTCCGGAAGGAAGGTGAAGGAACATACAAGGAACAGCGTGGCGGCAACAAAAAGAGCGATAGAAGATTTTTTCATTCTCATTCCCCTTTCAAATTTGATTTTTCAAGGCAAAATTCGGCATTCTGACCTTTAACATGATTATACGTGGCTTGTACGCTAAAATCAAGAATAAAGCGGAATATTTACACACCGTTTGCAAGTAATCAAAATGAAGAGGGATCGCGGCAGAAATGAAGATATACGATTACAACGGCAAAAAGAACATTTGCGGCGACCGATTGCGCGAAGCGCGCGTCGTCCGGCGGCTACGTCAAGAGGATTTAGCCGCACGAATACAGATCAAAGGGATCAACATGGAGCGGGACAGCATAAGCCGAATTGAAATCGGTACGCGCTTCGTGTCCGACTTTGAATTGAAGATATTTGCAGAAGTGCTGGGCGTTTCGGTAAATTGGCTTTTAGGTATAGACGAATAACGGCGGCGGGGTTATCCCGTCGCCGATTTTCTTTTGTAGGCGTATAAAATGTGTATAATTTTTTCTCAAAACCTATTGACACATACGCATTGAAGGCGTATAATAGCAAATGTAAGGAGGACAGCAGATGAAAACAAAAGACCTTATCGAGCTTTTAGAACGAAACGGCTGGAAGTTCAAGCGGCACGGCGCGAACCACGACATATACGTGAAAGACGGTCAAAGGGAAAGCGTCGTAAGGCACAGAGAAACCGACGAAGAGTTAGCAAAAGCAATCATCAAGCGGCGCGGGCTGAAATAAGCCCGACGCCACTTGACAACAATATAGGAGGTATGGACAATGAAATTAAAAAAGCAAGCGAATGTCGCGTTCTTTTCAAAGTATGTCAGCGAAGACGGAAAGTTCACGATTACAAGCGTTGATCGGCGCGTCAATGGTACTTTGAAAAATGTGTTCGAGGTAACAAACGAAGCCGGAAACGTGATCGACACATTGCCGCGCCTTAAAGACGCAAAAGCAAAATACGCAGAGATTTGAAGGAGGTATTCAGAATGAAAAACGCATATCCCATCGTTATGACGCAGGGAAAAGAATTCATCGTGGTATTTATCCCCGATTTCAATATCAATACGCAGGGCAAGGACGTTCCGGACGCGATCGAGATGGCACGGGACGCAATCGGGCTTATGGGAATTGATATGCAGGACGACGGCGAAGCCTTGCCGGAAGCGTCGAGCATTGCAAGCGCACAAGCCGAAGCGCCGTCCGGCGCGATCGTTTCGCTGGTTGACGTTGATTTCGCGGAGTACCGCAGAAAGAATGATATGCGCGTCGTGAAAAAGAATTGCACCATTCCTTCATGGCTTAACTTTGAAGCGGAGCGGGCTGGCGTTAATTTCTCCGCCGTCCTGCAAGCGGCGCTTAAAAGCGAATTGCATATCACAAGCAGATAATCAGAGAGGGCGGAGAGCGACAGAAATGCCGCCCTTTTGTCATATTCGGAAGCCGGAGGAAGAAAGAATGCACAAACACTTAACATGGACGGATCGCCTAAAGATCGAAAAGGGATTGAAAGAGGGCTTGAAACCGTGCGCGATTGCCGACCGTCTGCACGTCCACAACACAACGATATACAGGGAGTTGAAGCGCGGACGCTATACACATTTGAATTCCGACTTGACGACCGAAGAACGCTATTCACCGGAGATCGCGCAACAGCGCTATGAAGAGAACCTAAAAGCCAAAGGCGACGAATTGAAGATCGGCAACGATTACGAATTATCCGCCTTCATCGAAAAGAAGATCGGCGAAGAAGGCTATTCCCCCGCCGCCGTCGTCGGAGAAATCAAGCGGCTGGGGCTGACCTTCAAAACGGAGATCAGCGAAAAAACGATCTATAATTACATCGACAAGGGCATATTCTACGGGATCAGCCGCGAGAGCTTGCCGGAACACGGGGAGCGGAAGCGGAAGTATGACAAGGTGGAGCGGAAGAAAGCCGCCCGCGCGCCGCAGGGCGAAAGCATAGAGGAACGCCCGCAGGAAATCAACGATCGGCAGACCTTCGGACATTGGGAAGGCGATTGCGTATGCGGGAAGAAGCGGACGAAGGAAACCTTGTTCGTTCTTTCGGAGCGCTTGACGCGGAATGAAATAATTATAAAAATGCCGGATCAGACCGCTGCCAGCGTCGTGGCGGCGCTGAACAAATTAGAACGCCGCTTCGGGAAGAAGTTTTCACAGATATTCAAAAGTATTACGTTTGACAACGGATCGGAATTTATGGATTGCGCCGGAATTGAAAAATCCATCTACGGCAAAGACCGGAAGCGCACGAAGGTTTACTATTGCCACCCGTACAGCGCATACGAACGCGGCACGAACGAGAACATAAACAAAATGATACGGCGGTTCTTGCCGAAAGGAACAGACTTCCGGAAAGTAACCGCCGCATATATTCAGCGCATCGAAACGTGGATCAACAATTACCCGCGCGAGATTTTAGGCTTTGAAACGTCCGGATCGCTCTTTGAAAGATACGTAGCCGAAGCCGCTTGAAGCCTTCTGAAAAATATTTTGGTTTTTTCTGCTTTTACTCTTGACTTTTGCGGGCAGGCCGGAAGAACTTCAATCATCGCATTTGCAGATTATAAAACGCGGCCCTCAAAAGAAAGACCGCGTTTGTGTGTCCGGCGTGTCAATGCGCCGTAATTTCATGCCCGCCCGCAAATCTTTCGGGCAGGCTGATCGTCCGTCAGCCTACGGCCTCCGTCTTAAGCTCAAAGTAAATCGTCATTGTAGAGCCGTCGTCATCTACGAACACTACCTTTATGACGCCCTCGCCTTCTTCATAGAATGATGCGACCGTGCCGTCGTCAAACGTGAGCGTACCCGCTTCTTCGTCAAGAACGAAGCTGTCAGGCTCTTCGTTTTCAAAGCCAAACTCACCCGTGTTGTCGTAATCGATTCGCAAGAATGTGGAGCTAAGCTCTGCCTCAATGAGATCGTCGCCCTCGATGACGCTGCCGTCCATATCGATGCTCTTAACGGCGTAGAAGCCCATGAGGCGCGCGTCCTTAGTCGTGTCGTCCGTGTCGTCCGGGTCGTCCGTCACGTCGGTCTTAATAAGCGGAACATTTGCCTCTGCCCAGGACGGCAGCTCCGCGCCTTCTCTCAAATAGCGGCGTACCGTGCCGGAGTCACTGACCTCGAGAACTCCGTCCTTAAGGAAGCCGTCAAGCTTGCATTCAAAGCCCAAAACCGAATAGGTGCCGTCAAAATCCTCACCGTTAAGCTCCCATTTAAGCTTGAGACCAAGTCCGGTGTTGTACTTACCCGAACCGCCTTTCTTGAGCTGAATATAGCTCTCGCTGCTCGGCTCGGAAAATTCTTCGCCAAACCAGCTCTCGCCTATGCAGATATACTTGCCCGTTATGCCGTCGTCTTCGCCGCAGGCGCAAAGCCCGAACGCAAGCGCCGCAATGAGCAGCACGCAGATGATTTTAGCCGAAAATTTCCTCATTTTAACCCTCCGAATTATTTTTCTTCTTTTTTACAATATAATTGCCCTGTTTGTCGGTAAACTTGCCGCAGCATATCTTTATGAAGTCAACAAACGAGCCTATTCCGAAAAGGCCGAAAGTCACGTTATAGAGTATGCCTGTGCCGACTTTGCCGACATAGTAGCGGTGAATGCCGAGATAGCCAAAGAAGAACGAAAGCCAGAATGTCGTTTTCCAGCTCCTGTTGGATACGCCGTCGCCTGCCTCGGGTGCGGCGGATACGGGTGCGACATAGTCCTCAACCTCTTCGCCGTTGAGTATCTTCTTTACCGTGTCCGCAACCTTATCCGCGTAAGCGCCGCGCTCCACATGGATATCAACGTACGCGCCCTTTACTCCCCTGCGGAGCGCGCTGTTCTTGTCAACGCGAATGCCGTTGACGCTCGTTTGGATTTGCTGAAGATTGGGCACGATTTTGATGTGGTTGCCGTCCTTGACATACAGCCATATGGCTATGTCAAGGTCAGGCTCCTTTACGAATGCAATGCGCTGCCCTGCTATGCCGCCCTTAATCTCAAAGGGCATTTGGAACGCCGCAGCACGCGCGTTCAGCTTCTCATAAACTTCCTCAAGCGTCGTTGAATAGCTAATGTCAAATTCGCGAGGAAGAGTTGAGGTTACCACCGCTTTTGCGTTTTCTTTGAATTCAGCCATTTCTTAATAGTTCCTTTCCTGTTTTTTTGTTTTGCCGACGGCTGAGCCGTTGCGCGGCTTTTACAGCGCGTCTATTACCGCAGCCAAATACGTCGGGGAGACGGAGCCGTATATGAAGTTGTCGACCAGACCGTCCTTTTTAGTCTGCCGCACCTTCGCGGCAAGCTCGGGGTCTGCGTTTTCGTCGATGAGCAGCACGGTTTTACATGACGGAACCTTCGCCTTGACGGCCTTTCCAAGCGCAATCCTGTCCTCGAGCGTCCTCGGATGCCTGCGCGTGACCTCCGCTATGAGCGCGTAGGCTCTGCACGA
>OIYX01000465.1_pt1 | contig 14627 bp, 9 predicted proteins | sample 1588431 | NCBI WGS metagenome assembly OIYX01 (sample SAMN03283241) | human gut metagenome | biome: human-associated habitat; material: feces | host: Homo sapiens | place: Peru | collected 2012
GCCACCAACTCTCAGGTGTGCGAATCCGCTCGCACCTGGAGTGCCAACTCTATCACTGTCAATCGGATGCGATTCCAGGTGCGCGGAGTTTTTCACACCTGGAAGTCTTAGGTGCCAATAGAACACCCTGTAGCGAAGCCACCAACTCTCAGGTGTGCGAATCCGCTCGCACCTGGAGTGCCAACTCTATCATTGTCAAGCGGATGCGGTTCCAGGTGCGAGGAGTTTTTCACACTTGGAAGTCTTAGGATCAACAGAGGATGAGAGTTTGATTAGAAACCCGATACAAATATTGGCAAACTGATATTCTAAGGGAAGCGTACTCGTTTTTTAATTCCATTGGCTCAAAAATTCCACAAATGTCGGTTTTATTTTTCCATAAACATCGGAAAAATATTCCCATAAATTCCGGTTTTTAGTATTTTTGTATCCTAAAGCATTAGGATATGGACAAATACAAAAACAGAATAGCGGACACAGTCCTCGCAAGAAAACTTGCCGGCAAGGGTGCTGTTCTCATTGAAGGGCCAAAGTGGTGCGGCAAGACAACTACCGCCGAGCAACAAGCCCAAAGCATCATCTATTTGGATGATCCGGCAACCATTAAGGATAATCTTCTCAAAGCCGAGCTCGCCCCCCAGGAACTTCTTGAAGGCAAACATCCTCGCTTACTTGACGAATGGCAAATAGCACCCCAACTTTGGGACACAATTCGTTTTGACGTAGACCACCGAAAGGGTAACGGACACTATATCCTTACCGGCTCATCAGTTCCTGTTGAAGATGATGATGAAGAGAGCAAGAATATACGACACTCTGGAACCGGACGTTATGGTTGGGTAAAAATGCGTCCAATGGCTCTCTATGAATCCGGAGAATCCAATGGTGCCATCAGTTTGAAGAACCTCTTCAACACTCCGGAGAAGATATATGCCCAAAGCAGCCTCTCGCGAGAAGATCTTGCATTTGTCCTCTGCCGTGGAGGATGGCCTGCCGCCATAGACCTAAAAGGAGACATCGCATTGGATCAGGCTTTCGACTACGTTGACTCCGTTGCAAAAAAGGATATGAATCGAGTGGTGGACAAAGTCAGACGTAACCCGGAGCGTGTGCGGCAGTTGATGCGTTCCTACGCCAGAAACATAGCCTCACAGGTCTCATACGAGACTATATCCGCCGATATGCAGGCCAATGAGCCAAAGGGGCTGGACGCGGAGACGGTCTCAGCCTATATTGAAGCATTGCGGAAACTCTTTGTAATTGAGGAATCCAAGGCTTGGAATCCAAATCTCCGTTCCAAGACTGCCATCCGCACAACCAACACCCGGTACTACACAGATCCATCAATCGGAACCGCCGCGTTAGGTATCGGTCCCGGAGACCTGCTGTCGGATTTCAACACCTTCGGCCTCCACTTTGAGGGATTGGCTGTACGTGACCTAAGGACCTACGCGTCCGGCCTTCTTGGGGATGTCTATCACTATCGCGATTCGGAAGGACTGGAGTGCGATGCCATAGTACATCTACGTGATGGCAGCTATGGCCTAATCGAAATCAAGATAGGTGGTGAAAGACTCATCAACGAAGGTGCGGAAACACTCATCAAACTCCAGAACAAGATTGACATTACGAAAATGAAAAGCCCCTCCTTCCTGATGGTTCTAATAGGCATTGGGGAGGTTGCATACCGACGCGAAGACGGGGTCTATGTGGTTCCGATAGGGTGCTTGAAGGACTAAAAAAAGATTGACAGTAATAAAGCCACCAACTCTATCACTGTCAATCGGATACGGGCCTAGGTGCACTCGGTTTCTCACAACCAACCGCAGATCCGAACTCATATCATATGATAATACAGCAGAACCATGGCGCCGCTGTCAAGAGCATTCTCGGCATCCTCACCGGCCTTCTGGAAGCCTGTGGAGACGATAAAGTCATACATATCCCTGTCCTCAAGCACACTCACGAAAGAATCGGCATAGCTGCAAACTGGTTCCAGCATACAGTTACGGCCTCCATTTTCCGGATTGGAGACAAAACCATTTGTGTTTGAGCCATAAAGGCAATAACCGCCACCGGCATCTTTTGTCGTGATGTCACAAAAAAGATAATCTCCGCAAACAATCGGCACAGAGCCCAAATGCGTGAAGCTGTTTATTAGGGACACATCATTCTTGTCTTTACGGGATGCTTTATTCTCGAAATCAATCCCGACTGTTTCAATGATCTCACCATTGCCGCGATCCAGAACATAATATGCGTCGTTGCCGTAGGAGCAGAACAAGATCTTGTCCCTGTAAGTGGAGAAAAAACGACCATAGCCGAAGGCATCTGAGCCTTCTTTTTCGCCATAGCCAAGCATCTGTATTTTGATATTCAAATCATTGTCTGTCACAAACAAGCGATATGGCGGTTGCTCTTTTGACAATTTTCCGCCCGCGGTGACAAACGCGAAAATAAGGTCGCCATTTGACAGCGCCTCAACGTCCCAGGCGACTATAGGCATCTCTCTGGATGCTTTATATTCCCCCGTCAACGGATCATAGGCAAGCAACTTCTTGCCGATATTGTCCAAAACGTAAAGGTTATCAGAGTCCACCGTGAAACTTTTGACCTCAATATATTCACCAGGCCCTCTGCCCTGCCTGTCAAGGACGAAACAAAGCTTGCCGTTCATATCATAGGCCAGAATCTTCCGGGAGCTATAGTCAGCGATATAAATCAGATCATTATAAAAAGCCACCTTATCCACAGAGCCAAGCAATGTGTTGTCGCCCGACTCCAATGGCAGAAATGTAACATTCTTGACATATTCAGGAATATCCTGCCGTATCTGCGACTCCCTGCATTCAATGGTCCTATCAACCGCGCAGTCACTCTTTGTGCCTTTGCACGACACAACCATCAACAGACTTAGTAATATTATTACCCCTTTTCTCATAAAAACCTTCACACTACGGATAAACAACCACCTTGCGATTGTTCACCCACTGAAACAGTCAAATCTGGGTGTAGATGTTCAGATCACAGTTGGAATCTTCATCGGCGGACAATGTATATAACTTTGCTCCCGATGGTTCCACGAATATATTAACAACCTCTTCTTCAAACGAATACGCCTTGACAGGCTCTCCATCCCAATCATATACCAAGACAAATGAGGTACCAGCATCATTATACAACAGATAAATATGCTCATCCGTGACGCTGGCGTCGCAAAAACCTCTCTGCCAGCCGTCCGCACCTTTTACCAGGTTGACACTAAGCATGTCAACATATTGTATCTTCACCTGCGGGTATTTCCAGATGAAGTGTCGTACAGTATGTCCGCTTAGATCCAACACATCGAACCCTATCGCATAGTAAAAGACAAACACGGCTTTTGTACAATCCGGTGAAATGAAAAGATTCCCTTGATAGGCGGTCTGCTTCGATTCGTCAAAAGCCGGATACTCCATTTTGTCCTCTTCAGGGAATGTTCCCCAATACACTACCGTAGAGTCGTTTCTCGGAACGGACGCATACATCGTCGAGTTCTCCGGATCATCATAGTTATGCAAAAAGGCCGTCATCTCCCCGCGACCCAGCACTCCGGGATGCTCAATCACATTGAATGGCTTCAGCGATGTTTCAGGGATACAATCAATCCTATATTGAAGCGTCATCTCAGGTTCCGCCTCGACGTTAAGGGTGTCTCCTGACAACGCTATCGAATTGACATGAATCGCCTCTCCCGGCCCACGGCCATCCTTCAACGCCGCGTACCGTTCGTCGCCATTCATGTTTACGGCCAAAAGCTGATCCTCCCCCATCATTGAGCTATAGAAAAAGACAAAGGAGTCCCTAACGGCAAATCCAAACGGCTCGCAATCGAGAATGTTGTCAACCGTCTTGTTCGGAGACAGTCTTTTCACATCGCCAAATGGCTTAAGCAGGTCAACTTCGCCTTCGGCACAGGACAGTGGAAGAATGGGAAGCAAACAGAATAAGCAGACACGTTTAGCCAAACCGTATGAGTTGCGGATGTTTTCAAGCAGCATATTCAAAATCGTCTTTAGTCGTTGCTAAGTTAGATATAATTCTCGAGAAAAACATTATCTTTGCCGGACAGCCAAAAACGTTTTGTCATGAACAGACAACTTACCACAATCTTGACCTTGGGCATTTTGGCTTCCATGGCGATCGGATGCACCGGTCATAAGGTGAATGCGGACGGCAATGTGGTCGAGGAATATTCAGCCGAAGTAGTGAGCGACGGAACTGCGTCATCGCAAAGCTTTATCTTACGAAATAACAGCCACGTCTGAAACCACTGAAACATGGATGCGATAATTCATTACCGCATCCATGGTGGTTGATGAAAACAATAATGGTTAGTTGGTTATCACGGACTATTCGTCCTCATAGACATCACCGGTCAGGAACGAGGTTGTGAAGACACGTCCCGACTCCGTGGTAATGTTCATCGTGTAGCAAGAATTGGAAGATACAGGCATCATCATCACCCCTGCGGCACTGCTGCCGGAATATTCATAAGTCTCGCCCGTCGTCATATTGTCCAGCGTGACAAACACGTTTCCAAGGTTAGACTTGAAGGACAGCTCTACCATATTCGTCAAGGTGTGGTAGTAACCGTCTATAGGGCATTGCGCCAAAGAACGGTTCGTGGACGAGGATGGCTTTGTGTTTTCCAGGACGATCAACACAACAAGCGTCTCGTCCTTACTCTTACACGGAGAATACGTTTGACTGATGAAAGTCAGCGCGAGCAGCGCAAATAAAACTTTTCGCATAATTGGTTTTATATTTGGTTTTCGCAAAGGTCGCAAGAAAGAGCATTATTTCAATGAAAAAAAGTATTAACAGCCGCCATCAGTATATTATTAAGACACAATGAATTAAGCCTATGTTAAAGTCAAGAATCTCAACACGTGCGCATATCGGGCTCAATTTCAGACAGTTATACTGGCAGGAAAGAATAATAGATTCCTGAACAAATTAAATATCAGACTTTTACGTTTGTCAACCTATAAAGTCAAGGTAAAAATCCTTGTTCTCAGAGACGATTTCGGAGATCTTGGCCCTCATACGAGCCCGTTTCGTATAGACACTCTGCACCGTGTAGCCCATGATGCGGGCGATGGTCTTGGCATCAAATCCGAGGATATTCAGTGCGATGAAACGGAACTCATTGTCTGTAGCGTCCGGCAAATCCGCTCGCAGCTTCCCCATGATTCCGTCCAGATTCTCGTCTATCATCCGCTCCAGTTTCTTCTGGTTGCAATCATCAATCACACTGACAAGCCTCTTCACCTTCGCATAGATTCTCTCCTTCTCCTTTCCGCTTCCTGCCGTCTCCCAATATTCCACACATAGATCATTCAATTGGCTGTACTGACGCTTGTAGGTTGAAACATACTTCCTCCTGAGATTCCTCAAGGCAAGTTCCTTGTCCGACAAAGCATCGTGCTCCTTGGAAAGCCTGGAGCTTACCTCCTCGTTGATCATGGACATCTCGCTCATCCGCCTCGCCCACTTTCGTTTGCCGTGCGTATAGACCGTGATGACAACAAACAGGCCGATCACCGAAAGCAAAACGACAATCCATCTGACAAGAATCTGCATGTCATGGTCTTTTTCCATCATTTCTGACTTGGTCTTGAAATAATCCGACTGCGCTTGAGTGACGGATTGGTTCAAAGTGGCGTTCAATGATTCTTCCTGCAAGGCCACAGACTGTTCGAGCATATTCAAAGCCTCCTGAAACTTTCTCCGATGTTTGAGCACGCGGTACTTCCAAATCATTAACGGAACAGAGCCGTTCACTCTCTCCTCCAATTGGGAAAAGATGCTGTCCGCCGCACGATGGCAGCCTATATTGTCCAAGGCATAAGCAAAAGAGGCATAATCAATCGCGGAAGGTTTCCCACCATATTCATCAACCGCTTTCTGAAATATCGCCACGCTTTGCCTCGGATTTGGCTCCGGACGGAAAAGAGAGTATCTGGCGATATTGAACAAATGTTCAGCCAAGACCGCGGTGTCATGCGGAGGACTGGAAAGGAATATCGAATAAAGGCTGTCCGATTTGTCCCAGTCCTTGCAATCCGCATAGTAAGAAGCCAGACGTCCTGTCGTTATCCAAGTCCTGCAGGAATCACCCGCCTCACTGAAACAGTCAAGAGCCTCTTTTGAATATCTGATCTTTTCGGGGAAATTGTTGTTCTGCGCATATACATCCGAAATGGCGGAGAAAATCAAGCCTCTGAAGACAAGATCGACAGAACGCATTGAATATTCCTTCGCCTGCATATAGCATTTGACCGCGGAGAGATAATCGCCTCCATTATAGTAAAGTCTGCCAAGATAATAGTACGACATCATCCGATCGGTGTCAGAGCCGTGGCGATCATAATATCTGACCGCCAGGCTGAGGACACTGATGTCAGCCGTGTCGATACAGTTTCTATCCAGCGCCATCGCATAAAGCAGGGAGAATCTCGCGAGACTCGATTCCGGCCTCAATCTCAACGTGTCCACAGACCCAAGCACAGACAGCGAGCTGTCCGGCCTTGTCCAGATAAGGTTTTCCGCAACGTCCAACGCATAGTCTGTCTCCTTGCCTGAGCATGAAGAAAAAGCAACCACGGCAAATGCGGACACAACAAAAGTGTTGAATATCCTGAATAGTTTCATGGTGCGAAAATATGAAAATATCCAGGAGAGGAATTGCAACCAAAGGTTATTGGTTACAAGTTCAAGTTTCAACGAAATAAAAAATCCGGTCACTTCGAGATGTTCAGTGACCGGATAACTTTATGACCTGCCTGTTAATATGGGCTGAATTCAGAAGGAATAGGCTCCAGGGCCGATGCTGTGGATCTCGTAGCTGGAGTCGTCCTGCGGGTCAAGGATGGCGGCATCCGTGTTTTTCGGGACATAGACCGTGGCGTGGGTTCCAAAAGGGATCCGGCCTTCCATGCGTACCTTGTCACCGTCCACCGTGACTTTGGAGACCAACGTTCCGTAAGGAGTCGCCGTCGTGTAGGAGACTTCGCCCAGCTCACGGACTGGAACCGGACGGATGATGATATGCTTGTAGCCAGGCTCTTCCGGATCAGTGCGCACTCCCGCAAGCATCCTGTAGAACCAGACGAGACCGCCACCGAACATCGGATGGTTGCGCGAATCGTTGCCGTTCCACTGCTCCCACGTGGTTGTCGCACCCTGCTCAAGCCACCATCCGAAGCTCGGGAAGTCCTTTTGGTTGAGGAGCGTCCAAGCGACATCGTTCATTCCGTTCAGGGCAAGCGTCTCATAAAGGAAGCGGTGAGCGACGAATCCCACATTGACATGGCCGTTGTACTTGACCATCAGCTCGTCGCGGAGTGTGGCGCGCACATCCTCAAGTCTCTCGCGGGGAACACCCATGTACAAGGCATAGACATTGGAGCCGAAATCCCCGTAGCTTTTTGTCTCAGGATCGTAGAACCGTTTGTTGAAGGCGTCACGGATTCCTTCGGCCTTGGCGGAATAGGCGGCGGCTCCCGCCTCGTCTCCAAGCACCTTGGCCGCTTTCGATGTGATGTCGGCGCACAACCAATAGAAGAATGTGTGGACGAGTTCGTCCTGAGGCAGGCCGAATGCCGGAGCCCAGTCGCCGAGGTTGTACCAGTAGAGAGGCGCGCCCTGAGGCGTAGGCTTGTGGAAGGACGAGGTGCCGTCCTCTGCCCGCCAGGTGTCGTAGTAGCGCACGAAATCCTTCATCGGCTGGAGGCAGTCGGCGAGAAGCGTCTTGTCACCGTAGCTGTTGTAGAACTCCCAAGGCATGACACAGATGGCGGCTCCCCAGGCCGGGCCTCCTCCGCAGCATGGCTCCCACGGAGCGCCGTTCGGAACATAGCCTGACTCCGGATTCTGACTGCCCTTGACATCGCCGATCCATTTGTTGTAGAAGGAGGCGGCATCGAAGTTGGCGAGAACCATCGGCATGGCTACCTCGCCGTCGCCGGTGTAAGGAAGTCTCTCCCGGTGAGGGCAGTCGGAAGCCACTCCAGCATGCATGTTGTCCACCTGCGACTGTCTCCAGATCTTTTCGATCTGACAGAACAACGGATTCGAGCAGTCAAACTCGGCGTCAGGCTTCACATTGCTGCCGACCGACTCTGCCAAGACCTGTGAGACGTCAAGGTTCTCCATCCCGGAGACTATCGCCTCCCGGAACACGTACCAGGTGAACCGAGGGCTTGTCGTGACCTTGCCGTCGGAAGCGCAGACATATTCACACCTGCCGGCCGGATACTCGGACAGGTGGTTAACCCTCAGTGTGTCTCCTTTCCTGACATTCACGCCGTCCAGCTTGACCCATCCTGAGATGACCTTGCCGAAATCAATCTTGAACGTGCCGTCCTCCAGACGCTCGAAACTGACAGGCTTAAGGGTTTCCAGCACCTTGTCAGTCGGTCCCATGTTGGCGGTCAGCCTGCCCTGCGGAGCTTCCTTCAGGACGGCGTGGCTCAATGAGGAGTCATCCAATCCTGGCTTGTTCCATCCCGGAATCTCAAAGTTGGCATCATAGACTTCTCCCTGGTAGAGGTTGCTGAACACGACCGGAGAGTGAGCCTCCTTCCATGTGGTGTCCGAGCAGACATATTCAATGCCTCCGTCTGAATATTCAAGCGCCATCTGCAGGATAAACCTCGGGTAGCCGTAGTTCGCTATGGTGTTGTTGTTGAACAACCCTTCATGGAAATAGCCGCTCCCAAGGAGCATCGAGACGGCGTTCGCCCCCTTGCCGAGCATGTCGGTGATGTCGTAGGCGAGATACAGGGTTCTGTAGGCGGTGACTTCCGGCTCCAGAGGGATCCGCGGATTGGTGAGAAGCGCCGGTCTGGCCGTGTAGTCAGTCAGGCTAGGAACGAAATAATCGTCTCCGACCTTGCCGCCGTTGATGGACATCTCGAACCAGCCAAGTCCGCAGACAAATGCCTTCGCACGGACAAGTCCCTCTCTGACAGTAAATTCCTTTCTGAATATGGGTGCGGAGTTGTCCGCCTCCGGAACGCTGTCATCCTGCCATGAGGCACCTATCCACTTCGCCCGCCAGTCACTTTCGCTGAACATTCCGGTCGTCCAGCGGGCAGGTCTCGCCCAGGTGGAGACCTTGTCCTTGCCGTCCCAGATCCTGACCGTCCACCAATAGTCCTTCATGGACTCCATAGCCGGGCCTGAATATGCCACCAGATGCGACTCGGCACCAACCGTCTTACCCGAGTCCCAGATGTCGGCCTTGCCTTCCTTGAGGGCATTCCTGTCCGTCGCCACCAGCACCTGCCACGCCGTCTGGGTCGTGTTGTTTATCCAGGAGAGCCTTGGGGCCTGGGTGTCAATCACGATGTCATCGCCTTCCTGGTACTCGCACCGGAGGGATTCCGGCGCCGTGGCCGCGCCACATCCGCATAAACCCAATGTAAGACCAATAAACATTGCCGCCAGAATGGCCGGCCGGATTCCTGTTGTCTTCATATTTCAGTGTCTTGGTAATCCGTTACTTGATCTGAGGCAGTCCAAGATCCTTGAAGGTGCGAGGAGCCGGGGTCTCAGGGAGCGGCTTGCGGTCCTTGATCTGCTGGAGAGCGGTCTCAATGGCCTTGTCAAGCTGCTGATCCTCACCGGCATATTCCTTAACAGGGTCATTGTCCAGCAGGATGTCCGGATCGACACCGTGGTTCTCGACGATCCACTGGCCCGTCGCCGCGTCGTAGTTAGTGAAGAACGGCACGCGCACGTCGGTTCCGTCCATGTACGGCAGGGAGCCGCTGATGCCCACGATTCCGCCCCAGGTTCTCGTTCCGATCACCGTTCCAAGGTTGTTGGCCTTGAAGCTCCACGGGAAGAGGTCACCGTCCGATGCTGAATATTTATTGATCAGCAGCACCTTAGGGCCCGTGTGGGTCCCTTCCGGAATGGTTCCGTTCTGGTTGGAGTTCCTGTACATCGTCATCCTGTAAACCTTGCGGAGAAGCCTCTCGATGACCATCGGAGAGATGTTTCCGCCACCGTTGGCGCGGTCATCGATGATGAGAGCCTCCTTGTCGAGCTGCGGATAGTACCAGCGTGCGAACTCGTTCAGTCCCTCAGGTCCCATGTCAGGGATATAGATGTAGCCTACCTTGCCGCCGGACTTCTCCTCAACGGTACGGATGTTCCTCATCACCCATTCGTAATGCTCAAGAGGATATTCATCGGCGATAGGCTTGACCACGACCTTGCGCCCGCCCTCGGCGGCCGACTTGCTGACGGTCAGTTCGACAAGTTTGTCAGCTTTTCCGACAAGGAGCCTGTAGATGTTGTCAACGTCCTTAAGAGACTGTCCGTCAATGGCCGTGATGAAATCGCCCTCGGAGATATTCATTCCCGGTTCGGTCAACGGTGAGCGGAGTTCGTTCCTATAGACAGCGCCGGAGTAAATGTGATTGATCTTGAAGTAACCGCTCTTGTCCTTGCTCATCTTAGCACCGAGAAGACCCATCGGGATGCGCTCAGGCTTAGGGTAGTCGCCCGGATTGACGTAGGCGTGACCGCTGGCGACCTCGCCGATCATTCCACCGATCACGTAATTGAGGTCAAGACGGGTCTTGACATAAGGCAGGAGAGCCGCATACTTCTCCTTGACGGCCTTCCAGTCGCGGCCGTGCATATTCTCAAGATAGTAGCCGTCGCGGAAGGCGCGCCAGACCTCGTCGAAGATCTGAGGCCACTCCTGGGCGTAATCCACTGTCGTGTACATATTGTCAAGGTCAATGGCCTCGCCTCCGCCGACTTTCGCGGACGGGAAGCTGACGGCTGTCCATTTGCCCTTGGCAGTCGAAAGTGCCTTCTTGTCTCCAGGACGGTAGATGACCATTCCTTCAGAACACTGCTCAGACTTACCGGTCTCGAAATCAAGCACCTGAGTACCACGACCATCCCTGTACCAGAGCTTCTTGCCGTCAGAGAAATATGAGCGTGAGCCTCCTACAGGAAGTTTTATGGTTCTGTCTACCAGGCCATTGATGTCGATCTTCACGTCCACAGTCTTCTTGCCGGAAGCAGCATTGCCGGCGTCTTTAGAAGCCTTGGCGGCCTTTTTGTCTTTGGCGGCTTCCGCCGGAGCCGCTTCATCCTTCTTATCTTCGGAAATATTCACAGACTCGCTGTCTGTCGGGAGCAGCGGAGAAGGTGTGCCGGCCGCAAGCATAGTCATATAGACCCCGCTCCTGTCCGTGTAGGCGAAGTTCCACTCGATCCAGCTGTAGATCGGACGGAAATCCCTGTCAGATGTGAATATCAAGTATTTACCATCTGTTGAGAATGTCGGGGAACTGGAGTCGTACCATTTCTCCGTGACAGGATATTCCTTGGCGGAAGCGAGGTTATAGACATAGACCACGCTCATTTTGTTCGGGGCAGGGCGGCTGTAGGTAAGCCACTTGCTGTCAGGGGAATATTCAACATCCCTTATTTCCTGTTCAGGGCATTGAAGGACAGTCCGTTTGGTTTTGGCGAACGGATCGACCTCAACGATGCGGTTCTTTCTGTCGGTGTAAAGGATGTGCTTGCTGTCCGGACTCCATTGAAGGTCACGGATGTAGGTGTCGTTGTCCTTGGTGACCTGGACAGGCTCGCCACCGGCGGCGACATCGTAGAGATAGACCTCGGTCTCCCCTGTTCCGTCACCTATGAAGGCGATGTACTTTCCGTCCGGACTCCAGTCGGCGCTGCGCTCGTTCGAGCCAGGGGTCTTGGTGATGTTCCTCGTGATGCCCTTTCCGACAGGCACGTCGAAGAGTTCTCCGCGGGCTGTGATGGCCATTCGCTTGCCGTCAGGGGAAAGGCTGAACGAAGAGCGGCCTTTCTTGCCGACATTCATCCTTTCGGCACGGGCATAGACAAGGTCGGAGCCAAGGGTGATGTGGATCCGCTCGCTGGCCTTGGTGGCCGGATCGAGCTTGTAGAGGTAGCCTCCCTTCTCGTACACGATGAGCTTGCCGTTTGTGCTCGGGAACTTCACATCATAGTCGTCGAACGATGTCACCTTGGCCGTGGCTTTGGTCTTCGTGTTGTAAACGAATAGGTTCATCGTCATGTCACGGTCGGACGCGAAATAGATCTCGTCGCCTACCCACATCGGGAATATGTCCTGTGCCGGGTTGTCGGTGATCTTCTCGACCTTCCTGCCGTCGTAGATCCAGATCTCGTCGGCCATTCCGCCACGGTAATATTTCCAGGTCCTGAACTCTCTCATCACCCGGTTGTAAGCAAGTTTCTTCCCGTCAGGCGAATAGGAGCAGAAGCCTCCTTCCGGAAGCGGAATCTCCTGAGGCATCCCGCCGTTCACGGAAACCGTCCAAAGCTTGCCGGAAAAGCCATCGCCAGTGCGGTTTCTGAATATGATGTTCTTTCCGTCAGGTGTCCATCCCATTACGATGTTGTTAGGTCCCATCCTGTCACCGAGGTCGTCACGTCCGTTGGTGGCCGTGTAGGTCAGACGGACAGGCTCGCCGCCTTTCGCCGGGATGATGTAAACCTCACGGTTGCCGTCATATTCACCGGTGAAGGCGATCGTCTTGCCATCCGGTGAGTAGTGCGCGAACATCTCGTAGCCGATGTGGGAGGTCAGTCGGCGTGCCTCGCCTCCGCCAAGCGGCGCCGTGAACAGGTCGCCGGCGTAAGAGAACACAACTTCCGTCCCGTTCGTCGCCGGGAACCTCAGAAGCCTCGCCTCTGTGCCCGCTTCGACAGGCTCAGCGACCGAAAAAAGCGCCATCCCTCCCAATAGGAGAGTCAAAAAGATTTTCCTCATAATTATATATATTATTGAATATCAAGTATTCAGCATAAACCAAAAACTAAGTTTGGAAATACGCTCCAAGATAGCAAAAATTATTCTGCCAAAATTATTTTAGCAGAATAATTTTAATGGAATAAAAAACATATCCTCTTACGGCAGAAAACGTCTTTTCCAACCAGATCATATTCAGAAGGTCCGGTACTGGGTTTTCAGCCAAAGGTGAAACATCGGATCCTGAATGAAGACACGTTTCCCTTCCACATCTATTATGTCCCTCTTTCTCAATGCGTCTCTCATGATGCGCACATTCCCGTTTGTCCCCAGTTTGTAACGAGATAAGGTTTCGGTGGAACTGAAGTGCTCTACACCATCAGCGACCGCACACAAATAGTTGCGTTGTTTCTCGGTCAGGGAATCCATTGTGTTCAGGAATTGAAGGTTCAAGGAGTCCATTATGCTTTCCAGAGCGGAATCAACAACACTTTCGGAGCAACTCACTGTGCTTCGGAGCCAACATGCCTGCGCGAGTTGCTGCACATAGTACGAGTGGTTGTCAACCCTCTCAGCCAGATATGATGCCACATCAGGGCTTATCGACTTACCTGTCTTTGAAAATCGGCGAACTATATAATCACACCAGTCCTTATTGGAAATCTTGGGGAGAAAAAGGATGTCGCCGAATCTGTAGAAAGGGCTGTTGTATTCCCCGAAAATATTCAGCATCATGTGCTTTTTGCTTCCATAAAGGACATACGCCACATCGGATTGCTCCTGCCAATGGTTGCGAAGAATCTTCTGAAACCTGGCAGAGTCCGCGAACTCTCCTATCTGTTGGAACTCGTCTATACAGACAATGATCTTTCTCCCTTTCTTGATGGCGATTCTTTGCGGCAGATCAAGAATATCCTCACCAATGGGGTTGGATTTCACATCCAGCCCGAATGATAGCTCGTAATGTCCTGCCGGGTCAGACACCGCGATCTTAGGAAGAAGTGATGAGATAAATTCCTTTGCGTTTGTCATCATGTTCTCCAATGTCGATGAGACCTGCGACATAATGCTCTTTGCGTAAGCCTGATAAAATTCCTGCTCATCACCGCATTTGAAGATATTCATCCTTATAAACAAGCGGTCTTTTCCGCTCGCCTCGGCTATTCCGATGGCTTTGGACACCAAGGAAGATTTTCCCCATCTCCTTGGGGAAATTATCGCCGTGTTTGTCAGTGAGCCGATGTTCGCCAAAAGCTTGGCTGTCTCTTTCTCCCTGTCGGTAAAGTCCTCGGCCGCGACAATTTTACCATATACAAAAGGAACGTCCATCAGATTCGTTTTCGCAAATATAGGTGGTTTCTACAAATTATACAATTTTATTTCATATAATTTTATTTCATATAAATTTATATCAAACCGTTGTCGGTAAAACACATTGGCAATGCACTTAAGGGCAGAAAAATAAAACGACGGATTTTGGTAACGTGCAAAATCCGTCGTTTTTGTTTTTTCTGCCCTTCTATCAGCGGTTGTATAATGCATTATCGGCACTTCGACAAGCTCAGAGAACGACGGAACAGTTTTCAATCATCGGGACAGAAGAAGGACATCCCCTTTTTGAAAATTTTGGTAACGTGCAAAATTTCAAAAAGGGGATGTCCTTCTTATACTTATAAATATGTCTTTCTTCTTAGTATCGGAATACCGTTCTATTATTCAGTCAGTCCACGGGCGCGGAGGAGGGCGCCGGGATCAGGCTGGGCGCCACGGAAGGAGAGGTAGAGGGTCATCGGTTCCTCGCTGC
>OIYX01000466.1_pt1 | contig 14588 bp, 10 predicted proteins | sample 1588431 | NCBI WGS metagenome assembly OIYX01 (sample SAMN03283241) | human gut metagenome | biome: human-associated habitat; material: feces | host: Homo sapiens | place: Peru | collected 2012
TGCGACTCCGCCGCTCTACCTTGTGAAAAAGGGCAAGGAAGAAATCTACTGCTGGACAGATGACCAGCGTCGCGAGGCCACGCTCCAGCTTGGTAAGGGCTCGGAAAAGGGCGTGACTGTTCAGCGCTATAAAGGTCTCGGTGAGATGAGCGCGGAGCAGCTTGCCAACACGACAATGGATCCGGACACGAGGCTTCTTCGTCAGATTACCATTCAAGATGCCTCTGCAGCGGATCTGACATTCTCGATGCTTATGGGTGACGATGTTCCGCCTCGTCGTGAGTTCATCGAGCAGAACGCGCATTATGCCAATATCGATGCATAGTCTTGCATAACGTAACATTATGAGTGACAGGCTTCCCAAGGATTACAGGGTTTATATACCCCTGGCTGTGGTTTTCGTACTTCTCGTGCTCTTTATGCCGAGGAGTACGAAATTCAATTACAGCTACAGCAAGGGGTCGCCGTGGATGTATGAGACTCTTGTCGCCGAGTTTGACTTCCCGATACTGAAAACTGCCTCGGAGATCCAGCAGGAGCGGAACTCGGAGACGAACCGCATAATCCCATATTACAAGCAGGATCAGAAGGTGGGGTTAAAGGCCATTCAGGTGCTTAACTCCATGGACTTCGGCAGCTTTGTCTCGATGAAGCCGGCCGTCTCTTCATCGCTCTCCTCGATTTACCAGCGCGGTGTCGCGGATAATACTGACTATTTCGGAGGTCGTCAGTCGGGTGACTATGACTGGAGTCTTGTCTATGTACAGAGAGACAAGCGGGCTGTCAAGAAACCTGTTGAGGAGATTCTTTCCGTCTCTTCGGCCAAGCTTGAGCTTATGGCCTCTCTCTCCGGTGTGCAGGCTGCCGATTCCCTTTGCCGGGAACTCGGTGTCTATGATCTCATTGTTCCGGACCTCATTCTTGACAGACAGATGTCAGAACTCGTGAACTCCGAAAACACGCCGGAAATTTCTCCGACCAAGGGTGTTGTCACCGCCGGGACCGTCATAGTCTCTAAGGGCGAAATCGTGACCGCTGAGGTCGAGCAGATTCTGGATTCCTACCGTGCCGAATATGATTCGAGTATCGGCTACTCTGGAAACAGGGCGGTGATGTGGTGCGGAAATATCCTTCTGGCCTTTGCCATTGTCCTGGTGCTCTTTTTCGTGATTTGGTTCACGAGTCCGCACATTTTTATGCAGATGAACAGGTATGTCTACCTGCTCCTCATATTCACGCTCACAGCATTCACGGCTTCCGCGGTGGAGATAGTCTCTCCGAAGACTCTGTACCTCGTGCCGTTCCCGCTGTTCGCCTACTATCTCCTCGCATTTTTCCGCAAAAAGCTCATCCTACCGCTCTACATCGTCTCGTTGATTCCGCTGCTCGTGTTCGGACACAACGGCCTGGAGTTGTTCGTGATGCATACCGTTGCCGGGGTTGTTGCAATCTACATATTCGACTTCTTCAACCGTGGATGGCTTCAGTTCGTGAACGCGCTGATTGTCTTCTTCACGCTCTCCGTCGTGTGGTTTGCCTTCCGTTTCATAGATGGGCTTGGCGGCTCGGTCGACTACTGGGTGCTTCTGTGGCTCTTTTTCGCCTCGATGATTTCGGTGGCGCTCTATCCGGTCATCTATCTCTTTGAGAAGATTTTCAACCTGGTCTCTTCCTCTCGCCTGATGGAGCTCTCGGACACCAACAACAAGGCTCTCCGAGAATTGGCAAGCAAGGCTCCCGGGACATTCCAGCACAGCCTCCAGGTCGCTAACTTCGCCGATTCTGCAGCCCGCAGCATTGATGCCGATGCACTTCTGGTGCGTGCAGGGGCGCTTTACCATGACATCGGAAAGGTCTGCAACCCTCAGTGTTTCGTTGAAAACGAGACGATGGGCGAGACATATCATCAGTCACTTGATCCAAAGGAGAGTGCTCGGGAGATAATCCGTCATGTGAGTGACGGCCTGCAACTTGCTGAGAAGTATAAACTTCCGTCGGTCATCATGGACTTCATCGCCACGCACCACGGGACGACGAAGACGGCATTTTTTTACAGCAAATACGTCAATGCCGGCGGAGATCCTGCCGATGTGGCGGACTTTACCTACCCCGGGCCGCGTCCGACGACCAAGGAGCAGGTGATACTTATGTTGAGCGACACTCTTGAGGCGGCGTCGAGGACTCTGAAAGACCGCACACCTCATGGAATTTCCGAACTTGTGGACAGAATTGTTCAGGGAAAGATTGACGAGGGGCAGTTCAACGAGGCGGACATTTCGCTGAAGGAGCTTCACACCGTGAGCGAGAATCTGAAGGAATATATACGGCAGGTCTATCACGCGAGAGTCGTGTACCCGTCCGGAAAGAAAAGGAAAAATAAGTAAAATTTAAATTTATAGTTATGAAACTCACAAAGAATGCAATTGACGATCTCAATATCGAGGTTTCGCTCTCGATAGAACCGTCCGATTATGCTGAGGGTAAGAAGAAAAAACTCGTTGACATCCGCCGCAGGGCAGAAATCAAAGGGTTCCGCAAGGGGATGGTTCCTATGTCCCTGATTGAAAAGATGTATGGTAACAGCGCTCTTGTGGACGCTGTGAATGACGTGATTTCGGAACAGCTCAATTCCTTCATCAAGGACGAGAAGCTCAGCGTCATCGGAGAGCCGCTTCCTGCTGAAGAGCAGCCGAAGAATGAATGGACGGACGGCAACAATTTTGAGTTCAAGTTTGACATCGCCTGCAACCCTGTGGTGAGCCTCGAACTCGACAAGAAGGACGAGGTTGTTTACTATGACATCACCGTGACAGAAGAGGCCAAGAAGGAAATGAAGGAAAATCTTCTCAAGCAGTACGGCGACCTCGCTGACGGAGATTCAGCCAAGGAGGATGACTTTCTCGTTGCCGACCTTGAGCAGGGCGAGAACAAGATAGAAGGCACATACATCGCTCTCCGCAATGTGGCCGAGGCTGCAAAGAAGCAGTTTGTCGGTGTAAAGCCGGGCGATAGTTTTGAAGTGAACGTTAACGAGGCGTTCGAAAACGAGAACGACCGCGCTGCTCTCATCAAGGTGAAGAAAGAGGAGCTTTCCGGCATCGATCCGGTCTACAAGGTTACTGTGAAGTCTGTCAAGACTTTCGTTTCCGCTCCGCTCACCCAGGAGACCTTCGATAAGATTTATGGTCCGGGCGTAGTGAAGTCAGAGGAGGAATTTGACGCGAAGATTGCCGAGAGGCTTGCCGCCGAGTACACCAACGAGGCTGACTTCCGCTTCTCGAAGGACGTTCGTGACTATCTCGTGAAGAAGGCTGACCTCAAACTCCCTGAGGCATTCATGAAAAGGTGGATTCACACTGCCAATGAAGGTAAGTTCACCATGGAGGAAATCGAGAAGGAGTTCGGTCTCTTTGTCGAGGACTACCGCTGGCAGCTTGTACGCGGCTTCCTTATGAACAAGTTCGGCGTGAAGATAGAGCAGGCAGATCTGCTCGCGAGCGCAAAAGGCTTTGCCGCATATCAGTTCGCCATGTACGGAATGAACAATGTTCCAGAGGAGCAGCTTGAGTCCTATGCCAAGAGTGTGCTCGCAAACGAGGAACAGGCCCGTCGCATTCTTGAGCAGGTGGAGAATGAGAAGACGGTTGCTGCAGTGAAGGCTGTAATAACTTTGAAGCATAAGAAGATTTCCGTAGAAAAATTCAGAAACTTGTAACGCTTTAAATGAATATATGACTGATTTTGAAAAATTTGCAAGATCGGAAGGCATATCTTCATTGAAGATGCATGATTATCAGACAGCCGTGTCCCGTTCGGGCGCGGCTGCTCTTGACGGATACCTCAACCCGACCATAATCGAGGAGAGGAAACTCAATGCAGTCTCAATGGATGTGTTCAGCCGCCTTATGATGGATCGTATCATTTTTCTCGGGGTTCCGATAAATGACGACGTCGCCAACATAATCCAGGCACAACTTCTCTTCCTTGCCTCGTCCGACTCCGCTGCGGACATATCCCTCTACATCAATTCCCCGGGAGGTCAGGTTTCTTCCGGACTGGGAATCTATGACACTATGCAGCTCATAGAGCCGGATGTGGCTACGATCTGCACAGGTCTCGCAGCATCGATGGCCTCGGTCCTTCTCTGTGCTGGCGCCGCCGGAAAGAGATCCGCCCTGCCACATTCCCGTGTGCTGATTCATCAGCCGCTCGGTGGTGCCCAGGGACAGGCTTCAGACATCCTGATTGCCGCCAGGGAAATCGAGAAGACGCGTACTGAACTCTACCGCATCATTTCGGAACATTCCGGACAAAGCGTTGAGAAAATTGCCGCCGATGCCGACCGCGACTATTGGATGACGGCTGAAGAGGCCAAGGCTTACGGAATGGTTGACGAGATTCTTGTGAAGAAGGCACGCTGACCGTTGGATTACCTGAAAGAGCCGTGAAACAGGATTCAGAAGATATGGACAAGAAAAAGACAAAGGGCGATGGCCTGAGATACTGCATGTTCTGCGGCAGGAGCGAGAACGAAGTCCCGCTCCTGCTCCAGGGCTTGGACGCCTGCATCTGCTCGGATTGTGTGGAGATGGGACATCAGTATGTGGAAGAGGCGTTTGGGCATGCGAAGAAGAAGGCTCCGAAGGCCGCCGCAGACGCGAAGAAGAAGGCCCTCAACCCCCATGAGATAACTGCATTCCTCGACCAGTATGTGATCGGTCAGGACAGGGCAAAGAAACAACTTGCGGTGGCTGTCTACAACCACTACAAGCGCTTGGAGCACAATCTTTCTCCAGACGCTGCGAAGAACGATGTCGAGCTTGAAAAGAGCAACATCTTGATGGTTGGCCCTACCGGAACAGGAAAGACGTTGCTCGCGAAGACCATTGCGCGTATGCTTGATGTTCCGTTCACGATTGTTGACGCGACCGTTCTCACGGAGGCCGGCTATGTCGGGGAGGACGTTGAGAGCATACTCACGAGACTCCTTCAGGAAGCTGACTTTGACGTGGAGCAGGCAGAGAGAGGTATTGTATTCATTGATGAGATTGACAAGATTTCGCGCAAGTCGGACAATCCCTCCATCACGCGCGACGTGTCCGGAGAGGGAGTGCAGCAGGCTATGTTGAAACTCCTTGAGGGCAATGTCGTCAATGTTCCGCCTAAGGGTGGTCGCAAGCATCCCGAACAGGAATTCATCCATGTCAACACCCAGAACATACTCTTCATCTGCGGTGGTGCGTTCGAGGGCATAGAACGTCATATTGCGCAGAGGATGAACACCCAGATAATCGGCTATGGCGTGTCGTCGAAGCCTAAGGTGGACAAGAACAACCTGCTGCGTTATGTCGAGCCGTCCGATCTGCGTGCCTATGGACTTATTCCTGAGATTATCGGACGTCTTCCGGTCATCACCTGGCTCGACAATCTTGACAAAAGTGCTCTTCTGAGAATTCTCACCGAGCCTAAGAATGCAATCATACGTCAGTACGAGAAGATGTTCGAACTTGACGGCATAAAGCTGGAGATAGATCCGGAAGTGCTTGAGCTTATTGTTGATACTGCTATCAGCGAGAAGCTCGGAGCGAGAGGACTGCGTGCCATCTGTGAGCGCATCATGACCGATGCGATGTACGATGCTCCGTCATCGAAGAGCAAGACTTTCAAGCTCACTCTTGATTACGCAAAATCAAAGTTACGGAGCGAATAAAATTATTTAACATGGAAAAATACATCAAGGACAATGAGGGACGATGGTTCGAGGAACTGTTCTCGCTGCTCAGGATTCCGTCTATAAGTTCGGATCCGAATCATAAGGGAGATATGCTGCGCTGCGCCGAAAGGCTGACGCAACTTCTGAAAGAAGCGGGCGCTGATGAAGCTGCGGTATATCCTACTGACGGACACCCGGTTGTGTTCGGACAGAAGATAGTCTCATCGGAACTTCCGACAGTCCTTGTGTATGGTCACTATGATGTTCAGCCGGTGGATCCGCTCGAACTTTGGAAATCCGATCCGTTCGAGCCGGAAATCCACGACGGGGCAATCTGGGGCAGGGGAGCGAACGATGACAAGGGGCAGCTCTTCATGCACCTGAAGGCATTTGAATATCTTGTCCGCTCCGGGAAGCTCAGGCATAATGTCAAGTTCATATTTGAAGGCGAGGAAGAAATCGGAAGCCCGTCTCTCGCCAAGTGGGCCGAGGCAAACAAGGAAAGGCTCGCCGCATCGGTCATCCTCGTTTCCGACACGACGATGATCTCGGACAAGGTCCCGTCCATCAACTGCGGTATGCGCGGTCTTGCCTATCTTGAAGTCAAGGTTACAGGTCCGAATAAGGACCTGCATTCCGGGCATTACGGCGGCGCGGTAGCCAACCCGATAAATGTCCTTTGCGACATGATTTCCTCCCTCATCGACAAGGACGGACGCATCACGGTCAAAGGATTCTATGACAATGTCGTGGAACTCTCCTCCGCCGACCGCGCACAGCTTGCACGCGCTCCATTCGACCTCGAAGAATACAAGCATTTCCTCGGAATCAATGAAGTGAAGGGTGAAAAGGGCTACACAACCCTCGAACGCACCGGCATTCGTCCATGTCTCGATGTCTGCGGCATCTGGGGCGGCTTCACCGGCGAGGGCTCAAAGACAGTCCTTCCGTCCGAGGCTCACGCGAAAATCTCCATGCGTCTCGTTCCGAACCAGGACAGCGAAACAATCAGCCGCCTCTTCACCGAGCATTTCCTCTCAATTGCCCCTCCTTATGTAAAGGTGGAAGTGAGACCATGCCACGGCGGCAACGGTTTCCTCATTCCAATTTCATCCAAGGCCTATCAAGCCGCATCCCGTGCGATGGCCGAGGTTTACGGCACCGACCCTGTCCCGTCTCGTGGCGGCGGCAGCATTCCGATTCTCGCTGACCTCCAGCATATCCTCGGCATCGACCCTCTCCTGATGGGCTTCGGCCTCGAACGCGACACCATCCACTCCCCGAACGAGTCCTACCTCCTCTCCCAATTCTTCGCCGGCATCCGCTCCCTCGCCCTGTTCTACAAATACTATTAGTTTCTTGAGTATGGACGCATGGATATTGATATTGGCTATATCGCTCTCTTTTGTTGCCGGAGGAGCCATCTCCTGGGCAGTCTTTCATGGCAGACTTTCCGAGTCTAAGTCCAAGATTGATGTGCTTTTAGCGCAGAACGAAATGCAGAAGGCGGCGCGGGAGGATGACGAGCGTCACCATAAGGAGAGCCTTGAGGCCCAGGAAGCACGCTTCGCCCAGACTTTGGCAAAGGTGACGGCCGAACTCAAGGTCGCGACAGAGGATATGTTGAAACAGCGGCAGAAGGAGTTTTCGCAGTCAAGCGCCGAGAACATAGGACAGATAGTCGGACCTCTCAAGGACACCATCGACAGGATGAAGCAGGCCATGAACGACAGCACAATGAAGCAGACGGCAATGAGCGGGGAGATGAAGGCCGGCATCGAGAATATGATGAAAATGAGCGAGGCCGCCCGCAAGTCTGCCGATGAACTCGCCCGCGCATTCCGTCATGGCAACAAGGTGCAGGGTGACTGGGGTGAGGCTGTCCTTGATGAACTGCTGCAGTCTCAAGGACTTACGAGAGGCGTACACTATGATGTGCAGACAGTTCTGCGTGATGCTGACGGAAGGACTGTGCGTTCTGAAAGCGGCGGGACCCTTCGTCCGGATGTCATTCTGCACCTTGATCAGAACCGCGACGTCATCATAGACTCAAAAGTTTCCCTTTCCGCATTCATGGATTATGTGAACGCTTCGGACGAACAAGAACGCAGTCGGGCTCTTGCGGCTCACCTCGTCAGCCTGAACTCACACGTCAGGGAACTTTCGGCGAAGGACTACTCGTCTTATGTAAAGCCTCCGAAAATCTGCATGAACTATGTGATCATGTTTGTCCCGAACACCGGCGCCCTCTGGACGGCGCTGAATGCTCAGCCGGACTTGTGGCGTCAGGCTATGGAAAAGAATGTGTTCATAGCCGATGAGCAGACGCTTTACGCCGCGCTACGCATAATTGACATGACATGGACGCAAATCAAGCAGGTGGAAAGTTACCAGAAGGTCTTTGCCCTTGCCGACGAAATGATGGACCGTGTCGGCCAGTTTATGAAAAAATATAGGGACATCGGAGATGCCTTGTCAAAAGCCCAGAAGCTCTACGACGAGGGCGGGAAGAAACTTGAGCCTTCCGGACAGAGCATACTCCAGACCTGCGCCAAACTTCAGCGTCTTGGAGCGAGTCAGAGCGCAAAGAATCCTCTGCCTCAACTTTCGGATGCGGCACTCTCTGAAGACAAACTCACGGCCGACGGCTCCATTGAGGAATAAATTGCTAACTTTGCAGGCTTAAAATTTAAATATATGGCACAGAAACCTTCGATTCCTAAAGGAACAAGAGACTTCGGACCGGTCGAAATGGCCGGACGCAATTATATTTTCGACACAATACGTTCTGTATTCAGAACTTACGGATATGCGCCGATTGAGACTCCGTCGATGGAGAACCTTTCTACCCTGATGGGAAAATACGGAGAGGAGGGCGACAAACTTTTGTTCCGCATCTTGAATTCTGGAGATGCGTTCAACGGAATCGATTTCAAAGAATATGAGGTTGACCCGTCAGCCTCCGACAATCCGGAGAAAGGTCCTTTTTACAACTGCCGCGCACTCACTAACCGCGTGTGTGAGAAGGGGTTGCGTTACGACCTCACTGTGCCGTTCGCGCGTTTTGTGGTCCAGCACCAAAATGAACTCTCCTTCCCGTTCAAGAGATTCCAGATTCAGCCGGTGTGGCGTGCCGACCGTCCGCAGAAAGGGCGCTACCGCGAGTTTTATCAGTGCGATGCAGACGTCATCGGCTCCACCTCTCAACTCAATGAACTTGAACTTGTGCAGATTGTGGACAGGGTTTTCGGCCTGTTCGACGTGCGCGTGTGCATAAAGATTAACAACCGCAAGGTGCTTACGGGACTTGCCGAAATCTGTGGATTCCCGGACAAGGTCGTGGACATCACGGTTGCCATAGATAAGATTGACAAGATTGGACTTGAGGCAGTCGAGGCGGAGATGCTGGAGAAGGGACTGACGGAGACGGCGGTCAAGGTCATCGAGCCAGTGCTTCAGATGAGCGGCACGACTGCGGAGAAAATTGCCCTAATGCGTACCCTGTTTGACGGAGGCTCGGCATCGGGGATTGTATCCGGCACCGGACTTCGTGGAATTGACGAATTGGAGGAACTGTTTGGCTACATTGATGCTGCCGGGATTTTGCAGCAGGTCGAGATCGACCTTTCGCTTGCCCGCGGCCTCAACTATTACACCGGGGCCATCTTTGAGGTGAAGGCGCTTGACTTTGCCATAGGGAGCATCTGCGGAGGAGGGCGTTACGACAACCTCACGGGAATATTCGGCCTTCCGGGTATGTCCGGCGTGGGAATTTCCTTTGGCGCCGATCGCATCTACGACGTGCTGAAGGGCTTGGACAAATTCCCTAAGGGCGTGACTGACAGTGCCAGGGTCCTGTTCGCGAACATGGGTACGGACGAGGTTAAATATCTGCTTCCGGTTGTGAAGGCGCTTCGCGAGTCTGGCGTTGCCTGTGAAATTTTCCCCGAGTCCGGCAAACTCAAGAAGCAGTTTGACTATGCCGACCGCCGGCACATTCCGTTCATCTCCATCTGCGGAGGCGACGAGGCCGCAGCGCAGAAGGTGAACTTTAAGAATCTGTCTACAGGGGAGCAGACCTCCTTTGACGGGACGGACATCGCTGGAATGATGTCGTTCCTTGGACTGTAGGAATGACTTTTTATGCCTCGAACGGACGTTTTTCTTGAAAATATTGCAAAAAGTTCAATAAAAGTTTGCGGCATCAAAAAATTGTTGTACCTTTGCAATCCCATTCGGGAAAAGCGCATTTGAAGGGGCTTCCGGATGGACAGACAATAAGATTCCTGAATAGCTCAGTTGGTTAGAGCATCTGACTGTTAATCAGAGGGTCGCAGGTTCAAGTCCTGCTTCAGGAGCAACATCGCGGGGTAGAGCAGTTGGTAGCTCGTCGGGCTCATAACCCGGAGGCCGGAGGTTCGAGTCCTTCCCCCGCTACCAGGAAGAGGCATTGAAATCGAAATTTCAGTGCCTTTTTTGTTTCTTTTATTTTTTTCATATTTCTATAATGCTTAATTTTGTAGGTTAGGAAATTTAGGAGCGTCATTTTGCGCTCTTCAGAACCTCAAGACTGCCATTATGGACATTGACCTTCTTTCAAAAATGGTGTATGACCTGATTCTCGACAACGACAGAGTCGCGTTGCCGGGAGTGGGATGCTTTGTGGCCGAGATTGTTCCGGCGAGCTTCTCCGACAAGGGGTACACGATAAATCCTCCATATAGGAGGCTTTATTTCAGGAGCAAGCCGGACGACGGCGAACTGCTTGTGAAACTCTATGCGAAGTCTAACGGCGTCGCGGAAGAAGATGCCAGAAGGATTCTGACAGAGTTCCTTGCGGAGATGAGGGATATACTTTTTACCCGCAAGGTGATTGTTTTCCCAGGACTCGGGCGTCTTCGCGCCACGAGGGAGAACAATCTTTTCTTTGTCGCGGATGAGGCTCTTGACATCTATCCGGAGGGCTTCGGTCTTGAGCCGCTGTCTCTGAAGACTCACAAGGAAACTGAGCAGGAACTCTCAGCTACCATGGACGAGCTTGGGGACATTCTTGGCTCCGGTGCGGTGGACGAGCCGGTGGCAGAAGAGGAGAAAACAGAACCGGTTGCTGAGCCGTTTGCAGGAACAGTTGAAGAACCGGCGGCTGAAGTCGTTGCAGAGCCTGGTGCAGAGCCGGTGGACGAGCCGGTTGCAGAGCCAGTTGCGGAACCTGTCGCTGAGCCGTCTGTGAAGGCGGCTACTGAGCCAGTTGCTGAGCCGTCCGTGAAGGCGGCTACTGAACCTGTCGCAGAGCCGGTGACCGGAGAGACGAGGAAAATGTCCCCCGGGAAAATCGTCCTCATAACTCTTGCCTCGCTTTTGGGTCTGGCTGCGGTCCTATTCGGCATTTTCGTGCTGTTGGTCAACTGTTTCCCGGACTTCCTCGACTCGCTGCTCTACACGAAAGAAGAACTCTACATAATCAATTATAGGTTGTAAAGCGGAGAATCGATGTTTGAACTGATTTATCCGGTGGACCCGGCTCCCATATTGCCCTCCCTCACGGCAAATTCGCCTCGTGACGGGCGGCTTGACGGTGAGGTTTTCCCTGTCGTCGAGGAGAGCGGGCTTGTGGTTGGCCGTGCTTCTCGCTCATATTGCCATGGTGGCTCACGCCTTCTGCATCCTGTGGTCCATCTTCACATAATAGACCACGAAGAGCGGATATATCTCCAGAAACGTTCGATGAAAAAGGACATCCAGCCCGGAAAATGGGACACCGCAGTCGGAGGACATGTCGGCTATGGGGAGAGCCTTGTCGAGGCGTTGTTGAGGGAATCGATGGAAGAACTGCACCTGACGCGCTTCAATCCTGTGTACATCGGGACATATCCGTATGATTCCGAAAGGGAGCGTGAACTCGTCAACATATTCGCAGCTGTGGGCTCATTTGACATAAGTCCGGATCTTGACGAGGTCACGGACGGACGTTTCTGGACCATAGCCGAAATAGACGCTGCTATGGGAAAGAATGTCCTTACCCCTAACTTTGAAATGGAATTCGGAAGAATCCGGAACAAACTGCTGGCATTATTATAAGTTAGAATACTTGCGAAACGTGAATAAATGGACAGAATATCGGTAATATACGAGAATGCCCCCGGAGCTGCAGACGAACTGCGCCGGATTGCCTCGGCGGTGAGAACGGAATATTTTCTTCTTTGCAACGAGAAATACCGCATCTCAGTGGTGCAGCACGCGCTTGAGCGCTTTGTGCAGATTGCGGACGCCACCGGAGCCGACATGCTCTACTCCGACTGCATCGAGAACGGGGCACGCCACCCTCTGATTGACTGTCAGATGGGCTCACTGCGAAACGACTTTGACTTCGGACCGGCGCTTTTGTTCCGCACATCTTCGTTCAGAAATGCCGTGGAATGTCAGACTGGCGAGGCAAACTACAGATATGCCGCACTTTATGATCTCCGCCTTCGCATGCGAAGCATCTTCCACATAAGGGAGTACCTATATGAATATGTCGGGGATGACTTGCGTCGAAGCGGCGAGAAACAGTTTGACTATGTCGCCCCGTCCAACCGTGAGGTGCAGAAAGAGATGGAAAAGGCCTGCACAGCCCATCTTAAACGTGTCGGGGCATGGCTTGACGGACCTCTCCCGGATGCCCCTGAGCCGGACACCCCTGCACATTTTGTGAGTGCACCTGGCAATACGGGGGCTATTGGCAACGCTCCGGAACAGACCGGATTTCCTGTTACTGCCTCTGTAATAATCCCAGTGTTCAATAGGGTCAAGACTATCGGGGATGCTGTCCGGAGTGCCCTGTCGCAGCGGTGTGACTTCGATTTCAATGTCATTGTCATTGACAATCACTCCACCGACGGCACAACCGGCCTTTTGCAAAAGCTCTCCGCGGATGACCCGCGCCTCGTTCATATAATCCCGGAAGACATGAGCCTTGGAATCGGTGGCTGTTGGAACGCAGCCATTGACAGTCCCTGCTGTGGACTCTATGCGGTCCAGCTTGACAGTGACGACATTTATTCCACTCCTGACACGCTCTCGAAAATCGTGGACGGCTTTCTCTCGCAGCACTGCGCGATGCTCATCGGATCATACACGATTACTGACTTCGACCTGAATCCCATACCTCCAGGCCTTATCGACCACCGCGAGTGGACGGATGAGAACGGGCACAACAACGCCTTGAGAATCAACGGCCTCGGCGCGCCGCGTGCGTTTCGGACCGACATACTGCGACGGATTCATTTTCCCAATACGAGCTATGGTGAGGACTATGCGGTAGGGCTGAAACTTTCCGGGCAGTACCGTATCGGCAGGATTTATGAATCCCTTTATTTTTGCCGCCGCTGGAGCGGAAACTCGGACGCTGCGCTGAGCATAGAGAGGCAGAACGTCAACAATCTCTACAAGGACAGCCTTCGCACGGTGGAACTTCTCTCGCGGATTAGGCGGAATGCACGTCGCGCTCCTGCGGCAACCTTGACGGCGAAGGTACGAAGAACTGAATGAAAATGAAGGACAACAACGAAATACAGAAATTTGTCAACGATCAGCTCTCCTGCTGGCCGCTTGCCTGCGCAAACTTCAGGGCGCTCAAGAACGTAAAGACCAAGACTCTCAACATCGGAGGACTGGACGTTATCGTGCAGCACAACCCGGCGAGGATGATTTCTTCAGCGGCAAAGCTCGACAAGACTTCAGTCGCGAAGCGCCCCTGCTTCTTCTGCAACCGTTTCCCGGAACAGACTTACATCCGCTTCGAGGGACGCAAGGGCAAGAAATACGACATACTGCTCAATCCCTATCCGATTTTTCCGGATCATCTCGTGATTGCGAGCACAAGGCACTGTGACCAGTCCATCTGGAAGCGCTACATAGACATACTTGATCTTTCCAGAAAATATCAGGACTACACTTTCTTCTACAATGGTCCCCATTCCGGAGCCTCCGCACCTGACCACCACCATTTTCAGGCCGCTCCGAACGCTCTTATGCCTTTGGAGAACGATGTGCGGAGGATGCTTGCACAGGTGCGGGTCTCTTCAGTGAAGGATGAGGAACCCTCATCGCCCGTTCCGGAGCTGACCTATCTCACATCGGTTCAGGATGCGCAACTCTTCCACTACAACAAGTTCGTGAACGGTGTCTTCGTCCTCCGCGCGGCGACCTCAAAATCAGCCGCAAAGATTTTCTACAGACTTCTCGACTGTGCCGACACTCCGCAGGGGGAGAGTGAACCGCTGTTCAATCTTATGTCGTGGTATGCCGATGGGGAGTACTGCTCGATAGTTGTGTTTCGTACCGCGCATCGTTCGCATCACTACTTCTCCGACGGCCCCGAACATCTTACGATGAGCCCCGGCTGTGCCGACATGGGAGGCTGCTTCATCGCCCCGGTGCCGGAGGACTTCGAGAAGCTTGACGCGAAGCTCCTCACGGAAATGTTGGATGAAGTGACCCTGAGCAAGGAGGCGCAGCGCAAGATTGTCCGTCGTCTCACACGCACGCAGCCTCATATAAGCGTAGGCATAATGTCAGCGGAACGGATTGAGTTTCAGATGTATCCGGACGGGGGAGGCACGCGCGTCGCAACCTACCGCGAGGGTAAGATTGACTATGACGGCGCTCTCTATGACGAACTTTTTTTCGAGGAACAGACCCCTTCGACTTTCTTTGCCGAGCCGACATTTGAACTTCACGACGTCACAATAGGCAAGGGATTTCACTGGGAACGCCGTGAAACACAGAAGTTTGCAGGGGCTTTAAAAATCATCGTCGAGAACAACGGGCTTACGGCAATCAATGTGATCGGTGTCGAGGACTATCTTCTCAGCGTCATATCTTCCGAGATGAA